>Ga0123353_10009342_pt1 | contig 13516 bp, 14 predicted proteins | sample TergutLab28metaG_3_FD_92763 | JGI IMG/M metagenome (GOLD analysis project Ga0123353, IMG submission 92763) | Labiotermes labralis P3 segment gut microbial communities from Petit-Saut dam, French Guiana - Lab288 P3 | ecosystem: Host-associated > Arthropoda: Insects > Digestive system > Gut ... | reverse complement strand
TCAATGATCAGCGTGCCTTGCGATAATCCGCTGATGATTCGGTTCCGCACCGGAAAGTGTTCGCCTATCGGCGGAGTGAAAGGTCTGTACTCGGTAATAACAAGTCCGCGGTGGATTATTTCATCCATCAAAAGCTTATGTTCGGGAGGATATGCGCGGTCTATACCGCAGCCGAGTACCGCAATCGTATAACCTCCCGCGTCCAGCGCGCCTCGATGGCAAACGCCATCAACGCCGAGCGCCATTCCGCTGACAACTATCGCGCCGCCTCTCGCCAAATCGTAAGAAATAGTGTAAGCGGAACGTTTGCCGTATTCGCTCATGCGGCGCGTGCCGACGGCGGCGATACAGACGTTGCTTTCGATATCGGGAGAGGGAAGTCTGCCCTTGTAATACAAAACGAGCGGACGAGTGCGTATTTCTTTCAGACGGTTGGGATATTTTTCACTCGCCGGCGTCAAAATCCCGATGTTATTTTGTTTGCAGTAATCATAAATTTCCTTTGTCTGCGCCAAATCTTTATCGAGCAGGGCGCGAACAGTTTCCGGTTTTAAATCTAAATCGGAGAAATCATGCTTATCGGCGTTGAATATCGCTTCGGAATCATAACCGAAATTATCGATCAGAACATCGCCGGAATTACTGCCAGCCGCGCACGCAAGACTTATCCACATCCAATAAATATCGTTTTTGTTCAGCATTCTTTATAAACCTCCCACATCAATACGGCCGCTGCGGCGGAAACGTTCAGCGATTCCGTCCCGTCAACCATAGGTATTGTAATTTTATGATCGCAGATATTGACCATCTCATCCGAAAGCCCGTGTCCTTCATTTCCCAGAATGAAACAGGTATTGTCTGTTAATTTAATATTTCTAATATCTTCTGCGTTTTCTAAAACGGCAGCGTAAATCTTATACTTGCTTTTTAATATTTTTATTGTATCAATTATATCTTCGCAGATAACGATTTTCTGACGGAACAGCGCGCCCATTGAAGCGCGGATCGTTTTAGAGTTGTAAATATCGGCGCAGTCATCGCTCAGTATCAGTTTGTCGATTCCGAACGCGCAGGCGGTTCTGATGATCGTTCCCAAATTACCGGGGTCTCTTATGGATGATAACATGAAAATCTTTGAATAATTATTACTATATATTTTAACGTTTTTATGGAAATTGTCAAGATATTTCGCAACGCATAATATACCTTGCGGAACTTTTTCTTCTGTAATTTTGGCATAAACGCCGTCCGAAACGATTTTTTTACAGATATTCAATAGTTTGTTATCAAAAAAATCACAATTATCCTCAGTATAAAATATATATTTTATTTCTAAATCGGATGTGATTGCTTCTTCGAGTAGTTTTTTCCCCTCGAAAATAAATAATTTTTCTTCGTCGCGATATTTTTTATCGCTCAGCTTAGCGATTTCGCAAATCAAAGGATTTGCGCGGCTGGTTATTATGTCATCCATATTAATTTATACACTTCCCATAACATAAAAACCCGAGTCACTCTCGGGTTAATATAAATAACGCATTTTATAACGCAGCTTTTGCCTTTTCCGCAATAGCGTTAAAAGCATCTTTATCCGATACTGCCAATTCTGCGAGCATTTTTCTATTTAAATTGATTCCCGCCAATTTGAGTCCGTGCATAAAACGCGAATAATTTATACCGTTTAATTTTGCCTGAGCGGAAATTCTCGTGATCCAAAGCGAACGGAAATCTCTTTTCTTTTGTTTTCTGCCTACAAAAGCATAGTTGCCGCTTTTCATGACGGCTTGTTTCGCCATCTTAAAATGTTTGCTCTTTGCGCCCCAGTATCCTTTCGCTAGTTTTAATACGCGTTTTCTTCTTTTGCGGGTCATTAATGCACCCTTAACTCTTGCCATTTTATATTATCCTCCTGATGTTCGGTTTTTTATTTGTATGGAATTAGTATTTTAACTGTCGGCGCCATAGCCTCACTGAGGTAAGCCGCATTTCTAAGCTGTCTTTTGCGTTTCGCGGATTTCAATCCGAGTTTATGACGGCGGTATTGGTGCGAAAGTTTTACTTTTCCGCTTTTGGTGACCGTGAATCTTTTCGCGGTCGCTTTATGTGTTTTAACTTTACTCATAATTTTTATATCTCCTTATTGTTTTACAGCTGATTGTTGCGCAGCATTTTGCTGTTTGATTGGCGCAATGAATATGATCATGGACCGGCCTTCCATAACGGGTTTCTTCTCCATGTTTCCCAAATCGGCGCAAGCCGACTCGAATCTGGCGAGTAATTCATACCCCATTTCAAGGTGGTTCATCTGTCTGCCTTTAAATTTAACCACAACTTTTACTTTATCGCCGTCCGTTAAAAAGCGGCGGGCGTGGTTAATTTTAGTGTTTAAATCGTTTGTGTCGATAAGGCACGTGATCTGGATCTCCTTAATTTCGATGACTTGCTGTTTTTTGCGGGCTTCCCTGTCTTTTTTATCGCGTTCAAAACGGAATTTGCCGTAATCCATCATGCGGCAGACCGGCGGCTCGGCTTGCGGCGCGATAAGTACAAGGTCTAAACCTTTATCATAAGCATTATTTAAAGCGGCATTAAGCGATAAAAGTCCGATTTGCTCGCTGTTTTCACCGACGACACGAACAATTTTATTCGGAGCAAAATCAATTTCGTCATTGATCATATACTCCTTAGAATTGCTGTTTTTGATTGAAAAGCACCTCCATATAAAATAAAAAATGCGGTAAATTTTTAATTAAAATTATACTCCGCATAACAAATATAACAGAAAAAAATTTCTGTCGGAAAGTTATTAACCTAAGCGGTATTAGTAACCGTAAGGTGGAACGGATTAATGTTCAACTTCTTTTTTGTGCTATTATATTATAGCAGATAGAGTACTTATTGTCAATAGGGTTTATTAAATTTACAGATAGTTCATAATCCGGTTCAAATATTGCGGGGAATGTATATTTCATAAAATTAATTCCAATAAAATACTTGAAAAATACATGATTATGCGTTATAATAAATTTAAATTATTATTAAAAAGTGAGGGTAATTAAAATGAACTACGGACTTCAAATGTACAGCGTCAGGGATATTACTGAAAATCAAATGGATTATGCACTTTCCGAGGTAGCGGCAATGGGTTATTCTTTTGTTCAATTTGCGGGATTCGCGGATTATACCGCCGAAGAAATAAAAAGTATGCTGGATAAATACAACTTATCAGTATACGGTACGCATATCGGCTGGCAGCAAATCGAAAATTTAGACGCGACAATAAAATATCACAAAACGATAGGGAACTCAAACCTAATAATCCCCGGAGCGGACTTAAGCACAAAAGAAAAACTTGACGCTTTCATCGATTTTATCAACGAATATCAGCCGAAAGTCGAAGCGGCAGGGATGCTGATGCACTATCACAACCATTCGCACGAATTTCATCCGAATAACGACGGTTTGTATATCCATAAAGAACTTGAAGAACGTACGAACATATTGTTCGAAATCGACACCTACTGGGTTTACAACGCGAAACTCGATCCCGTCGAAACGCTCGAAAGATTGAAACACCGCGTCAAAGTTATCCACTTAAAAGACGGCGACGATAAAGGCGAAGGATTCGCGCTCGGCGAAGGCATGGCTCCGATTATAGACGTTATAGCTAAATGCAACGAACTCGGAATCGTGATGGTTGTCGAAAGCGAAACACTGAATCCTGACGGTATCAGCGAAGTCAGACGCTGCATAGATTATTTAAAGACATTATGAGAGATAAACCCAATATCCTATTCATAATGTACGATCAGCAGAGATACGACTGCCTCTCGATGAGCGGAATGTATCCTGTGAAGACGCCGAATTTGGAACGCATCGCAGATAATGGGGTATACTTCGAGAAAGCATATACCCCTATTCCCGTTTGCACACCCGCCAGACAGGCGTTGTTTACGGGCAAACGCCCCGAAGCATACGGCGGATTGTGGAATCCGCACATCGTGTTTCCGATATGCGATACGCCGTCCGACGGCTATCTGTGGACTCGAGCGATAAAAGACACCGGCTACAATACGGCTTATGTCGGGTTGTGGGAAGCGGACAGCGGCAAATCCCCGCTTCAATACGGCTTCGATTCGTTCGTCGGGCGGCACGACATCAACAAAATCATCGCGGAAAAACATCCTAACATCCAATACGAGAACGGTTATTTCGGCGAGAGTAATCCGGTACCGTTGGAGGATTCCTACACGCATTTGACGGCGAAATTCGCAATCGAGCGCATTGAAGCGCTGTCAAAACTTGACAAGCCGTGGTATATCCACATAGACAGCCCGGAACCGCATCTGCCATGCAGACCGTCCGCGCCGTTCGACACGATGTACGACCCCGACGAAATACCGATGTGGGGCAGTTTCGGCGAAACGTTCGAAAACAAGCCGTACATACAAAAGCAGCAGCTCATCAACTGGGAGCTCGAAAACCGCGGCTGGGACGAATGGAAACATACGACCGCCAATTATTACGGAATCGTTTCGCAGTATGACGACGCGGTAGGAAGAATTTTGGACAAGCTCGAGGAAACGGACGAAATCGAAAACACGATAATCATCTACACGACCGATCACGGCGATTTAGGCGGCGGACACCGTCTCGTCGACAAGCATTGCAACATGTACGAAGACATCTGCCGCGTTCCGCTCGCGATTCGCTGGGACGGACATATAAAACCGAACCGCTATACAGGTTACGTGCATAACTGCCTTGATGTCGCGCCGACTTTACTTTCGCTTTTGAACCTTGAGATCCCTTCGGATTTCCAAGGGGCAGACATCTCGAACGAACTTATTAACGGTTTAAATACCGATGGTCGAACCTATGCCGTGTCAACTTACAACGGTCAGCAATTCGGCTTGTATTGCTCGCGCATGATTTGCAACGCGAACTACAAATACGTCTGGAACTTGACCGACATGGACGAGTTTTACGATTTACAATCCGACCCGCATGAACTTACAAACTTAATTTATGATAGCACAAAGGCGCAGATAATTTCGGATATGCGTTTAAAACTTCACGATGAATTGAAACGTTGCAGCGACCCGATACTCAGATGGAACGCCAAACAATTATTAAATAACCGAAAATTGTGAGGTAAAAAATGCCTGCTTTATCGATGCTTATCAAACCCGTCTCAAGTTTATGCAATATAAATTGCAAATATTGTTTTTACCATACGACGAAAGATCATGGCATAATGGATATTTCCACGCTGGAAACAATTGTGCGGAAGGCGTTTGATACGGGCAGAGATAACGTTACGTTCGCGTTTCAAGGCGGCGAACCCACGCTCGCAGGTATTGATTTCTATAGGAGATTGATTGAATTGTGTTACAGCCGTAACGCCGGTTACACTATTCAAACAAACGGAATCAATATCGACGAAGAATGGGCGGAATTTTTCCAAGAAAATAATTTTTTAGTGGGTTTATCGCTCGACGGCACGAAAGATTTGCACGACAAGAACCGCTGCGGAACGTTTAATAAGGTCGTGAAAGCGGCATCGATATTAAAAAAACATGATGTACAATTCAATATTCTGACGGTAGTAAACAACGATACGGCACGGAATATCGCGAAAATTTACCGCTTTTACAAAAACCAAAACTGGAAATACTTACAGTTTATTCCTTGCCTTGGTTCGGACGAATTATTAACCCCGCAGAATTATTTATACTTTTTGAAAACATTATTTGATTTGTGGTATAATGATGATGTAAGCATACGCTATTTCGACAATTTGTTGAACATTTTCGCGGGACGCAATCCCGAGAGCTGCGGAATGACCGGTATGTGCGGGATTCAATTCGTGATTGAATCCGACGGCAGCGTTTATCCGTGCGATTTTTACGTGCTTGACGAATATAAGATCGGAAATATCAACGAACACTCATTCAAAGAGATATTCGAAAGTGAAACCGCGCAGACATTTATCAAGCAATCATGTATTCATTCCCCGAAATGCAAATCCTGCAAATGGTATATAATATGCCGCGGCGGTTGCAGAAGATACACACAGGACGGCGAATACAAATATTGCGGGGCAATGTATGAATTTTTAAATTACGCAGGTGAAAGGTTTATAAAATTATTATGAATAAACGCCCGCCGGCGAGAAAACCTCCGCCTAAAAAACGTCCGCCGCAGAAAAAAAAGAAAAAGAAGCAAATAAGAAAGACGCCGCTAAAAGGTTCGACGGCGAAACGTATCGACCCGCGATTATTGGAAACGCGGCGTAAACAACAGGCAAAAAGAAAATATTATAAAAAACAGCAGCGCATAAGAGCCATCAAAATATTGTTCAACCGATTCATTGTGCTTGTAATTACTTTCGTAATATTACTGCTGTTGACAGTGGGGTTATTTTTTGTAAATTTGTTTTGGCATGACAACGTTAATTCCGCGCGGTATACATATGAAATCACGACGATTGACGGCAATATACGGCGAAGGATGAGTTATAATCAATTATTTTATCATAATTCACCTTATATCAATATGACCGAGCTCGCCGAGATTTATGATCTTATTATTACAGGCGATGTAAATATAATAAGATTCGTAACGACAGGCGAAGAGCGGAACGACGTAAAGTTTTATATTGATTCGTCCATGGCGTATATTAACGGCGTGCCTGTACGTTTATCGAGTCCGGTTTACGCGGACGGGTTAAAAGTTTATGTGCCTTTAAAATTTTTTACCGATTACGTTTCAGGTTTGGATATTTTTTACAATATCGACCAATCGAGGTTAAGTATTAAGAGGATTGAAATTGTTCAGGAAAATAAACCGAAAGATATAAAATACGCCGATATAGAATTCAAATTGAAAGAAAACGATCCTACGTCGAATATATTGGAAGGCTCGCTTGATAATGATTTGCTTATTTTAACGGATCCCAACAGGGGATTAGATGAAAGTATTGTCGGAGAGGAATGAAAATTAAACTTAATGCGGATAAAAGTTTATTTTGCCAGATTTGTATTATTTTTGATAATATTCGCGATCTTATTTGTATTAACGATGATAATATTTTTTGTTAATTTACATACCGGGATGACCCCAAAACCAACAATACAAAAAATTATTTCGCAATCAACCTCACCGCCAAACGGAATCAACGCGAATCTAAAAGAAGAGGATTATTTTTCGTTTATTGAGGATTTTGGTTTTAAAACGAATTTGTCGGAATATGATAAATATATGAATCCTGAAAACAGGGATGAATATTTGGTTTTGATAAATTCCGAGAATCCTCTCGCTTACGATTATACGGCGGCTGATATGATCGAGGTAAAAGATACACGACCCGGCTGGCCTATGCAAAGATTGAGAGAATATCCCGCGAAAGCACTGGAAGCGCTTCTGATAGAGGCGCGCGCAAACGGATTCAGCGATATAACCGTTACGAGCGCGTACCGCAGTTACGATTTGCAGACGTCGTTATTCAATAACGAGGTGGCGAAATATCCGAATCTGGGCAAAGAAGACGCAATCGCGAAAGCCGCGACGGTTGTGGCAATGCCGGGGACAAGCGAACATCAAAGCGGATTATGTCTCGACATGCACAATAAGCCTGCCGCTGATGTGAGCTTTGCCAAAACCGACCAAGCGAAATGGCTCGCGGCGAATTGTTATAAGTTCGGATTTATTTTGAGATACCCCGAAGATAAAGCGGATATAACGGGCATATCGTTCGAGCCGTGGCATTTCCGTTATGTGGGAAGGTATCACGCGACGCAGATGGTTAATTTAAAAATGTGTTTTGAAGAATATATGGAATATTTGAAATGAGGTTTTAAAAATGAGAATAGGAACGATAACGGACTTTTACGTCCGTAAATACGGCGATTCGGAAGGAATTAAAAAAGTTGCGGAAGCAGGATTCGACTGCATGGATTATGGTTTTTTCCATTATCCGATAAAGGGAGAATTATTCACAAGTTCTGATGATAATTTTAAAGAATACTTTACACACTTAGGAAACGTCGCGGAGGAATGTGGAATAGGAGTTGAGCAGGTTCATTCACCCATGCCGTCGTATGTAGGCAAACCGGAAGAGGATGAATATTTGTTCAATATACAGGAAAAATCCATTAAAGGCGCGTCGTACATGAAAAGCAAGTATATCGTTATCCATCCGTGTATTCCCGGCGATTACAGATATACTTATTATAGGCAGGAAACTAAGGAAATTAACATGAAATTTTACAGGGCTTTGCTTCCGGCGCTCTATAAATATAACGTTAAACTCGCGATCGAAAATATGTTCAATTACGACCCGATCCGAAAATGTGTTTGTCCGACCGTCGTTTCAACCGCGGAAGAAATACTCGATTACATAGATACTTTAAACGACGAACATTTCGTCGCGTGCCTTGACGTCGGCCACGCGAATCTCACGGGCGAAACCCCTGACCGTATGGCGCGTGTTTTGGGCGATAAATTAGAAGTTTTACACGTGCATGACAATCACGGCACGGCAGACGAGCACGACATGCCGTATATGGGCACGATCGATTGGGCGAAATTTAACCAGGTATTGGCGGATATAAATTATAAAGGCGCGTTCAGTTTTGAAGTGGGGATACATTTTTCGCGGTACGGCAACGTAATGCCCGAGGAAAGCGCAAGGTTTTTGTACGAATTGGGTAAGGCAATTACAAATATATAAATTTTATAGGAGTCAAAATATGGCTGTTTTTGTACTTAGTGATCCACATTTATCGTTTGGGTATAATAAACCGATGGATATTTTCGGTTCGCGTTGGGAGAATCACGAGAAAAAGATTGAACAAGGCTGGGAAAAAGCCGGTATAACAGACGACGATATCATCGTTATTCCGGGCGACATATCATGGGCGTTAAAACTTGAAGACACTCATGCTGACTTTTTATTTTTGAATAATTTAAAAGGCTTAAAAGTTATCGGGCGCGGCAACCATGATTTATGGTGGACTACAGATACCAAAGTTAAGAAGATGTTTTGGGAAAATAGCATAAAAACAATTAAACTGCTGCACAACAACGCTCTTGACGCGGGGGAATATATAATCTGCGGAACACGCGGCTGGTATTATGACGAGAAAAACGCTCCGGCCGATATTGATTATAATAAAATAATCAACCGGGAAATGATCAGATTGGTACTCAGTTTTAACTCGAGATTGAAATTTAATAAAGATGCGGAAACGATTGTGTTTATGCACTTCCCGCCGGTTTTTAAAGATTACGTCTGCGCCGAACTTATAGACGTCTTAAAAAAACACGGCATACGCCGTTGTTTTTACGGGCATATCCATTCAGCTTACGATATACCCTCGGTTTTCGAACACGAAGGGATATTGTTTGAAATCGTATCGGCGGATTATTTGAATTTCGTGCCTATAAAAATTTAAAAAAAATATTGACATTGAGCTAAATTTTGGATATAATATTTATTATGTAATAAATTTGATATATAAAAAACTCCGGAGGAATAATTAAATGAGTTTAAGCAATGTGATTAATCTTGAAGAAAAAAATATGATTGAAATCGAATTTTCAATTAAACGGTCTGATTTTGACGCGGCGGTCATGAAGTCGTATCAAAAAAATGTGGGCAAAATGAATGTGCCCGGATTCAGAAAGGGGAAAGCCCCTAAAAACATTATAGAAAAAATGTACGGCAAAAGTGTCTTCTACGACGACGCTTTTGAGCTTGTCATACCGGACGCGTATGAAGAAGCGTTGAAGGAATCCGGCGCTATTGCCGTAAGCCGCCCTGAATTTGATATAGTTTCCATTGAGGACGGCAGCGACGTCATCCTGAAAGCAAAACTTTATATCAAACCCGAAGTCGCGCTTGAAAATTATAAGGGTATTAACGCCGACCGTATTATCACGCCCGTTACCGAAGAAGACGTCGATAAAGACATCCAGCGCGTTCGCGAGAGGAATTCGCGCCTCGTCGATATAACCGACCGCGCGGCTTGCGACGGGGATACCGTCGTCATAGATTACAAAGGCTTCTCTGACGGCGTGCAGTTTGAGGGCGGCACCGCAGAGAATCATAATCTGAAACTTGGGTCGGGGCAATTTATACCCGGCTTTGAAGAGCAGATCGTCGGCAGAAGTATCGGCGACGAATTTAGCGTAAAAATAACATTCCCGGAAGAATACCACTCTGAGGAATTAAAAGGCAAGCCCGCGGCATTTGACGTTAAATTAAAAGAAATCAAATTCAACGAATTGCCGGAATTGGACGATGAGTTCGCGAAAGACGTTTCGGAATTTGATACGCTCGACGAATATAGAGCGGATGTGAGAGCTAAAATCGAAGAGCGAAACTTGAAAATGTCCGACAACATGATGCAGGAAACATTGATCGATTCGCTGCTTGCGAACGTTGATATAGACATTCCCAAGCCGATGCTCGACGCGGAAACGGAAAATTTAATACGCGATTACGACAACCGTATGAGAATGCAGGGGCTTGATCTCCAAACGTATTTCAAATACACGGGCATGACTATCGATAATATGCGCGAACAGTTCAATCCTCAGGCTGAACGTCAGGTAAAATCGCGTTTGGCGCTTGAAAAGATCGCGGAATTGGAGAATATTACAGCCGAAGAATCAGACATAGAAGCTGAATACGAACGTATCGCGGCGGCATATAATATGGAAGTAGACAAAGTTAAGGAATCACTTACACCGGATATGCTCCAAGGCGATTTGAAAGTTCAGAAAGCATTGGCATTTGTAAAAGACAACGCGGTAATAACCGACATAGAAAAAGCGAAAGAAATAAATAATGATAACATCATAAATAATGATAACATCATAAATGATGATACAGAGGGTGATAATTAATGGCATTAGTACCAACCGTCATAGAAACAACCAACCGCGGCGAACGCGCATATGATATATTTTCAAGGTTATTGAATGAACGCATAGTTTTTCTTTCCGATGAAGTAAATGACGTTACATCTTCGCTTGTAGTCGCGCAGTTATTATTTCTTGAACAGCAAGATCGCGATAAAGACGTGTGGTTCTATATCAACAGCCCGGGAGGCTCCGTAACGGCAGGACTGGCGATTTATGACACAATGAACTTTATTGAATGCGATGTACGTACAATTTGTGTCGGTATGGCGGCGAGTATGGGCGCATTTCTGCTCTCTTCGGGCGCGAAAGGCAAACGTTTCGCGCTTCCCAACAGCGAGATAATGATCCATCAGCCGAGCGGCGGCACGCGCGGTCAGGCGACGGATATTAAAATCCAAGCGGAACAAATGCTGAAAATAAAGCATAAACTAAATCAAATCCTTGCAAAAAATACTGGAAAGCCGATTGAAATAATCGAACGTGATACGGAACGCGATAATTATTTATCCGCGGAAGAAGCTGTGGAATACGGTATTGTGGATAAAATAATGGAAAGGCATTAATATTTATGGCAGGTAACCAAAGGAATTCGGGTTCACGCTCTACAGGCTCATCCAGATATTGCGCGTTTTGCGGACGTGAAGAAAATCAAACGGATTTTATTATTCCCTCACAGACAGGGATTTATATTTGTAATTATTGCATTGACGTCTGTAATCAGATTATATATGAATATACAGCAAGGTCTGCGACCAATAATGCGGATGGATTAGCGTTGTCGAATCTGCCGAAACCCATGAAAATAAAAGAGACGCTTGACGAATATGTAATCGGGCAGGATGAAGCGAAAATAGCGTTGTCTGTTGCGGTTTACAATCATTATAAAAGAATTTTACAGTATGACAGAAAAAGCGACAGCCGTAGCAATAATAAGGATGACGTTGAAATCCAGAAGAGTAACGTTTTATTGCTCGGTCCGACCGGAGTAGGGAAGACTTTCTTGGCGCAGACATTGGCTAAATTATTGAAAGTGCCGTTTGCGATAGCCGACGCGACGACGCTTACAGAAGCCGGATATGTCGGAGAGGATGTTGAAAATATTTTACTCAGGCTTATTCAATCTGCGGACTTCGATATTGAGCGCGCCGAAAAGGGGATAATTTACATCGATGAAATCGATAAAATTTCACGCCGCAGCGAGAACCGTTCGATCACCCGCGACGTTTCAGGTGAAGGTGTTCAACAAGCGTTGTTGAAAATTCTTGAGGGCACCGTTTCAAACGTTCCTCCGCAAGGCGGGCGAAAGCATCCGAATCAGGATTTCATTCAAATCAAAACCGATAATATCTTATTCATCTGTGGCGGAGCGTTCGATGACCTCAGCACTATAATCGAACAGCGTCAAGGCAAATCGGTAATCGGATTCAATTACGACGCTCCGACGAAAGCGGAAAGAATGGAATCAAACATATTAAAAAACGTTGTACCGCACGATATTATCAAGTACGGCTTGATTCCCGAACTTGTCGGTCGTTTGCCGGTAATAGTCAGCCTCGACAACTTGAATATCGAAGCGCTTGTGCGGATTTTAAAAGAACCGCGCAACTCGATCATCAAACAATTCACGAAGCTGTTCGATTTAGACAACGTAAAACTCGAGTTCACCGACGAAGCGCTCATAAAAATCGCGGAACTCGCGGTCGAGCGCAAAACAGGAGCGCGCGGACTTCGCTCGATAATTGAAGAATTAATGATGAAAATCATGTATGAAGTGCCGTCGCGGAACGATATATTGAAAGTGATTATAAATGAGAAAACCGTGACGAGGGAAGCATCGCCGGAATTGATTTTGAAGTATCCGGATATAGAAGTACCGAAATTAACTAAACTTGACGCATGAAAAAAACCGCCATCGGCGGTTTTTTATTGTTTTTACACACCCCATTGCAGATGAGGATATTTTGATTTTATAAGAGTATTTGTACAATAGATTTTATATTCACCGTTACCGATATCCTCAAGCCTGTACTCGATCAAATGGGATTTCGCGAGATACATTGCGTCTGCATAAAACTGCACTGTTACAGTTGTAATTCCGTTTTCGGTGCTTTCGCTAATGAAATCATAATACATATTTCCGGCTGCACCTGCAAGCGGATAATATTTTCCGTCTTCTATTTTTATATACCGGTCTTCATCTGTTATTTCAAAATCTTCGATATCAAAATATTTGCTTACGGTTTCGCTGAAAGTTTCCACAGTCATATCCGCTCCGATATAATGAAGGAAAGCTGTTATACTAATATTATATGTGAGTATTTCTCTTCCTTCTAATTTTGAATAGTCGTTTATTTCCGGAAAACCGCGTCCCAGCCATGTACTTATAACCTTTTGTGCCGGGGTAAGTAGATCGCTTGGAGGCCAACTATTATTTCGTTTGGCGTTAATATTTCTTAATTCATATTCCCATATTGCCTCGTACAACGCGAATGTATAATCTCCGGCAGGAAACGTATCCATATCACTTGAAAGAACCTCTACGTTTAAAAACACAATTTCATAATCTGTTCCTTCGGTAGTGATT
>Ga0123353_10009337_pt1 | contig 13520 bp, 7 predicted proteins | sample TergutLab28metaG_3_FD_92763 | JGI IMG/M metagenome (GOLD analysis project Ga0123353, IMG submission 92763) | Labiotermes labralis P3 segment gut microbial communities from Petit-Saut dam, French Guiana - Lab288 P3 | ecosystem: Host-associated > Arthropoda: Insects > Digestive system > Gut ... | reverse complement strand
CTCTATCGTGATTAAGCCTCACAAATTCCACGGCGAATGGAATTATACGATATCGCCACAGAAAAAAAGAGATTGAAAACAATGGAAATAGCAAAGTTAATATATTAACATCTATAAGTACCCAATATCGTAATAATAGGACTTGACTTTTAAGAAAGGCACTCTACTATGACTGCGATTCTGAAAACCGTGCTGAATCGCGCCAAGCTCATTTTTTCCGATGTGGATGAAACGGTTGCCGATTTGTATGCGCCGGCGACCGAGGTCATGTCGGACAACTTAAACCTGCTCATCGGGGAGGGGAAGTCACTTGTTTTTATCTCCGGGCAGGGGAAGCAAAACATCTATCAGCGTGTTGTGCGCGGCATTAATCCTTCGTTGCGCAGGCATGTCTTGGTATGCGAATGCAGCGGGGCGGCCACTTGGGGTTTCGATCAAAACGGCAATTATCACAGCGCGCCGTACTACTCGGAATACGACGTGTTTACAGACCGGCAAAAACAGCATTGGCGCGAAATCATTGATCGGCTCATTCATGACTTTTCCCTATCTGTCTACCCAGCGATGCCCCTATCGGAATTCCTCTCGTCCGCGCCAAACAGCCAAAACGCCATTATGGTTGACGACAGGGGGCCACAGATAACATTTGAAGTAGTCCATTCCCAGGAGTTGCGACAGGACATTTTTTCGCGTGCGAAAGAAATGCTGGACGCGGTTGATCTGCCTGTAGACGTAGTATTGGCCGGCACCTACGCCATCGATTTTACAATCAAAGGCGTCACAAAGGCGACGGCGGTAAAGGCCATCCTGCGCAGCCCGCAAATACTGGGCGACATTGGCCTGTCTTCCTGTCCGCGCATGGATGAAATGCTCGTTTTGGGGGATAAATTCTCAATGGTCAACGGCGGCACGGACATGAATTTCCTTTATGGTCTTAACGACCGCGTCACCGCCATTGACTTTAGGAAGGAAAAGCGGGAAGAATTGCATCCCGGCTATACGATCCTTGTGTGGGACGGCGCACGGGAACTGCACGGCGGTCTTGAGGAGTATTTGCGCTTATATTTTGAAACGGGGGCTAACACTACAGCCGCAAACACGGGCAGCGTATCCACTCGTGAAAAGGCCGCGCGTGTTTCCCTCCGTGAGAACCGAGGCTATGACATTATCTTTGAGGACAATCTGCTGGACACAAACAACACCCGCCTTGAGGAAACCATGCCTGACGACGCCTGCGTTGTTTTCTATGATCAGCTCTATGACGCGCAGGTGGGCAACCGCCTGCGCGGCGACTTGCAAAGATACTTCGCGCGTTTTGACTGTCTGGGCATCTATCCGCTCTTAACCAGTCAAAACGGTTGTGAAAAGAAAGATATGGCGTTGCTGTGTCAGGCTCTGGACACGCTGGGCCGTTCCGGATTGAGCCGGAGGGGGACCGTGGTGGGCGTAGGCGGCGGCGTGCTTTTGGATGTGGTTGGCCTGGCCGCTCATCTTTTTCGGCGTTCGGTCAACTACATCAAAATACCTACAACGCTAATAGGCCAGGTTGACGCCGGGATCGGCATCAAAGTGGGAGTGAATTATGGCGGTAGAAAAAATCTGATCGGCGCTTTTTATCCCCCGTTGGCCGTGTTGATTGATATGAACTTTATTTTTGACTTGAGTGAAAGCAAGATCGAGTGCGGTATCGCGGAAATGATCAAAATAGCGGCGACAAGTGATCGCCAACTGCTGGAAGACATGCTTCATGTCCCCCGCGAGGGTCGCTTGGACGGTGGCGCGCTCAAAAGTGACCCGCAGATCAGGGAAGATTTCCGCGAGATGATCAAGCGGGCCTGCATGTCCACGATCGGCCAGCTATCCCTTGATTTTTATGAAGCGGCATCCTTGCGGAGGCTGGCCGATTTCGGACACACCTTCTCGTCCTATATAGAAGAAAAATCTGGCTATCGCATCAGCCACGGCTATGCGGTGGCCATCGATATGCTACTCAGCGTGTATATGGCCGAATCCCTGGGCCTGATTGCGGCGGAGGTGCGGCAACGCTATGTGGCGCTGTTTGAGAGGTATGCGCTCGTGAAAAGGGAGCATCTCCTGTTTGTCCGGCAAAACCACGCGGACATGTATGACGTCAGCATTCCGAGCGCGATCAAACACAGGGGCGGGGACCTAAATCATGTCGTCCCGGCCGGCGAATGGGGGAATGCCGTTTTCCTCAACCTGGACAACTGCCGCGATCGGTCGGACGCATACGCGATGATCCTGTCAAATGAGCAACTGCGCCACGCCTATTCATCGGCGGTGTATCGCCTTCTGAAGGATTGTGACAATCGTGATTGATATGATATCGGTATTTGACGTCGGGGGGACGACGTTCCGGTCTGCCCGGTTTGCCGGCGGGCAACTCGCGGACGTGACCCGAACAGATACGCCGAACTATCTGCGCGGCTTGACCGAGGCTGAGATCAACGCGGCCATCGTAGATCTGATCGTCAGGCGCGTCCTGCGGGACAAGGTGGATACGGTTGGCGTCTGCTACGCTGGGCCCGTTTCGGCCGAGGGAACGGTGACTGCCAGCCCCGTGATCCACGGCGGGGCGTTGCGCCAGCCTTTCGCGCTCAAAGATATCATTCGAAGGGAGACCGGGCTTGAGCGGGTGTTTGTCACCAACGATCTGACCGCCGCGGCCATGAGGTATATACGCCGCTACCGCCGTTTTCTGCTGCTCACCGTCAGTTCCGGCGTCGGAGGAAAGATCGCCGTCGACGGGCGGATTCAGATCGGGCTGGGCGGGCTGGAGGGGGAAATCGGTCACATCCCGGCGCCAGACGGCGGCGAAGTAGATATCGACTGCCCGTGCGGAACCGGTAAAAACCACATTGGCTGCGTCTCGTCTGGCCGGGGAATCGCGATGGCCGCGCTTCAGCTCAGGCACACTCTATGCAAGCGCGAGTATGAGCAATCCTCCCTGTTCGCCAAAAGTGAACCCAGTACGCGTGATATCGCCGCCGCCGCCGATCAAAACGACGCTTTCGCCATGCGCGTGATCGACTATTGCACACGCCCGCTGGCCTACGCCCTTTGCGTGATCCTGTCGGCCATGTATCTGGAGAAGGTCATCCTCATCGGCGGCCTGGCCCAAAACTGCGCTTACTATGTCGCGTCGCTTGTAAGAAACACATGCGGCATAGGCGTATACAACTACGGGGAACGAGAAATACGGGACAAGTTCATGACAGGCGATGGCGACGACGATCACGGCCTGATCGGCGTGGAGCGTTTCATCAGAGAACAATTGCGGGCATCCATTGCATAATCCATTGCATAATCCATTGCATAGCCCATTGCATAATCATCTTGGGGAAGACGGTAGACAGACATGGAATTTACGCTCATCAGCATTCTGTCGGTGGCCGCTGCGGCTGCCATCACTACATTGGTCGGGCGCCGAACCAACAAAAGGGCCGAGTCCGTGGAAAACGCGCTCAGTGCCAGGCGGCGGTATCTCTCGCGCGGCAAGGCTTTCAGGAAAATGGATGAGATCCTGAGGGAGGCTATCAACAACGCATTCAATATGGAAGACGTGAGTGCGATCACGTTTCCGGAGGTTATCCTTGAGAGCACAATGGGGAGCGCAAAGGTTGACAAGCCGCTCGACAAGCCGCTCGAAACGCTGACGGACGGCAAACACAGGCGTCTGAAGATCATCGCCCCAGGCGGCGAAGGAAAAACCGTTTTCCTGCTCTGTTTAATGCACCATTATCTGAAGCGCGCAAAAAAGCAACGAAAGGCATTGGCCTTTTACGTTGCGTTAAAGAAAATCGACACACGTTCCGAGACCGACGGCATGGTTGTCCGGTATATTTTGGAGCGTTACTTCGACAGGGACAGCGACGAGATCAGCAAGAAAGATGCTAAAAATTTCAAAGAGTTTGTTTTAGGGAAGTGGGCGCGCCGTTTCACCATCCTGTTTCTTTTGGATGGATTCAATGAGACGAACCGGCAAGGCGCCATCACCTCCGAGATTGGGGAACTGACCAGGAACCTGGTCAAGGAGACCGATCTGCGCGTGGTAATCACGAGCAGATATGACGCGGGGCTTCCCCGGGACATGGAGAGAGTTAGGCTGGGCGGCTTTCACAACGTACAAGAGATGCTGAGCGGGGAAGTCCTCCCCGAAGGTCTCCTCCCGGTGCTGAAAACTCCTCTCATGTACGCGATCTATGTGGAAAAGACGCAAAAGGAACGCGACCTCGCGCGGGAGCGTGGCGCGGGCGGAATCGCGCGGGAGCGTGGCGCGGGCGGAACCCCGCTAGGGCGTGGCGCGGGCGGAGCCCCGCTGGGGCGGAACGCGCCGGTCAGTTCGCGAGCCGCTTTGCTGGATGCGTATTTCCAGCTTGAAGAAGACGCATGGACAGACGGCGGATATGGCGGACATGGCGGACATGATCTGATGTCTTTTGCGGTGTCCGTCGCCTTGCCGGAAATCGCGTATGGTATGTGGCTCGAAAAAAGCAATAAAATTGAATGCGTTACCATGCGGGAGGAACCCGGCAAGATAGAGAAAGCTTTGCGCGCCACGATTGAGAGGGCTTTTCCTAACGGTCAATACGACTTTGATTCCCTTCTGGATTATTTGACAATAACAACCGGGATGCTCCGCTGTGAAAAGCAAAAAAGGGTGCGCAGTTACTCGTTTGTTCACCTGCTTTTTCAGGATTATTTCTGCGCCAAATATATTTACGAGGACATCTGCAAGAACAACTATAAGGATATCTATCGATCGGCCTTAACGAGTGTACTCTCTGACGATATCAAAGCCTTCCTTGTCTCCATGTTTGAAGAGGACGCGGCGTTCATCGCCTGGAACTACCGAGGCGAAAGACAAGATCTGTTGCGGACATCGCCTCTTTGCAAACTGCTGTCCCGTTTTCGGATGGACTACGAAGACTACGCGAAGCAGGATGCCGCCATCGCGATCCGGAATATACTCGACATGATCAAGGGCGTCCGGGGGGGGTTGTACGGCATAAACTGCGAGAACCTTGATCTCTCTGGCTATCTATTCAACAATGTATTGCTGACCAAGCATGTCGGCCTGGACGATTCCGGCGACGCGAGCCGTTTCTGCGTTGTGTCCAGCAGCTTTTACAACTGCAAGCTGGACGCCGGCCACTTCCTGCCGCAGGGGCATATGCAATGGGTCCTCTGTCTCCTGGAGACGGTTATTCACGAAAAGCCGTTTATCGTATCCGGCGATCGAAACGGGGAGGTTAAGTTCTGGCCTATGGATCAGGACTACTGTGAATCCAGTCTGTCGCTCTGCAACAGCCCCATCACGGCCATAACCTCTCTGGCGCGCGCCGACAGCGACCCGCTCATTTTATGCGCGAACGGGGAAGGCGAGGTTTTTTCCCTTGACGGTGCGTCCGGCCACGCCGAGAAATTGGATATCGCGCAGTTCCCGAAAGGAGCGATCAAGCGGATGAAAGCGCTCCACGGAGAGGCTGTCATCGCCGTCGCTTTTCAAAACGGAGCGTTCGGGTTCCTGAAAATTGCAAGGGGAAAATCCGGCTCATCTTCTTTTTATTGTGTCTGTAAACTTGATGAGTACATTCACGATTTCGCGTTTGACATGGAGAACAGCCGTTTTGTGCTGGGTACGGAAGACAAGCGCGGGCACGGGTACGGGCAGGGGCTCGGACAGGGGCACGGGTACGGGCAGGGGCACGGGCACGGGTGCGGGCACGTCAGGCTTTGGTCGTGTGAGGGGGGCGTATCCGACGGCGCCCTTGAGAAGAATACGCCCTGCGCGACGGGCGATACCCAGGCGTTGCCCCGCGAACTGATCCGCGAGAGCTTCCCTGTCACGTCCGTAGACTGCGACGACCACGCGGACGCGATTTTCTTCGCGTGTAAGCGGGGCGTCGTGAGGATGAGCCGAAAGAGCCCGGAAGTGTGCGCGCCGCCTTACGTCAGGCCCGATAGCCCAAACGCGATCCCTGTCCTGGTCCGGCGCTGTCCCGGACGGGACAAATTTGTCGCGGCTTATGACGATAACACCGTCGTCGAGTGGGCGATTGATGCTGACGATGATCCCATTGTAACAGGGCGCCACAGTGATGAAATCATGGATATCCTGTGTGATGAGAGTCACAGATGCATTTCCTGCTCGAAGGATACGTCCATTAAAATCATCAATCTCGACATCCATGTGGCTGAGCATAACTTCCAGGGCATGTCATACTGGATCAAACAATTCGCCGTCCACGCCGGGAAGGAAAACCTGTTGTTTATCCCGAGCATTGACGCCACCATTCAAAAGTTTTCCCTTGACAGGCAGCGGCGTCTGGATTTCTTCGAGGGACAGGAAGGCAAGAGGCACGAAGAACGGATCTATGCGCTGGACATCCTGCCGGGCCGGGAACGCCTGCTGTCGGCGTCGCTGGACCGCCGGATTGGCGTATGGCGTATGGATTCGTGGCAGGCAGAGGCTGTTTCGGCCCTGTGTGAGGACGGCATGGAGGATCTCGCCGTCCTGGACGGGAAAAGGTTTGTCTCTATCGATTCGTCGAACAACGTGTATCTTTGGGAATATGAGGATGATCTGCGCAAGCTGGACCAGCAACATCCCGGCGGCATAAAAGGGACAAAGATGGAGGGGCGCGGCGCCAACGGCGTCTACGTTTTGGAACCGCTGGAAAGGATCGCCTCGGTCCATTGGGACGGTTCGGTAAACATATGGAAGATAGAGGAAAACAAGCTCCGTCACACCGATGGGCCGATCCGATTCTCGCCGGAAGCGGAGCCTGTTTGGGTCTACTGTGTGCTGTGCTGCGCCGTGAAGAACGGGCCTGTCCTCACGTTGGCTAGCACGAGGGACGGGAAGCTCCATATCTTTCAAGGCGAACAATTCACACGCCCTCGTACGCTGGTGATCCAAGAGAACTGCAGCCTTTACCGGATGGTTGAGCGCGGAGGTTACGTATACATATCCGCGTCGGACGGGCGCGTATACGCGGTCAGCCTGTCCGACATCAGCGACAATATGGATGATCTGTCCGCTCTCAGCGCCGAGCGCGTCCCGGGGACAGAGTTGCACGTCAAGAAGGACAAAGGGGGCGACAAGGCGTATCGGGTGTTTTCACTCGCGGCCATTCCCCATAGCGATCAGATCATCACATATGCGGAAGACGGGCTGCTCAGGGTCTGCGAAGTGAATGGCCCTTCGATCGTACCATTAGGATCGCCGATCACGTATGTTCCCGGGCTTTTGCTAAAGGATCCGGATTTGGACAGAAGAAATTTCGAGGGATGCAATGAGGATGATATTCAGCGCATCGAGCGGTATGTGAAGATATCTTGAGTGCAACGGTTATGTAAATCTATAGGCAACATTGACACCCGAGATGAGTTTATGGTTTATTGCTACATGTTGTCAGAAAGTCGATGAAAGAATTAGAGGCCATGGAGAATGAGTAGGCACATCGATTTTCAAAAACGCGCATGGAACGATTATCTCTATTGGCTGTATTCCGTCTTTCTGAATATTCCGATGTTTTTCCATAAGTACTGTCAGGTGCAGTCGCTCTCGGCTCTATTCTTAGTAACAATCGGAATATATTTTTGTTGGCACACTCGGTTCCTTCCTCCATAATATATTCTATCTGGCGGTATACGCCAAGAAGAATATTTTATGGAGGTTTTTTATGGAGAGAATCCTTGAAGCTATCAGAAACATTTTGGAGTTTCTCGGCTCACTCGGATAAAGAAATCGGAGTGGCTGGCAATCAACATATGAGATGCTCCAGCGCAACCCGTTGAACGGCAACGCATGGCTCTGTTACTCCTGTGAAACAATCAGGCTGAGTTACGCAAAATCATCAATTCCTACTTTTGCTTTTGAAATTTCACAAAAGATATTGACAGTTTTCGACAACTTGATATAATGAACCGGAACAATAGAACTCAGAAAGATCAGATGGAATTTAGTATGCAATTAGGAGAAGGAGTATGCCGGACGAAAAGACAGCATTTGTTGTTTGCGTTGAGATGTCGCAACGTGAACCCTATGTGGCGGAGAAGGCAATAGCGCAGGAATGGCGATATAATCTTTTCGGTCATTTTGACGAAATGCGAATTCGAATTGGAGACAAATTAGAAGATTTTTCTATTGAGAAACGTGACAGTGAATTATCTGAGCTTGACAGCGACAAGCGTATGCGGCATCACCCAGAGACGAAGAAGGTATTTTTGTATGTAGAAGAGAATCCCAATGCTCCTAATGAGCAAAAGGCTCATTTAACTCGTCTGTTAAGTGAGTGCAATGATTTGCCTATGATTGCGTTGGTTGCCCTTAAGCTGCGCCTTCAGTTTTTTGAAGAACCCTTGCCATGTAACCCCTGTAAGTGTATTGAATATTTCCTTAACAAGTGCAAAGCCGAAAAAAATGCTTCCGCTGATTTTTGCATAATGAACGCGCTAAACCTTTACGATGTTTATGTTTTGATGCGCACCGATAATCCCAATTTCGTTCTTCATTGTGTGCGTCAGTTGCAGAATTTCGTGTGCGACTTCACGTGTGAATCTATTCCACCGAAAGAGAATAAAGATATTTTTGTAAACAAATCCAAAAAGATACTGGAAAATATGAAATCGGAGCTTGTGCAACTCGATCTTGAAGAAACAGACAAACAAAACCTAACTACAGTCATTGACAGTTGCGTTACACGAATTAGTGAGCAAGATCCTTTTCTTTGCCCTATTGCAACGATAACTGAAATCTCTGACCCTTTGAGGGAATACTTAAAAACAGCCAAATCGCTTGCGTTGCAAGATTTGGTTTTGAAGTGTATTCAAGCCGTGCGTGCATGTGGCCCGATGCCACTTGTCTTACAGACACATTCAATTGTTGGGTGTAGAGAAGGATTGAAACCGGATAATGTCAGTGAAGAGATTGTACTTTTTGAATTGCAATTACAGTTGCGCCCTGGTTCAGGAGTAGAAGAAATCATGTCGAAAATTACCCCATATTTCTCCGACATATATATGGTATTGGGACGGTATTACTATGTGTGTCAGGGGGAAATATCTTTTAGGAGTTTGCTTGAGCTATACGAACAGGATTTTTTTAGTTGGAAAAAAATAGATGCTTCTCCCATCCAATACTCATCAGGACGTTTTCTACTTAAAGAAGATGGATCGGCAACGACCAATGCGCAATTATCAGAGATGAAAGAGCTTATGCTTGTGGAAGATACTAGATTTTCCATTTTGTGGGGAAAAGAGCAACATCAAAGTGTAGCAAATCTTATTCAAAAGATCAAAAAGCATATAGACGAATTCCCATTTTTGAAACCGATTACCAATTCAGTATCTCTATTGCATATGCAAGGTTGCCGGAGGCTTTTTTATGCGTTATCTTGGAACGAGTACCTGGATACTCGTGATTTCTTTTGTGCGTTTTTTGAAAAGTTGGGTTATGTATTTGACCAAATGGAAAAGAAATCTAGCGACGAACGAACACAATTTGCTTGGATGGCGCATGAAAGCATGCTGGTATTCCTGAAAAAAATGTCCGGTTTATTCCAGGATCGCATGGTGCTTGATATGTCAATGCATGAAAATACGCGTTCAGACGTATATGCTACTGGTGCTTATGAAAAACTGATTAAGCGATATAGCGGGTGGATAAAAGATTTAAGTAGCTTGCTAGGGAAATTAGAGAATCCGTATGACGTTGTTGGGTCTGACAGTCTGCATTTCGTACTAGTTCCTGTGGAACAAGATTCGATTCATTCGCATATTCTCTTTCCAATGGACGGAGAAAACGGGAAAACACTCGTTATTTATGAGATGACCTTTAATAAAATGCTTGATATCACTGACGCTCTCGGATTACTCGTCCATGAAACAGGGCATTATTTAGGCGTGGTAGATCGGGAAGATCGCATTAAAACTTATCTGATTATGGTGGCTTATTGCTATGCCATGCGCGTGACGAGAGCCCTATGTATGTGCGGATTCACCCCGATCCCCATTGATATTGTATGGAAAAGCACAATAAATCTCGGTGAAGCGATGTACGAGTACTTATTATCGTGCCTTGAGCGTCGGAAAGTCAACCGAAAGAAGCAACGTGAAGGATATTATTTAGATCATGTGGCGTATTATTGTAGACTTTGGCTTGATGATTTTTTAAAGGAAGTGATGTCGAGCCCTTCCAATGTCATTGATTCAAAAATGGAGTCATTAATATCGAACTTTGTGGATTTGTATAATGTGTTGGATGCCGCGCCATTGGCAACTGGAGATGGACGCCTTTTGGGGATGCTCGCGGAATACGCGATGGAACCCGTACTCAATAACTGTAAAACACTCATTCGGGAGTGTTATGCGGATTTTCTCGCAATCCACGTAATAAAGCTAGATAAAAAGGGGTATTTCTCTTTATTGCTTAATGCATTGCAAATTCGGGATACCCGGGCATCTGCCATGGCTACTACTCAAAAAGTGGACACGTCCACTTCGCGCAATATAGATGCTATACGCGCCATTTCCGCTTTAATGATGATTAAATTTATGGAAACGAAAGATGATGTGAGTTTTACCACGCTTCTTAGCGAGATTCCTGATGCGGTGTCGAAATCGAAAGGAACTTTGTGTAGTGAAATAAAAAGTTCACTAAGAAAAACTGGAAGGTATTTACATGAAGCCATGATGGCGCTCATAGGTGGGGAGAAGGCGCTCAAGAGTGGAGAACTTCCCAAAGATGGAGAGAAATTTAATAATAATGATTTTTTAATTCTTTGGCGTTCAGCCCTAGCTCCTCATCTGTATAAGGCTGGCCAAACAATCAAAAAGAAGTTAAACAATGACAAAGGAGACTATAGTCAAGCACTTAACAAAATGCGAAGTCGGTACAATGCTATAGAAAGTATACAGGGTATAGAAAGTGTACAGGGTATAATGCGCCTGATTACATTCCTCGGAGAGGAGGAAGTCTCTTGATCCTACCGATTGACACCGCTTATTTCGCATGGATACCTACTCTCGCAATGCGAATAAATCCCCCCGCCGCAAGCGGCGTGGTATTACCGCAGGCTACGGGAGTTGCGGATCAGGTCCATAGAGATTCACCGTTTGTGGATGCTTGTGAAAGGATTCAGAAAAAAATCACATCGCATAGCGGAGTTGATATTTGTTTAAGGCATCATTTTTTCAAAAACAAACTTTGTGCTTCAGCGTTGTTTATTGAACATGTGCCTTCATTCAAGGTAACGCGGGAGATAGAAGATCTTTTTCCATCATCTTGGCAGGTCGTTTGTTTAGGCGAGACAACAGTACGCGGTGGGGGTATTCCCTTATTTGATGGTATTCATGTGTCTCTTTTTCACAAGAGCTTTTCTAACCCTGAGTGGTTAGAACGTGGAACACCCATCCCTCTCAAAGTTATAACCGGCGTTCATCAAATCGACGTCTTTATACGAACGATGCTAGACAGTTTATTGCGGTATTCTGGAGTTCATATGCCACAAGATTCAACATTTCTGGAAACACTAACCGAAACCGTCCAAGCAATTCGAACATGGTTGGATGCTGGGGATAGAATCTCAGACCCAAATAGCAGATTTGGATCATGTACTGTAAAGACTTCTGATCATCTTCGTTGCGCCTTGAATACCTTGTATGAAAAATACAGGACACTTCTTGGGGATGATGTGGATCGTGGCGTAAGGGTGGCGTTGGATAGCGCAAAGATGGATTCTCTGAATATTGTCAACGAACGCCAAACGAAGAAGTATAAAGATTTTTCACCTTTGGGAGAACAGTTCTCTGTATCCAAACGATTGCATTGGTACAGTGAGAGAAATCAAAAACAACTCGATTATATCAACACCGCTAATGGTTTCTTGAGTGGCGTATCGGTGGCGATGTTTGCTGTTGTGTATAAAGCTTTGGCTGATTTAGTATTTGTTCCTTCTTTCCCTTTATGTTTAGTTGTCACTGCTGTTATTTTTAATTACCTAGCCGCCTTGTGGTCGTTGCTTTCATTCCGCCCAGTCCCAGTCCCAGTAAAGAAAAAGCCTCCCAAAGAACCACCTCCGCAGATTGCTGATAATGCACCATTGCCGGATTTCGGCGATTTCAAATTTCAAAGAAAATATAGGAGGGACAGTGAAAGTATTCGTAGCTTTGCGGAATTAGTGAATAGTTTTGCTCCCTCTGGTGAACGAGTTGACTTGGGTAATCTTGATTTTGTGGAAGCCGGCGAAGTAACCAAGATGGCGAATCAGATTTACCACAAGCGGATAAGGGCGGGCATTAGTATTTCCTTTTACATTGTAGCTGTGATATTCTATGCGATCGCATCAGCAGTATATGGCTGTCACTGGAAATGTGGCTGACGCTACTTGAGTTGTTCTCTAAATAATTGCACAACGACGAAAGGACTCTTGTTTCGCGCAACAAAAATGTTATATTTTTATTAAATATATTGACACACAGCTTGATATATGTTATACTTATTAATCATTAAAAAAACCGAACCAGATTGGGATAATTTTTTAACTTTTGGGTGATGTAATATGCTACCAGTTCAAGGGTGTTTCGCACCGTATCGCAACAGCATGGCCGACATGGTCGAGCAAATTAAGCAACCTCAGGAAGAGACATGGCAAGAGAAAGAGCACGCAACGGACAAATACATAAGCGAGCAAGATTGGGATAATTTTTTAACTTTTAGGTGATATATTATGCTACCATTACAAGAGTGTTTCGCGCCGTATCGCAACAGCATGGCCGAGCAAATTAAGCAGTCTCAGGAAGAGACATGGCAAGAGAAAGAGCAAGCAGCGGACAAAATATCGACTCGTTACGATATTTTTGGACGAGGCAAGGCTTTTGGCGAGCCTTTGTCTGCTTGGTTAACCGCTAGGGATCCCCGGTAGTATTCGTCTGATACAAAAAGCTAGGGCTATGAGATGAGCTCTGGCTTTGGGCGTTAACCTTCTCTGGCCGTTTAGCATGACGGAAAGAGCACCTGTTTCAGAATTGAAACCGCCTATAAAATCAATATGTATAGTTTTTACAGGATGTTTTTTTGAGTTTTCTGTTAATTTATTCAAGCAATGTGCATATGATTGTAAGCGCAAAGCCTTAGGGCGTAAGCACAAAGCCTTAGGGCGGCTCGACCAGGACATTGAGTGAGCTGTGATAAAATGACTCCGAAATACTTGAAAAACTATGTGTAGTTATTCGAGACGAATAGGAGTTGGTATAGTGACGCCACGACGCAATCAAGCGGACATGGCGTTTTTATACGTTTGTTTACGATGAACAGAGTCGCATCATAAATGTGAAAACATCAGTCATCACGAAGCACTACCCAACGGCCACCGTAAGTTGCACCGTCTCGCTGAATAATATCGGCAGCTTTGAGTTTCTTTATATTTCGTTCTACGTTTCTTGGGGCAATACCAACTACTCCGGCGATTGTCGATGCGCTGACTTCTGGGTTG
>Ga0123353_10009336_pt1 | contig 13520 bp, 7 predicted proteins | sample TergutLab28metaG_3_FD_92763 | JGI IMG/M metagenome (GOLD analysis project Ga0123353, IMG submission 92763) | Labiotermes labralis P3 segment gut microbial communities from Petit-Saut dam, French Guiana - Lab288 P3 | ecosystem: Host-associated > Arthropoda: Insects > Digestive system > Gut ... | reverse complement strand
TGGTATGGACATGTTCAGAGAATGGAAGAGGGGAGATTACCAAAAGAAGTTATGAAATGGAGTCCACCAGGAAGAAGAAAACCATGTAGACTTACCTGAGCGGAAGAGATTAGAGGACTGATGGGAGAAAATGGATTAACGGAAGAAGAGTGGAATGACAGAAGCAACTGGAGGAAGAAGATAATATAATTGTCAAATGGGCGCAGGAAGATGTGGGAACATTGTACAACCTGCTAAATAAATAAATGAGGAGTTTCTTTAGTTCAGTTAAGTTTGCAGGACATTTTACATCTTACGCTTCACAGAAACTTAGAGTAACCTTTGTTTCGGCCGACAGGGAGACATGCGATTTTTGAAAAGGGGTGAGTATGAAGATAGCTGTCCCTTGTGGCGATATTCCATGTAACTATGGTGCCTACTAACAGTGCTGCATCCATGCTCATGGCAGAAAGTGGAGGAAGTATTCTACTCTTAAATGTGGTTAGCAAAAATAGGGTACATATTCATAAATTGTCGCAATGCATAAATAAATTTAATATTTCAACACTGTTTATTTTAAGAAAAAATACTGGTCAAAATCGGTGCCTTCATTATTAGTTAGAATGTGCGTTTCTCTTAGAGCTGTCCTGCGACGGTTAAAGATGGATGCTGTACAGTCTATCATTGACAGTATACAAATGGCTGCTTGTATATATTCATTTGTCATTACAATACCGCTTGTTCGACTTGGTAAATCTTTAACGAAGCAGAAGGAAATACGTTTGTTGGCCATGCATGGTGATGTGAATTTGATGAATTGTACAACATATACGCAACAAATTCACAATATATTTAATACTTATCTAACAAAACTTCTACATGTTCGATGCCTCACTGCACAATCTTCAGGGAGTTATTCTGCTATACCAAAGTTGCCTTCCAGTTAGAATGCAGTCCATTAGTACATATACTTAACAGTGTTACAAGAACATCGTTACCAATTAATTAATATAAGTCGATGTTACATATAGCGTTACAGTAATATAAAATGAGAAAATAAATTGAAATTTTAATCAAATACAGTATAATCATGCAGTTTTTGAGGCGATTACGTGAATTACGGTCGTATCCTAATGTACTGACCGTGTGCGGTGGCCTTATATACAGTCAGTTATATTCGCGATTATATCCTTTAGAATCAGTACATTGGATACGATTGTAGTTCAAGTAATCGCTTCAAGAACTGTACCTTTATACTGTATTTTATTAAAAGTTCATTGTATTACTTCATTTTATATTATTGTAATACTATATGTAAGATCGACTGTATATTAGTTGCTTGGTAAAGCTATTATTTTAACACTGTTAAGCATACGTGCTAATGGACTGCATTTTAACTGGCTTGTAACTTTGGTATAGCAGAAGAACTCCCTGAAGATGATGCATTGGGGCATCGAAACATGTAGGAGGTTTTTAGATACAATGAAGTACTAAATACGAGTATAGTGTGCATTTGTTGATTATGTTTTGTAAATATATGCAAAATGCACGTTACACACAGTCTCGAGGTTGACGAATTTTGTTTCCGTCGACAGTAGAATGTTTGTGTCTCAAATAAATGAACAGGAAACCCAACGACGTGTACATAATCGTATTTGTAATGTGTGTGTAGACCACAAGTAGCAGACCTTCACTTTCCCACTGTTTTTCGCAGAAAAGGAAAGTGATTAAATCTCTATATGTATTTTGTAAAACCGGCAATTTGGCTGCAGTTGTAGGATCGTCCATATTGGCCACAAGTGGACAACCGTGATCTTTCATAGGCGATAGGAAACCCGACGACCACGATTTGGCTGTGATACAGATAAGTTTACTGGTTAACTGGTTGGGAGGGGGTTGTTTATGAGCTGTTAAAAGTAGAAATGCCAGTCAGTGGTTATATATGAAGTTGAGGGAAATTTTATGGTTATGCACTTTATTTTACTTCGCATCTTTGGCCAACTGTGATTCTCTTAATCCACATTGCAATTCTGAGAAAACGAGAAAGTAAGGTCTATAACTGTGTTAGCTTTGGCAGCGGATGTAGAGGAGTAGTGTTTGGGCTGGCAAACTCAGTGTTGATTTTTATGAAATTATGGCCGAAGTTCGTAATTCAAGTCGTCGAGTCTTCGTAAATAAATACATAAACTTTTGAGGAGAAGGCTTTCTAGGTGGTCCCCGTGTTAGGGCGGCCCGATAAATCTGTTAGGGCCAAATATAAACTACAACAGTACCGCCAACTTTTGGAATGTTTTTATGCAATCTTTACAAAGACTGCACGAAATGAAGGCCTATGAGGTAGATCGTGTCCGTCCAGCTTTTTTTTCGCGTTTAACGTTTAAAGCGGATTTGCGTTAAATTACACATTGCGTTTCTACATTAACAACCGTTCGGTGAATCCAGTTTGGTCCAGATTGCCTAATATAATTCCTACTTTACATGGGAGATACTTTTGTAGTTTGTCTCAACAAAGAATAAACGTACGTAAAATAATACACAGAATTTCCCCCCCCAAAAACACGTCTATGTAAATTTAACACTTTTCGTATTGGTGTATTTTTACATCGTTTTTGTTGCAAGTGAATGTCACTAATCTACGAAGAATTCCGAAACTAACATAAGCGACATAAACATAATCGTATCATCACGTAGTCTGTGCTACCGACAAGCACCAGCCTCATCCAAAGCAAGTTCTCCAAGCAGTGCGATCTAATGCTTCCTCTTTCAGTTTACAATATCCTCTCGTTTCCTTAAGTTCATCCAGTAGGTGCTTACGTCTTCTTCTATGTCTTCACATCTCTCCTATCTTTTCTTCAATAATGTGCTTTAGAAGGCAGTTCCTACACAAGATGTGACCAATCCATTTAACATTCCTTAATTTTATTTAATGTAGGATTTTTTTCCTTCTTGACCCTTTGTAATACTTCGTCATTTTTCACACGATAAGTCAAACTGATCTTCTCCTTCCTTCTTCAGAATCACGTTTCAAAAATGTGAAGATGTAACTATGCAAATAAGAAGGTTAATTTCAAACACTCTGCAGATATGATTGTGTGCATTTATGAACGTAATCTTGATTTGAAATATTCTTCATTTTAGTTTATTATCACATTACACAAACGTGATGTAACTTAGGAATATAAGGTTAAATTTGATTTTTTATTATCCAGACCTTGGACCACATCAACATAGTGAAATATGATGTTGCACCGTGTTGGTTAATACGTATTTACCCAATTTTCGAAGGACTGTAATGCCTCAATCTTCAGGTGAAGTAACTGGGTAAGAACTGACAGCTTGACTTCCAACATGAAGGCATTACAATACTTCGAAACATCTGTTACTGTCTGACAGTCGACGCCGCATCACATCACAGATGACTTGAATATTCTGCAACACCGCTACGAGAACCTAAAATCCCACAAAGTACGTTACAGACCTACTTGTTCCAGTACATGTATCCTTACAATAACTCTTTGCGCCCGCAGTAATTTAGGTTTAATAGCCGTACTGAGAAAAGTGTTTTAAAAATAGACGTGCAGTCATACTAGACTGCATTTTTCCACCCTTCATCGTTTCGGCTTTAGGCACGCGCTCAGACTTTTTCGTGTTCCAGCCGAAGACAAAAGGCAACAGGGCGACACTGCGGTGAGTTTCGCATATGCTACGTGTAGTCTGGTTCCTGCTTTGCGCATGTTTATACGTTTGTTGCGTGTTCCAGTAGTCACTCTTCCGAGCAGAATTTTATTTAGGGGGGGGGGGAGGTAGGCTTAGTACAACAATCGAAGGAAGGGGAGTATTTCAGCGATGTGGGTAAGATAGTAACAAATGATGCAAGCAGTACACATAATAGTTAATCCAGGATTGTCATGGCCAAAACAGCATTCTATAAGAAGAAGACTGTTTTCACATGCAAATTGGAATTAATTTTAAGGAAGAAACTACAGAAGTGTTACATTTGGAGTATTACTCTGTACGGTGCTGAAAATTGGACACTTAGAAACGTAGATCAGAAGTGCCTGGAAAGATTTTAAATGTTTTGGAGAAGGACGGAGAAGATCAGTTGGACCGATCATGTGAGAAATTAAGAAGTGTTACAGAATCAACGAAGAGAGGAATACCCTACAGATAATAAGAAAGAGGGAAGGAAACTGGATTGATTACATCTTGCGTAGGAACTGCCTTCTAAGGCACGTTATTGAAGCGAAGATAGAGGGAATGTTAGAAATTGTAGGAAGACGAGGAAGAAGACGTAAGCAGCTACTGGATGACATTAAGGAAGAGAGGGGATACTGGAAATTGAAAGAGGAAGCACTAGATCACACTCTGTGGAGAACTTACTTTGGGAGAAGTTACGAGTATGGGCCTCTCGTAAGACAGTTTGCAGAATGAATGAAAAACAGTCAAAAACTTTACGTTCCGATAAAAAAAACTGTATTATTCACCTTTCATGGATCTCAGAACCAACGGCGATTATTTCCCTACACAATATCTTTATCCTACTTTGCGTACTATATTTGTGACTCATGTAAACACACTAAGAAGTACGTTTTGTGTCTTTAGGCTATGAGGATACTTACTGAATTTGTAAGACACTTTACAAAATCTGTTTATTTTCCACAAAATGCCTTTTGTTTCTTGATTTTATCTTAAATGTCTAAGTAATATCCAGGTTAAAAAAGCTATAATTTCCTACCCACCCAGTAGGGTTGGGTTTTATAACCAAGGTGGAGTATGTTTATTGTGCGGTACAAAATGAATGTTTAAATATAATTCAGTCTTAATTTTCATGTTTGAAGGTTTAACTTCTGGCTGCGTGACACCGACTGTTTTGCAACCGACAGTCAACTAATACACTTGAAGAGTTGCCAGTTAAAAACCGTTCATACACAATTATAAGGTAATATTATAGCTGTGTACACGTGCTAAATGAAAAAAATTGGTTGGCCTTCTCTCACTCCGTGGAGTATATTTCCTCACCTAGTCGAGAAACTCAGCGCATTATACGAAACTCGAAGTTCCATTGCCATGTTAACAACAAGCCGCTACTAATCCCTGTCCTGAGGCAGATAAATTTAGTTCGCGCCCTCTCCTTCTATTCCTTCAAGATCCGTTTTAATATTATCTTCCCATCTAAGCCTAGGTCTTCCAAGTACTCTCTTTCCTTCATGTTTCCACACCACAACCATCTGCGTATTTGTCATCTTCCCCTACATGATTAACTGTAAAGCGGAGAAGAATATTTTAAGGTCTACTTGAAGATATGGGTTATAAGACTTACAGCCGGTTTTTGTCACACTGTCAACACACTGAATCGCTTTCTTATCATGTAAGAGCCCCTGATAACGAAACTTTACGATGTAAGTACTATATATGGAGTGTAAAAAATTACTGACTCTATACTACACGAATTTCCTATAAAAGTTTTTCCTTTGTTGGTGACGAAAAAACACACTCTTATGCAAATTAAGGTGCGTCGCTGTGCTGACGCAAGTCTGACATCGGACTGCGTTAATCCTGTTCCCCCAAAATCTAAGGAAAATTGCGAAAAGCGGCTGTATGCTTCGTCTTGCGTGCCGTCTTTTCGTCTGCATGGGACAGCTCGGCTCCCACTGGACGGATTTTCATGAAATTTTATATTTGAATATTTTTTTCGAAAATCTGTCGAGAAAATATAAAATGCGTTAAGATCTGACAATAACGGATATTTTGTATGAATACCAATAAACAATTTTGATAATATCTCGCTCATTTCTTCTTAGCACGAGATACGTTTCAGACACAAGGTGTAGAGAAAATCGAAACACACATTTTGTGTTCAATAACGTTTATTTTTCGAAAATCATGCCGTTTATAAGATAAGTTGGAAAAATATTGTAGAGCCGGAAAGGCCACAGATGACAATATGGCGCATGCGCATTGCATGCTGGATACCTAAGGCTACAAACACGCTTTCAGAGTAAGTAATATTTATTGCTTTTCTACTGCAACAATGGTTGCACGAAGGCGCCTCATTGTTACGTTATGATTATATTGCCTGTCCTTTTTGTATTTCAATTTACACCTCACCCTTGCAGGTCTTCAGTCGATGTTTCTAGCCAACATTTGTTTTCATTTCTTACTTTTCCCATGCTTGCAGTATTTCTCATCCACCTAATCGGTCTTTATGAATTCATCGTAGTATTCAGAGAACTGTGTGAATTTTGGAATTTCTCATTTTCTACCGACTTTTATTACTTCAGTTCCCCTAGTTCCACCTATCTAACTAAGCACCTTGTTCCGTGTTATTTAACGCAATAAAAATTAACTGCACCGGTAAATCCTGTTTACTCGTATGTGACAATTATGGAAGAATTGCGAATACCCTCATTTCTGACAGACTGTTTAATTTCTGTTTAATGTGTTGTACTTCGCGAAAGGCTAAAGTAACTGACACAGATTTAAAGCTATTCAACACCTAATTTTATCATGACAGTTTCCTCTTCCCTGAATTTTCCCAACAAAATTGCAAAACGTCTGAAACTTCTCAGTTCATTGAAGTGTCTTAAACCTGGTTATTCCGGAATACCCCTAGATGTAACATAATCGGTGGTACTCATCTGGAAGAATAGAATAAAATGCCGAAAATTTCGGAATATTCGGCCGTTGAATATTTTGGAGTGTTTATGTAACAGGGGACGATTTGTCTTTATATGGAGCCGGGAAAGTGTACTCGGTTTACTCACTACGCTACAAACTGGACGGTCCAGATTCCGAATCCCGGTAGGGTCAAAAGATTTTTCTCTTCTCCAAAACATCAAGACCAGCTCTGGGGCCCACCCAGCCTCTTATTCAGTGAGTATCGCGGTTCTTTCTCGGTGTAAAGGCGTCCGGGTCGTGAAGTTCATTCACTTCCATCTAATGCTTAGGTTGAGAATTAGTGGATCTGTATTTCTGCTCCCCGTGTGGGACTTCATGGCATGGGCAGAGAAAACTCGCTTTACTCTACTTTAATTTACTCTAATTTTGTGAGTATGTAGGGTATGTTATCGCCCAGACCGGCCCTGGAGCCCACCCAGCCTCCTGTAAAATGAGTACCGTGTCTTTCCCGGAGGTAAAGTGCGGCCGGGGCGTGCTGCTGACCACTCACCCCCTTCTAGTGCCACGGTCATAGAAGAGTAGAGCTATACCTCTACCCACCCTCTGGACCACACCGGGCTTGTAACGGGAAAACTTTACCTTTTTTAGGGTATGTTACGTCGTTCTCACGACGTTTCCACGAAAACATGTGGTTCTGACGGTAGTACCACAATTGTTTCTGACCTTCTGGGTTCTGACACTGAGTAGCAGGGTTATTCATTTCGAACGTTTCGAAGGAAAGTGCCCCTTATATCTTCAAGGGTCGAGTCGTAGAACAACATTACTTCTATGATTCGTAAAATAATTTTTCTTCCAGGACTTCTTGACCTTTAAACGATGGTGGCGTTACTTTTTTTTCGAAAATTCAGCGATAACATCAGCGCTGTGGAAACTTAAAATCCCGAAACACTGAAATTCTTGTGTCAATAATTGTCCAACAAAATGCAACAATATACAGTTTATTTATACCTGCAAACCGCTCTACATGTTTCGGGTGGTATCTCCACCCATCATCACGAGCTCATATCACTGTATCTACAGTATCTGGCATTATCGAGACCGTTACTGCTACCTGTCGTGAACTTCCAGTCCGTTCACGACAGGTAGCAGTAGAGGTCTCTTTAATGCCAGTGTTATGAGCTCCTGGTAATGGGCGAAATACCACCCGAAACATGTTGAACAGTTGACAGATTTAAATAAAATGTATTCTGTTGCATCTTGTTGGATAATTATTGACACATATTACGCGATGCACCGACCATTGAAAACAAAATTCGCTGAAATTCTTCTGTAGTTCAACGGCATTGCGTTCAAAATTGACTCAGGCGGCACTTGGCCCGTTGTCATGTTGTATAGCTTGACTTTGCATGTGACCCTAATCACACTGCCACAACTTCAACCCCTACCATGTCATGTTTTCACCTCACCCCTAGCAGAAACATTGGCTATAACACTGAACGACAGAGACGTACCCTATGCACTCATTCCTTGTGCCATACATTCCGCGACTGTTCTTAAGAAGATCACATCTTATCCTCGCTCTTCTGGGGTGTTACGTACTATTGATTTGTAGATAGTTACCGACGTTTCGGGGCAACCTATCGGCGCCATCTTCAAGAGTTAAGCAGTCCAAGAATAATTCTCCTTGGAATGTTTGACCCTTGAAGATGGGACCGACTGGTTGTTCCAAGATGTCGGTAAATAAGTGCCAATCAACGTTGTGTAACGTTTAAGAGGAGCGAAGATCTCATGTACACTGCGAGGGAAGTCTGTGTTCACGCACAAGAACACATCACCTGTCTGTGTCAGAACCTGCAGCTGCAGCACCTCTAGTTTCCAACTTGGTGAGCGAGACTCCTGTTTCAAACTACTTACTTCCTCGCATCTCACTTGCCTAGGTTCATTTTAATAGTACCTTATCTTCCTCGTGATTTTCGAAATACTGACTTTCCAGGAGAGTTTCTCCAATAAAGATATGTTTGATGTTAGTATGTCATTCGCATTAAATGTGCAACCCATCTATAGCTCGTTATTTACACTAACCTAACGGTATTAGATGAGAAGTGTCAATTACATAGACGCTTGTTACACAATCTCCCAAGCCCTCGGCGTACGTCCCTAAGATCCAGATGATTCCTAGTCCCATTGATATCCGTTTCGTAATTCACCTCAGGCAGCTTGTGTTGTAACTCGACTCTCTATTGTGACATTTAATAGTCTAATATTTACGTGTGGACTTTCAATGACTTTCAAGGTTCTTTAACATTATTGAGCACGTAAGTACCAATATGATAAACGTAGCTTTCATATTTGTACCGTGCATCCTGCTATTATCAAAGTTTTTTTTACCAACTGATATAAAAGAGAATTGTTTTTAAGGTAGTATTAAAATTTACATTAAAATTACAATAGCTCCAACATGCTTCGGTGTGATCACCATCATCAGAGAGCGTACTGTGTGAGCTTGCTAAAGTTGCAATATGAAAACATTTGGTTAAAATACATCATTGTGGTTAATATGCAGCCACACCGCCAGATTAAACACAATGATGTATTTTAACTAAATCCTCTAACTTGTACCTTTAGCAAGCTCACACAGTACTCTCCTTGATGATGATGATCACAACGAAACATGTTGTAGCTATTGTAATTTTAATGTAAATTTTAATACTACCTTAAAAACAATTCTCTTTTATATCAGTTGGTAATAAAAACATTTGATGATAAACGTAGATTTATCCGGAAATAGAAGAGTAATTTAGATTACAGATATGTAATTACGGTGTATTGTGGAATGTGACATTTGCAGTTAAAGTACGTGTTCTTTCATATATACATTTTTGTAGACGTCGGTAAATACGTTTGAACATACATACAAGCCGAAGTCCCAGAACAAGACTGGCAGCTGCTGTAGAAGGATCAGTTCGAGTAACACACCTTGATAGTGAGTTGAGTGAAAGTCGGATAAAATGGAAGTTACGAAGCATGTGTTTGTAGATACATGAAAGGGCGGCCGTGGGTTATATTTCACTTATAAAATTTATAGATAAGACAGTCTAGAACTCTGGTTAAATTTTACACACCAATTAATAAACTACAACGTTATTCTCCATGTATTTATGAGTAATGTGCGCGGAAAAATAATTCGCGGGGTCGAAGAAGTGCCACACGCGGTGACAAGCGAATGGAGTTTACAGACTCAGGGCAGGGCATGACAGTCATTTTCACGTGTACGACTCCGTCATGGCAACATTTAAATTATATCGATTTTTGGTGACGTTCGCAAAATTGCGAAAAGTGACTGTCAGCTTCGTCATGACTGTCTCTCTACGTCCTTCCGTCAGCAACTCGGCTCCCAGTATACGGATTTTAATTAAATTTGATGCGAATATTTTTAGAAAATCTGTCGAGAAGGTTTAGGTTCAATTAAAATCTGACAAGAGGAACGGACACTTTACATGGAGACCAATGTGCATTTTTGATCATATCTCGCTCACTTCTTCTTAGAATGAAAAATATTTTATACAAAATTTGTAAAGAAAATCAAGACTTTTGTGTTGAATAATCGTTTTTCGAAAATCTTGCCGTTTATGAGACAACGTGCGAAAATATTGGACGGGTCGGACGGGCCACACATGACAATATGGCGCATGCGCATTTTATACAGGATACCCAAGGCTACAAATACACACTCGGAATATGTAATAGTTATTGCTTTTCCATTGTAATAATGATTGCACTAACGCGCCACGTTGTTACGTTATACCTTCCTTGTCTATCTTTTTGGCAAAAGTAAAGTTGTGCTAGTTAATGTAAAAGGCATTAAGGCAGTTTTACTGTTCGGCAAGAAAGATGCCTTTACCGTCTGTAGTGGTTAGCACCTTAACAGGGAATGCGGTCTATGGTTGTCCTTTTGCCTGACCATCCTCAGTTCTCCTTCTGCAGCCCTTGCTATTCATCAGCGGTGAAAAGTTTTTTAGAACTTCGTCGGCTATGAGGAGCCTAGTCAGGTACTGTGTGCTCTCGATGTCTCGGTGGTCCTTGACACCATTACCACGTATTCCATTGCTTTGCTAGACATCGCGTGATCCTTAGGCCTGAATTAATCACTTAATTGCAGCGGATGGGTTTGCAAACCGGTTCTCCTTCCTCGAAGTTCTTAATATATAATTAAAAATGAAAATTAACCCAGCCTACCATCTCGTACAGCTTCCTGCAAGCTCAGTGTATGCTACCACGAATATTCGAACCTACTGACAAGCTCAGCATTGAAAGGACTGGCAAAACATTACTGAATAAGTTACCAATAAATTACTCAAATGCCGGTCCCAGTGGCCGCGCGGTTTAAGGCGTAGGTTTGCGGCCGCTCGCCCGCTGAGATCGTGGTTTCGAATCCCATCGGGGGCATGGATGTTTGTCTGTTGTGAGTGTTGAGTGTTGTCAGGTAGAGGTCTCTACGACGAGCTGATCACTCGTCCAGAGGAGTCCTACCGACTGTGATGCGTCGTTGTGTGTGATCTAGAAACCTCAAGAATGAGGAGGCCATAGCCCGCGTTGGGCCGCAGCGCCACAGGAGGGGGGGGGGGTACTCAGTTATGTTTGTTTTAAATGTAGCTGACTATGTAATACCTTTGTGGTTTCGTGGCAAATGGACCGATCACGGTGAATTAAATTTTTCGTGTTTTGCATTCCTCTCAAACGAATGTTGCTATTTACATGATGGAACTTTCTTCTGCGTCTTTTCGAGTTCAGTAATAATAGTAACTTTGCCCTCCTTCTTTACACGCATTATGCGTCCTTATGGAGACCTAACCTGTAACACTGCCACTGAATCGAGGGTGCTACCTCGACCTGCAACGACTGGTGTCTGGACAATAAATTGGAGGGGTTATAGTGGGCAGGTGTAGACACGCTTCGTCTAACATTGTGGTGCAGATATTGATTGTGGGGCACAGTCATAGCACCACCAGTTACTGGACTGTAAACGTGCAAGTTGGTTCACACGTAACTATATCTTGGGGGCTCTTCTTTCTATCCAAGGGCGTGGATAATTTCCATTTGTGTGGGAAACCCATGAAGTGAAATACTGCCGGCAGTCTGAGTGTATGAACAAAGTCCAGGTACAGAATATTGTATATCTGTGTCTAACAGCTCTCAGTGATTTCAGCCTTGCTGCACATTATACCACTAAAGAGCTACAAGCAATGATGAATTTGCATTGAATGATGCCTATTATATTCTGGTCCACGCTGACGGAAATAATCTGCTAAAAGTAAAACACAGATTTTCTAGTAGGGAATTTAAACTCTGAGTAAAACGTAAAGTAAAAAAGTTCACCCTAAAACTTCCCATTAAAGACACGGGGGGGGGGGTAGAGTTATAACTGTGCTCTTTAACTTCGGCTCTAGTTGGAGATGGGTGGTTAACGCGACGCTCCGGCCGCTTTACTCCTGGAAGTGACCCGTTACGCATTGCACAGGAGACTGGGTGGGCCCCAGGGCCGGTCTGAAGGTGTACAGAATATCTCGGCCCCGAATGGAATTCGATCCACGGACCGTCTAGACCGCAGCGAGTCGCTGTACCGACTGCACTCTCCCGACCCTTGACCTACAAGTAAACACAAAGAGAAGTAAAGAAGCCTGCTGTATAGCAATTTGCAATAAATATCTATATGTGAATGTAGAATTTGTTTATGACACGGGGACGGGTAAGGAATGACATTAGTGCAGGTGTCAAAACAGAAGAGGATATATTTCTTATATGCATGTATGCAGTGTTGAGCAGAACTATTCACTCTTATTATTTAGACCAACGTATGCACAATATATTAACAGTAATGTCCTATTTCGTAAAATACTCCGACATGTTTCGATGTATTTATATCATCTTCAGGGAGTCTTTTCTAATATAAGGTACAGTTACAAAATCAATACAATCAATAAAATTAAATAAAAATAATAAAATTAAAAAGACTCCCTGAAGATGATACAAACACATCGAAACATGTAGGAGTACTTTACGAAGTAGACATTACTGTTAATATATTGTGCATTGGTTGGTATAAATAATAAGTTACACACAATGTACGGTACGTACATCAAGACATTCACCCTTTTTTTCGTTTCGGCTTTTGGTTTCACGAAAATGTTTGAGTTCAGTAGGACTTGGCGGAAGGCTAAGTATCCTTTGTAGACAGTTTTTACAGGATATGTCCAACGTAATAGACTAAAATGACGGAACTGTTACTCTCTTGCAGGTAAGCTGAGTCCTGCCGCTAGCTAGACGATACCTTATGGCTTGTGTTGCGTAACGAAGTGCCAGGAGTCTTGGTGCACGGCGCAGGACAAAGATGGGCGAAAAAAGACAGAAGTAAGTTCCTTCAAATCCCAGCTGTATAATTAATTATTTTCTCTGTCTTCTTAATATGAAAATGCTTATCCGTGACGTAAGCACTGCTGTGAGCATGAAGATACGAGTAGACTGTCTGTAAAACGTTAAACATCAAGATTCTGAGCGGTGTGCTTTCAAATGAAGAGACCGTCAGGAAGAAGTCGCGCGCGCCCGTGTGTGTGTGTGTGTATGGAGATTTGTCACATTGTACATTATTTTGTAAGTTTAGAAGAGTTATGTTCGGACCAACAGATTTGTCCGTCCTTTACTTGAAGCTGTTTTAAGTGCGTAACTTAACAGACGCTTGTATGCTTTCTTCTGGGTATTTCCTCGGCGTCTGAATTTTGTATGCCAACGTTTCGGAACACTGTCTGTTCCATCTTCATAGGCGGGCAGGTATGAAGAATACCTGCCCGCCTATGAAGAATACCTGCCCGCCTATGAAGAATACCTGCCCGCCTATGAAGAATACCTGCCCGCCTATGAAGAATACC
>Ga0123353_10009335_pt1 | contig 13521 bp, 14 predicted proteins | sample TergutLab28metaG_3_FD_92763 | JGI IMG/M metagenome (GOLD analysis project Ga0123353, IMG submission 92763) | Labiotermes labralis P3 segment gut microbial communities from Petit-Saut dam, French Guiana - Lab288 P3 | ecosystem: Host-associated > Arthropoda: Insects > Digestive system > Gut ... | reverse complement strand
CGCCGGTTCATCAGCAGGATGGCCTGATGTTTTTTTTGCAGCGTCTGCCGCAGGGCGTCTTGTAACTCCCGGCCCAATAGCGATCTATCACCCCAGTTATCCACCGCGCGCACTTCCGGCAGCGTTGCCGCGCCGTAACGCTTAGGCAGGGTCTCCAGCTGCCAGCGGCCGTGGAGCGCGTTGGCGTAGCTCTCCATGCTCGGCGTGGCCGAACAGAGCAGCAGCAGCGCGTTGTGCTTTGCGGCCCGATACCTCGCTACGTCGCGGGCGTGGAAACGCGGACTCTGTTCGGACTTATAGGTGTGCTCGTGCTCCTCGTCCATGACGATCAGGCCGATATTTTGCAGCGGCGCGAACACGGCGCTCCTTGTGCCCAACACGATCTTCGCCCGGCCATCTCTGGCGCGCCGCCAGCTCTCCGTGCGCTCTCCAACCGAAAGGGCGCTGTGAAATAAGGCGACGTCATTTCCATATCGCCTAGTGAAGATAGCCAGCATCTGAGGGGTGAGCGCGATCTCCGGCACGAGGACGATCACGGACCGTCCCTTCGCGAGGGTTTCATCGATCAGCTTGAGATATACGTTCGTCTTTCCCGAGCCTGTGACACCGAACAGCAGGACGCAGGGTTTTTGGGGATTGCGCAGATGGTCGAAGGCGAGTTGCTGCTCGGGGGTGAGAATAATCGTATCTGTAGGGGCGGCATTCATGCCGCCCGGTCCAAAGGCATTGTTTTGTGCGGGCGGCAAAAATGCCGCCCCTGCAGCAATCGCGCCTTTTTTAAGCAATGCCTGTATCACCGCGGGGGAAACGCCCAAATATCCGCACAGCTCCTTCGCGCTGGCCGCGCCGTTCTGCCGCAGGAAGTCAAAAACTTCAGCTTGCTTCGCACTAAGGCCTTCGGGGGGCTCGTCCTCGCAGGCACTGTAGACGCGCTCTTCCGTATTGCCCGCGTTCTGCAATGCGTCGGTGTGGCGCAGCAGGTAGCCCCTTTCCGCCAGGCTTTCCGGCAGAGTAGAATCCTGTGGCAGTCCACACTTCTTCAGCAGAGCCTCCCGCCGCATGAAAGCGCCCCGGCTGCGGGTTTTGCGCAGCTGCGCCAGCAAAGCTAGTTCGTCCTCTGTAAGCAGTTCCTCCGGCGGTGCGTCGCCCGGCTCCAACGCGCTGTAGAGCACGTGCATGGCGTGGCGCAGCCCCACGGGCACCATGGCCCGGTAGGCCTCGTAGAGCGTGCAGAAGCAACGCTCCTTCAGCAGGGGGATGAGCTCCGCCAGGTCGGCGGGCAGGAGAGGTTCGTCGTCAAGCAGGCGCAGTACGGGCTTGATTTGGCGGGTTTCAGGCGGGGCATCGCCCAGGGAGAGAACCACGCCCAGGCGCGTCTGTCTCGCGCCGCCAAATGGAACAACCACCCGGCAGCCGGGCGCGACGCGCCCCGCAAGCGCAGGCGGGATGCTATAGTGGAAGGGCCGGTCGTAACTGAACGCCGTCTTCTCCACCGCCACCAAGCAATAAGCGTTGGTTGCGACAGCGCAAAAGCGAAGCTCAGATGTCACGGATCTCTTCCGGCTCCAGCACGGCGTAGCGCTTATCCAGGAAGTCGTTGAGGGAGAGCGTCACGGGCTTGCCCAGCAGGGTGCGGTGGTCGCCCTCGGCGTCCTCCACCAGGTCGCGCGCGTGCTTGGCCACGGCGGTGACCAGGGAATAGCGGCTTGTGTGCTTGCCCAGCACGGGGCGCACGTCCACATTTAACATGATTGCAGCACCTCTTCTATCAGATTTGTCTGGCGGCCGGCGCGCTGGCGCTCCGCGCGGATGATGGCGCGGAAGTCGCTCACGGCGTAGTCCAGCACGTCGTTTAGGATAACATAGTCGTAGTCGCCCGCCCGGGCGATCTCCCGCCGGGCGATCTCGGTGCGCCGGGCGATCTCGTCCTCTTTCTCCGATTCCCGGCGGAACAGGCGCTGGCTGAGCACCTCCAGCGAGGGCGGCAGCAGGAACACGCTCACGCAGTCCGGGTAGATGGCCCGGATATTGGCCGCGCCCTCTACCTCGATCTTTAGTATAACTGTTTTCCCCAGGCGCAGCCACTCGTCGACAGGACCTTTGGGTGTACCGTAGTAATTCCCGTTATACTGCGTGTGTTCCAGAATCTCGCCCGCGCGCAATTTCTCCTCGAAGTATTCCCGGGTGACGAAGTAATAATGCGTGCCGTCGAACTCCCAGGGCCTGCGCTCCCGCGAGGTGAGCGACACGGACAGCTCCAGTTCGTCCACCGTCTCGCCCAGCTCGCCGAGCACCGTATCCTTCCCCGAGCCCGACGGCCCGGACAGCACAACGAGCAACCCCTGTTCACTCCTGCTGCGCATGCGCTTCCTCCTTCGTGTTTTCGTTCCCCAGGCGGGCCGAGATGGTCTCGGGCTGCAGATAGCTGAGCACCACGTGCCCGCTATCCATGAGCAACACGGCGCGGGTCTTGCGGCCGTGGCTGGCGTCGATGAGCATGCCGCCCGCCTTGGCCTCCTGGGTCATGCGCCGGACGGGCTGGGATTCCGGGCTGAAGACGCCCAGGATGCGCGAGGCGTTGAGCATGTTGCCGAAGCCGACGTTGCAAAGCTGCATTGATTCTCCCCTGTTGTACGCTTTTAAAACGGACTGTCTGGGTTGCCCATCAGGGCATCCTCAAAAAGCTTATCCACCCGTTGCCGCATTTCGGCTTCGGAAAAGGGAGGCGAGCGCCTTCTAGCTACACGCGCTATACTGGCTAACAAAAACTGACAATTGCCCGCAAGAGCAAGCTCTCCCCTCTTCGTAACGTGGAAAGAACTACCATAATTCGCCACTAAAAGCCAACTTTTTTTATCATTCTCCGATCCCGAATAAGGCAAACCCACCTTATTGGCCAAAGCAGGAAACCTTTTTGCCCACCAGCGCATATATGCAAGTGTGAGTTCATGGCTTTGCTGTTCTAACCTTTGGAAGTCACGTTCTTCGGCAGCCTGTCTATCCCGTCCCACCTGGGCGGCGCGGGCTCTCTCAATGAGGTCGTTTTCGTTGTGAACATTGTACGGGGACGGCTGTGCACCTATCTGATGGCCACAGCTTCCACAGAAAGCAGCCCCAGCTATCAGCTTGCCGCCGCATTGCGCACAGAAAGTCATGGAGGTCCCCCTACTCTATATTCTGCACCTGTTCGCGTATCTTCTCCACATTCGACTTGATCTCCACCACGCGGCGGGCAATCTCGATGTCGCTGGCCTTGGAGCCGATGGTGTTGGCCTCGCGGTTGATCTCCTGCACCAGGAAGTCCATCTTGCGCCCCACGGCCTCCGGCAGAGTGAAGAACTCGGCCAGCTGCTGCAAATGCGAGCGCAGGCGCACGGTCTCCTCCGCCACGGCGATTTTGTCGGCGAAAATGGCGGCCTCGGTGAGCAGGCGCTGCTCGTCCACGCTGGCGGATTCGAGCAGCTCGCGCATACGGCCCAGCAGCTTTTCGTTGTACTCAAGCACGGTCTGCGGCGAGCGCTCCTCGATGAACGCCACGTGACGCAGGATGTCTTCGGAGCGAAAGAGAATATCGTCTTGCAGGCGCTGCCCCTCGGCCTCGCGCATGGCGATAAATTTTTCGCAGGCCTCCCCCGCCGCCCGGGCAACTACGGACCATACGGCGTCCTCGTCCACGGCCTTCTTCTGCACCTGGAATAAGTCCGGCACGCGCAGAAGGGAACTCGCGCAGGCGTCGTTTTTCACGCCGTACTCGGCCTCCATGGCGGCGAAGGCGTCGAGGTAGCCCCGCAGCACCGGGGCGTTCAGGTGCACCTCGATGTCACTGTCACCAAGGAATTCCAGCGAGACGTAGCACTCGACCTTCCCGCGGGAGATGCGCTCCTGGAAAAAGCGCTTGAGCCGTTCCTCCAGAAAGCCGCAGCTGCGCGGCGCGCGGGCCGAGAACTCGAAGTAACGGTGGTTGACGCTCTTGACCTCGCAGACCGCTTTGTACTGCTCAGTGAAAACTTCTGCGCGCCCAAAACCCGTCATGCTGCGTACCATGGGCCGGTTCCTCCCATTTTAGACTGAATGACTTATTATAGCACAGCTGGGCCGGAATGTCAAATTTAAAATATCCCCTCCGGCACCCTGGCCGTCCAGGTCTCCGGCGCGTCAAGCCCCAGCGCAAGGGCCGTCACCGCCGCGATGTCTTTGATATTCATCTCCCCGATCCGACCGGGCTTCACGCCCCTGCCCGCGCAGCCGATGAAGATAATCTTTTCATCGTCGCTGTCCCCGCCGTGTCCGTATCCGTTGCCGCCGTGGTCGGCGCTGACGATGAATAGAGTATCGTCAAAAAGGCCCTTCTCGCGATATTTCGCGACGACCTTGCCGACGAGCGCGTCCACCTTCGTGATCACCTCCAAAAAACGCTCACTGCCGAAGCCGTACTGGCCTGCGCCGTCCACTTCGTCGAAGTGCATGAACAGCAGGGTTGGATCATTGTCGTCAAGATACGCGAGAACTTTTTCGCAGACTTCGTCGTCAGTTCTGGCATTGTCTTTATGCATGCTCAGGTTCTCCTCGATGATGCCGCTGTTGATGGGGCTCCAGTTACAGATGGAGGCAAGCTCGGCCTCCGGCATGGCTTCCCGCGCGACACGGAAGATCGAGGGCCAGGGCGCGTTGACGTCATAGGGCCCAGCGCGGACAATATTGTTGGTCAGGCCGTGGACTTCCGGCCCCACGCCCAGCAGCAGCGAGCCCCAGCACTGCGCGCTGACGGTGGGCAGGGAGGTCATGGCACCGTAGGTCACTGCGCCATTGGTGAACAGTTCGTCCATGCAGGGGGTAGGCGTTTTCGCGTTGAAACGGCCCATGCCATCCACGCCGAGAATCGCGACGCGCTTGTATTTCACGTTCATTCAAAAACCCCCTCTGGCATCTTGGCCGTCCAGGTCTCCGGCGCTTTGAGCGCCAGCGCATGGGCCGCAACGGCGGCGATATCCCGCACGTTCATCTTCGCAATATTGCCGGATCTTACTGTACTGCCCGCGCAGCCGATAAAGATGCGCTTCTCGTTTTTGCTCCTGCCGCCGTGGCCGTGGAACCGGTTCCCGCCGTGGTCGGCGCTGACGATGAACAAGGTGTCCTCGGCCCATCCCTTTTCCCGGTATTTCGCGACGATCTGGCCAATGAGCGCATCAATCTCGGTGATCCTCTCGAGGAACATCTTCGCGCCGTAGCCGAACTTGTGGCCCGCGCCGTCGACCTCGTCGAACTGCACGAACAACAGCGTCGGTTCGTTGGAGTCGAGATAAGCCAGGATCTTCTCGCATACTTCCCCGTCACTCGCGCCGGTCTCCTTGTGCACGCCGAGGTTCTCCTCAATGATGCCGGTGTTGATGGGGTTCCAGTTGCTGAAAGCGGCGAGTTGGGCTTCGGGCATCGCCTCCCGCGTCACGCGGAAGATGGACGGATAGGGCGAGTTGACGTCGTAGGGCTGGCTGGAGGCGACGGAGTTGGTCAGGCCGTGGGTTTTGGGGCCCACGCCCAGCAGCATGGAGCCCCAGCACTCCGCGCTGATGGTGGGGATGGAGGTCAGGGCGCCGTAAGTCACAGCGCCGTTGGCGAACAGTTCGTCCATGCAGGGGGTGGCCGTGCGCGCGTTGAACGCGCCCATGCCGTCTACGCCGAGGATCGCGACTCGTTTGTACATGGGGTACTCCTTTTATTTAGCTAATTTTTGTTTGCAAGCTGCGCAAAGGCCTGCGCGAACACCTCCGCCGCGCCCGGGCCCGGCGAGAGCAGCTCCGCGTAGTGGTCGTAGTTCCACGTGCCCATGAGGCTGTCCACGAGGAAGTCCGGCACGTAAAACATGAGGTAGTCGCTGTCGGGGATCACGTAGCCCAGCTCGTCGTTGCACAGGCCGAATACGAGCACGTCACGGCCCGCGCTCTCGCTGAAGGTCGGATGCGCGAAATCCCGCTGGCGGATGGCGTTCCCGGCGATGGTATCGATGCCGCGCCAAGCCAGGCCGGGGGTGAATTCCCCGGGCACAAGCGCGATGGAGACCTCCCCGCCCAGCTCCAGCAGTCCAATTTCCGTGGGGCCAAGCAGATTCTTCCCATCTCGCAAAACGTTCATGTTGAGCGTGCCCCGCTTGGCCGCCCAGCGGATGACCGGGTTTTCGATATTGACCCGCACTTCGCTGATCTGAATACTCAGTTTTGGCAGCAGCTCAGCCTCCTGAACTGTGCCGCTGTTCTGCAACACCGTGACGATATCATGATACGCCCAGCCGTAGTGGTTTTCCGGGTTGGTCAGCTCGTTTGCCGCGATCTCCTCCGGCGGCATGGTCATCGCCAGGGCGATGCCAGCTATGTCCCGTCCGTACATCCTGACGTACCAGCCGTTGTCTATGCCCTGCTCGGCCTCGAAGGCCTTCCACGCCTCGTAGCTGTCGAAGTTGGGCGTCGTCCCTCCCATGTTTGGGTTGATCCCGTTGACCGCGCCGTTGGCGAAGATCATGTTCGCCCCCGCCTCGTTGACAAGCTCCTCCATGTAGTAAATAAAATCCCCGGAGATGCTGTCGGCGGTCCAGTCCCCGTATTTCCAGCCCGCGCGGAAGGGGTGCGCGGCGAAGTTGAGCAGCACGGTCTCCTTCGATTCCGGGTTCTCCGGGGCGAAGCGCAGCTTGTTCAGTTTCGTGGGGTAGAGGCCCCCGATGCGGCGGTTGCTGATATACCCGCGCAGCCCGTACTCCTCAATGGAGGTCTCCCGCAGCATTTCGGCGTACACCTGATCCCACTTCTCGTCCCATTCGTCGTCCCACTCGTCCGTTTCGTCGTCGAAGCCCAGCTTCTCGTTGAACCTGTCCCAGAATGCCTCCATGGTGTGCGAGCCGATTTGCGAAAGATAGAGCTTCCCCGGTTCCATGGCCGCGACGGCTTCACGGATGGCCTGCGCTGTCTTCTCGTTCGCGAAGGCGAGGTAGTCCTCGTCCACTTTGCCGCCCTTGCTGTAGATGCCGGTGCTGTCCACGGCGCTGTGGACGTGCGTGGCGGCAATGTTCACGCTCTGCAGGTCAAGATCGCCCACCAGCGCGCGGATCTGGCACACCTGCCGGTTCGTCACGCCTATGCTGTCCACCGCGGCGAAAATATTCACGCCGTCCCCGGCAGAAAGCGCAATCACGCGCACTTTAATTTCGTCCAGCTTGTGCCTGAGCTTGCGCGCGGGGATCGAAATATTCCCGCCCTCGTAGTAGGTCCTGGTCTCCCAGTCCTCCGGCGTGATAATCGCCTGGGCATAGCCAAGCCGCCAAGCCTCACCCGCCCCTTCGCCGCCTGGGTAGAAGTGTTCGCCTGCATAGCCTTCGGCGTCGGGGATATCCTTTGGCATGGGGGTCAGGCCGTCCAGCAGCCGGGCGACGCCTGTCATCCAGCGCTCGCCGACCACGGCCCGCCGCAGAACGGTCGAGGCGTCGGCGGGCAGGGCCTCCTGCTTCAAGCCGATGCTGGCGGCGAAGGGCACGGCCGCAAGCAGGAGGATCAGCGACAGGGGGATGGCGACGATGATCGCGAGGATGCGCAGGAAGCGCTTGAGAATACGTTTTGGTTTGGCCATGGGGGCTCCTCCTCATTATTGCATCTCATGGAATTATACCGCGGTAGGGCCGAAAAAGCAAGCTGTAATTAATATTTCTCCTGCGCCCTTGACTGCCCGCTGAAAATAGGATAGAATAGGAACATGAAGAAGCAGACCGCGCGGGCTCCCGCAAAGGCAAGACGCAAGGCTTCGCTGATCAACCTGATCGGCGCGCTGCTGCTTATCGTGGCCGGGGTGCTCATCGCCCTGCTGTTCTTCATGAACTCCCCGCAGCTGCAGGCCGGGTACGAGGTCTACAACCTGCAATTGCAGCAGGTGGAGGACTACGTGCTCAACCTGCCCCGGCTGGAACTGATCGCGCTGGCGGTGCTGCTGCTGTACACCATCAAGAGCGTGATGCCCTTCTTCCCCATTTCGGTGATGTGCTTCATCACCGGCGCGGTGCTGCCCATGACCATGAGCTTCGCGGTAAATTTCGCGGGCCTGGTGATCCTTGTGAGCAACCGGTACTGGATCGGTCGGCGTCGGGGCGACAGGCCCACGCAGAAGGTGCTCAAGCTCCACCCGTCCATCCGCGCCTTTTTGGAGACGGACAGCAAGGGCAAGCCCTGGCTGCTGTTCGTGTTTCGGCTGGTGCCCTACTTCCCCGTGAACTCCGTCAGCCACACCTACGGCTCCATGCGCTTCGATTTTGCCGATTACACGCTGATCTCCCTGCTGGGCTTTCTGCCCAAGCTGATCTCCTACACGATCCTGGGCCACAACAGCTTCCAGCCGCTGTCCATCCCCTTCATCGTGCCGCTGATCATCATCTTCGCGCTGTCGGGAATCTCGGTGATCGGTATCAACATGGCGTTGACAAAAAAGGAGAAGGAAGCATGAAGCGGATCGAACCGCATTACAAGCGCCCGGAATTCAAACCATGAGAGGTGTCACCATGAAAAAAATATGCATGGGTCTACTGATTGCGCTGCTGCTAGGGCTTTGCGCCTGCGGGAAAAGCGCAGATTCGCCGACAGAGAATTTTGCAGGCACGACTACAGAAATTACTGAAATCGCTGTCACTACAGAAGAACCAACCACAGAAGAATTGGCCACCCTTGATCCGAATCGACCCATAGCCATCATGGAGCCGCTACAGGGCGGGCCGATGCTGTATACGTTCATGGGAAAGAACGGCAAGCTGGGCCTGATCAACCAGGACGGCGGACTGGTGGCCGAGCCGCAGTATGAGCCGCCGAACACCGGGGATTATTCGGCTGCATATTCACTGCGCGCGGAGTATACGCGCGACGCGAACGGACGCATCGACGGCATTACACTACAAAAGGGAGAAAAGGGCGAGGCGTTCATCCACTATACCCTCGACGGAAAAAGCCGCCCGGTGAAAGGGATTCCGGATGTTGGCGGACGATACGCGTTGCTTGACGGAGGGCTGTATGACGTCGAAAAAGACCGCTGGAAGCTTGCGCCGAAAGAAGGCCAAAATATCACGGAAACCTATAGGGATCGCGTGTTTCTACAGCAGGCAGAGGCAAACGGAACGACAAAGCTGTACGTGTATGTTCTGGAGGATGAGCGTATACAGGAACTGCCGGAAGGCGTACACGCATACCTCGCGGAATTGGGTTTGTACCGGGCAGGCTATGCGCAGGGCAGCCCACAGGGCGACAAGTATTATTTCAAATATTACGACCAAAACTTAAAACACTTGCCCGAGTTCAGCGACTATCGCATTGGTCTGTTCGGCGGCAGAAAATATCAAATGGTAGGGAAAAACGATGCAGAGAGCAGTCTTCTGATTGATCAGAATGGTAAAATTCAAGAAAGCCCTTATCTCTATATGCGTGACTTTGGAAAATGCTGGTTGGGTTCCAACGAAGCCTTTGCCGAACCCGATGCCAATGTCCCGAAAACCTTGCTTGACGATGACTTAAAGCCAATTTACAAAGCGCAGCGGAACGAAAAAATCATTCCACTCTATCCTGTTCCCTACGAACACCGGCTGGTGGGGCTAATCGCGCAGGACGCGGGCGGCAATATTGTCAAAGCTTTTGATGCCAATGGAAAGCCCATGCAAACAAAAGACGAAACCCAGTTCTTCATGGACCAATTTCTGTTTGGCGGCACCCTCTACAAATTAAAAGATAGCAAGTGGACTGCGCTTGATCTTCGGCAGTTCTTAAAGCCGGATGTAGAAGATTATTGTGCTGTTGCTATGGTTGTTACAGAAGATTGGGTGATTGTTGCAACCTCGTTTTTCGAAAGTAGAGACGAAGTGTTTGCAATAGACTGGACCGGTAAACAATATAATAACTGTCCGCTCATGCCGTTTGTAACACTGGAAAGGTATTTGTATGGTGCCGGCGAACAAGGCCCGAATTACTACTGGGTGGAACAAGGCGGCAAGCGCGGGTACGTCAACACAAAGGGCGAATGGCTGTTTGTGGAACAATAATTTCCAACCATGAGAGGAAACCACATGCTTACGCTTGAACAACTCACGCAAGGCCTCCAAACCGGGGCTTTCAATGATGAACTCGAAAAGATTTACGGCGGCGACGCGCCCAAACAGGCCCAGCGCCTGCTTGGCATCGCCGAGCGCTTCGCGCTGCATTTCTCGCCGGGCGCGCACAACGTGGCGGTGTTCAGCGCGCCGGGCCGCAGCGAAATCGGCGGCAACCACACCGACCACAACCGGGGCAAGGTCCTCGCCGCCGGGGTAAACCTGGACATCCTGGGCGTGGCGGCCAGGGTGGGCGAAGCCCGCGTGCGCGTCAAATCCGCAGGCTACAACCTGAACGACGTGGACCTGGCCACCCTCACCCCCGTGGAGGCCGAGACCGGGCACTCCAACGCGATGATCCGGGGCATCTGCGCGGGCTTTACACGCGCAGATCATACTATTGGGGGGTTCGAGGCAGCCACGGCCTCGGACGTGCTGGGCGGCTCGGGGCTGTCCAGCTCGGCGGCCTTCGGGGTACTGATCGCCACCATACTCAACCATTTCTACAACGGTGCGAGGATCGCCCCTCTCGAGCTGGCACAGATCGTGCAATACGCCGAGAACGAGTTCGTTGGCAAGCCCTGCGGCCTGATGGACCAGACCGCCAGCGCCGTGGGCGGCTTCGTGGCCATCGATTTCGCCGACACGGCGCACCCGGTGGTGACCAAGCTGGACTTCGATTTCGCCGCAAGCGGCCACGCGCTGTGCATCGTGGACACCGGCGGCTCCCACGCGGACCTGACGGACGACTACGCCGCCGTGCGCGGCGAGATGGAGTCCGTGGCCCAGGCTTTGGGGACGCAGGTACTTCGTGAAACGTCGAAAGAGGCGCTGCTGGCCGACCTGGCCAATATACGCAAACAGTGCGGCGACAGGGCCATTCTTCGGGCATTGCACTACTTCGCCGAAAACGGGCGCGTGGACGCCCAGGTAGCAGCTCTGGGGCGCGGCGATTTCGCGGGCTTCCTCGCACTGGTCAAGGGGAGCGGGTACAGTTCGTTCATGTACAATCAGAACGTCTACACCGGGGAGATGCGGCGCAGGCAGCCGGTTTCCCTCGGCCTTTCCTTAAGCGAGAGCGTGCTCGGCCCGCGCGGCGCGTGGCGGGTGCACGGCGGAGGCTTCGCGGGCACGATCCAGGCCTTCGTGCCGCTGGACCTGCTGGAGGATTACAAGCAGGCCATGGAGGGCGTGTTCGGGCAGGGCTGCTGCTATGTGCTGAAGGTGCGCAACCATGGCGGGGTGAAGGTGATATGAGTACGGCAACGCATGACAACCATCGGCCGCGATACATTGATTATGCGCTGTCATATGGCCTGCAACACGCCATAGTCATCGAGGTCAGTCAAATTTTCTTTGACAGCCGGACTTATCTCAAATGCATGTTTGGCTGCGGAGGCAGTTGTCCCGGAACGCTCTGCCATTCCCAGCCTGGGCGAATCAAGCCCTGGGAATACGAGCCTATGCTGCGTAGATATGCGTGGGGCATTTTGTTGCATGCCAACGACAACCGTTCGGTGCAGAAAGCCGCTCTTTCGCTGGAGGGGAAAGCGTTCCATGACGGCTACTATTTCGCGTTTTCTCTCAGCGACTGCGATTTATGCGACGACTGCGCGCGCTGGAAAGGCAAGCCCTGCGCCCACGAAACTGCCGTGCGGCCTTCCATGCACAGCGCGGGCATTGATGTGTTCAAAACGGTACGCGCGCTCGGGCTGCCCATTGAAGTGCTGCAGAATGAGCAAGCTGTACAAAACTGTTATGCCTTGGTGCTGATAGAGTGAAGGGAATATATATGACCATTATTGAAACGTCTCACCTGCGCCTGCGAAAGCTCCGTTGGCGGGATTATTCCGTCTTGTGCAAAATTTTGCGGGACGTGGATGTGATGTACGCCTGGGAAGGCCCGTTCAGCAAAACCCAGGTGTTTGACTGGATCAAGCTACAAAAGAAGAACTACAGGAAACTCGGCTTCAGCCTGTGGTCGGTCGTGTTGAAGGAGACCGGCGAAATGATCGGCCAGTGCGGGCTTTTTTTGCAAAACTATAAAGGCGCACAAATTTTGGAGCTGAGCTATCTCTTTCAAAAGGACTTCTGGCACAAAGGCTACGCCACCGAGGCCGCCATCGCCTGCCGGGACTACGCCTTTGAAACGCTGGGCGCCGATGAAGTGTTCTCTACTGTCAGAGACACGAACATCGCCTCGCGGAACGTGGCGAAGCGCTGCGGCATGGCGCACAGAGACGAGTTTGTCAAGCACTACCGCGGGGTAGATATGCCGCACTATGTGTACTCGATCAAGCGTGAAGAACTCGACAAAGCGAGGAAATGACATTCCTAAAAAAACAACCCGCAAAATGCTGGGCGACTGGCGCGACCCCTGCGTGCAGTCGCTCATGCGGCTGATGGAGACGCAGAGCAAGGCCACCCTCGCAAAATGGGCCCTGGATTATGCCCGGGCGTACATGCTGCCCATCTACGGGAAGGATTTCCCCGGCGACGGCAGGCCGGAGGCGGCGCTGATTGCCGCACGGCGGTGGCTGGCCGGGGAGATCAGGCTGCCGGAGGCCAAGGGGATTATCCTGAACGAGTGCCATGCCGCCGCAAGGGAGGCAGACGCTCATCCCGCGGCACAAGCGGCGGCACGGGCCTGCGGCCAGGCGGCCAGCATGATCCACGCGCCGACGCACAGCCTGGGGTTGTATATCTACGGCGCGGCGGCCGAGGCCTATGACCAGCTGGGGCTGGATGCGCCGCCGGAGGCCTACGGCGCCTTCGCCCGGGAGGAGTGCGCCCGCCTGGAGGCAGCACTGCATGAAATCGCGATGGAAAACGAGCCGAACCCGGCGAAGCTGAACTGGAACTGCCAGTGAAAGAGAGCATCATTGAAATGCTGAAGCTAACCAAAGCGCAAATCGTAAATTTGCTTCCGCGCTACACGGGGCAATCGCCGCTGGAGCTGCAATTCGCCTTGGAATTGCAGTATGCTTGCAATGGCGAAAACGGTTTCGGGCCGTACAAATGCCCGGTGTTCGCCGATGACGCGGAGGATCCGAATATCCTGCTTCTCGGCACGGATTGGGTGCATCTTTCGGGCGATGCTTCTTATGGCAAAAGCGATGACGAGCTTTTCGAATGGATTGCCAGGCAGCGTGCCCGTTTGCCCGCCAAGAAGTGCATGGTCTTGAACTTGTACTCCCCGGGCTGGGAAACGAAGCTAGAAAACAGATTCAGCAGCATCGTAAAGGAGGGAGGGTTCCGGCTAAACCACCGGCTTAACAGAGAAGCCTTCGCGCAACATACCGGTTGGCGCGAAAGGATTCCCGCCGGGTTCGAAGTGCGTTATTTTGCCCTTAAAAGAAACAGATTCGCGTTTCGGGTAATGAAAGGCGAAGAGTGCGTCAGCGCGTGCACAGTTGTCTACT
>Ga0123353_10009334_pt1 | contig 13521 bp, 10 predicted proteins | sample TergutLab28metaG_3_FD_92763 | JGI IMG/M metagenome (GOLD analysis project Ga0123353, IMG submission 92763) | Labiotermes labralis P3 segment gut microbial communities from Petit-Saut dam, French Guiana - Lab288 P3 | ecosystem: Host-associated > Arthropoda: Insects > Digestive system > Gut ... | reverse complement strand
TAAAAAAAAAATTTAGTCGCCACGGCGATCTTGAGCCCGGGATTTGTGCACCCCTGTTCTAGAGAAACGGCAGTAGCGCTCTTATTTCACATCACGGGAATTCAAGATATAAAAGAAAGACACACAAGGAAACACAAATTAAGTGTTCGATGTCATCTCTAAAAATGTTCAGTGGTAACGCCCTGAATGTGTAATGGGCTCATATCCAGTCCGAACGTCAGAAGCGTTAGATGATGACTTTCGAATGCCTTTGGTACCTCCAGGCGAAAAATGCCTTCAGACAGACAAATTTATTTTCTTTGGGCCGCCTTATCTACTCTCATTGCACAGTCGGCATACCATCCACAAATAGAAACTTGCCTTTCTGCGGACTCCAAAAGCCTGTTCGGTCGAATGTTATTTATACACACGGAATACTGTACACTGGCAGTATTACCAACCCAGCTGCATGATGAATGACATAACCAGAAGAAAGTACCTGTTAATCGGCAAGCTTCCCCTAAATATCAATCAGTCATTATTCACTTCTATAAAACCTGAAGTGCATTGACAGTGTCGGCTTCAAATGCGGACATGTCTGAGCCAAACGGCAGTGTCTCTTAGCCACATCGCCCGTCAAGCTGGGTTGGTAACACTGTCGGTTTAAAGTGGTCTACCCACTGTAGCAAATTAAATATAAAATTATACCACGATCACAGCACGACGATGACCCGCTAAGACACTAATTACTGTTATGTTGTTAATATTTTATCTTGTTCTTATCCGTCTGCTGCACACCACATTACACTAACTTTAATTTCGTAACTGGTAACTCATTTTGTTGACCATGCTGAAATGTACCTATTATAATTCCTGAAGATGACCCTCTGAGGGTCGACACATGTTGGAGTACGCAGTGTTAACAAATTGGTGATTTAACAATATACGAGCGCACGTGTCGGTGTTTATTCCATATGTTGGTAACACTAATCGTATTAAACCAACTTTTGGTGCTGCCGTTACTGACCAAATAAAAATCATCAATAATTTTACGACAACTGATACTCTTAATTTGCCCTGGAAAAGACAGACAGATAAAACCAATACACTAGGGCTACGCTTCGAATCTTTATAAGCCGCGCCCGCTGGGGTCTCTATAGTGCATGGCCAAAACACGCATGGACAGCGACGTGGTGCCACGTACTGTACATGCTTCTGAACTTAGCTACAAGAACACAATCGTACACAAGACAGACTGAAATAAAATTCTACTCGTTCTGTCAAAATACTAAAAACATTACAAAAAAAATCACAAAAACTAGTTAATCCTCTGGGTTTCGGTACCGGATCCGATAGAGCGAAGTGTTTCACTTTTAATATCTCAGCAACTGTACGAAAGTAACATAAAATACAGGCAGCCATAATAAAAAATTAAAAAGATAAAAACGGAAAATCGCCACACCGCTCCTCCTACCGCGTCAAATAAAGGTGAGGTGACGCACAGCGCGCATGCACAGCCAAGCAATAATAAATGGCAAAGCGCATCTGCAACTTTAAACACGTTCGGCTCCATCTGATACGGACCTAGCATTGAAACTCGAACGCAAATCGAAAGAAACGAAAGAAAAATAACGTCTGTATGTAAATAATAATTGTAAATTAAATACGTGCCCTACAGTCTGTAAGATTAAAATTAATAATGGCGTGTGACAACTGTATTCGATATGGGTGTGCAGACTGGCTCTGCTCCATGGATATATTCCTACAGTTTCTTTACAAAGCACTTTATTATAGCACTCATGCGCGTTAAGGACAGTTTCATAGCCAAAGTACTTCGGTTGATGCGTCCTGGAATTCTCTTCTATGTGACTCACGCAGCAACATTACGCGGCAGAAAAATGAATGAATGCGGCAGGGGTACACAAATTTTACAAAGTTCTAGACGCCACCTCAAAACTCTAGGTGCCAAACAGTTTCCATTCTGAGGACCCAAGAATATTAGGCTCCAACGTATAAAATGTAACGGCCCGGGGAACTTGGCGCCCGGGGTTTGCGGACCCGTGGAATAATCTGAAAGAGGTCACATCCTCTTCTGATGGGTTCTGGAAATGTCGGTACGACAATTCACTGCACTTACACTGCAAATAAAATGGCATTCCTTCTATACAATACGTGTTTAACGTTCTCTGGGATTTCACGCAGCGTAGAATGGCAATTCCGTACCGACGTTTAGGTACAACCTACTAGTCCCACCTTCAGGGTTCAAGCTCGGACCTACAGGTTTCCAGATACGTCGGTACGGAATTACCATTCTACGCTGTGTAAAATCCCACAAGAGCGCAGATCTCACACCGTGGCTGAAGCATGAATTCACGTGTTTAATGCTGTCTTCTAGGATGTGGCACTGTGCAGTCATGCAACTTGTTAACAGTTTGTCGGAAGGATCCGCTGCCACAGCATGACCCTCCGACACGATGGTAGGCCTATCAAGCTACCAGACTAAACGGCGTCACATCCCACAGAACAGAGGTACCACCGTGAGAACCTAACATCTTACAAAATATGTGCAGAATACTAAGCGTGCATTAAATCACCTATAATTTTGGCATCTGACATTACTGAACAACTGCTATGATTTGGGAAAGACAGAGAACAAGATGTTGAGAAGAAGTAGAAAGAAAATGAGATGAGGCTGAACACGGGTGGCGGACGTATTTGAGGAAAAGTTGCACAATACACAAGGGGAAGAGAAGACAGAGTAACGGAGAAAAGAAATAGGAAATCGATAGGAAGAAACAGACGAAAGAGGTCAAAGAGGAAAAGACAAATTTTGAGGCAAAGAAGAAAAGAACAAAGACCGCCAGAATATCCACAGAAGAAACCAACAAAAAATCCCCTCTACCTCTCAGCTTTATTAGTACATGAACTTGTGAACTGAAGAACTTAGCACCAGCTGTTCTATACTTTTGCGTCATGCTGCATTATTAAGGTACTTGCCTGATTAACAAGCCACGGGCCTCATGATCAAGGATCGAAAAGTCCATTTTTCGATCCTTGAACATGACGTCCCCACGACACTTCGAAACGTCAGGCACTAGTTGCCACATCCCACAAAAACAGTGACCTCAAGTGCACCGCTGCGAAAGCCTACAAACTCTATTTACTGTAATTTTGCTTTTGGCGTGAAACAACGAAACCTGCGAGGTTCCCCGCGATTATATGCAGCAAAGGACAGGAAGGGCATACGTGACTTTGGGGGGATGACCTGAAGGAAGAAACCACTTGGAAGACTTTGGTGTAGATGGGATTATATTATTAAAACGGATTTTCAAAAAATGGTACTGGCTCAGGGAGGGAAAGTGACGGGCTCTTGTGAATGCGGTAATGAACCTTCTGGTTCCATAAAATGCGGGGAATTTCTTGACTAGCTGAGGATCTGTTTGCTTCTCAGGAAGAACTCGGCTCCATGGTGTTTGTTTGTTTGTTAGGTAGTTAGTTAAGCTAGTCAGTCAGTCAATCATATCCAGCAGAGGAAGCGCTGATTTTAACATTCAATTAATTTCATTGTCATGCAGAAGATAATCAATCATGCAGATATACAGCAGGATAACATCGCGTCACAGAGTTCCTTGCTCAGGCTTCTAGTGTTTGGATTCATCGATGGCTGACTGCAACGATCAAGGCGAATGTTGTTATCATAATCCTCGTCCTTAAACAGTTTTATAATGTATGAAGCGGTCGGAAGTCCTTTCCTAATGACGACGCGCCGCACATTCCTCTCAGTGGCGCAAGCCCAGCCGTGTCAAGGCCAGTATGGTTACCCACAGGCTTATGGTTACATGCAACATCGCTGCACAGAACTGGATACTTGTTTAATGGATCTGTGGAAACAATAATTTATGGCCATGTCTAGCGCAAAAACCTGTGCTTCTTTAGCATAACAATGTTCGGGCCGAGCTGTCCGACAACAACCAAAATCTTGAAGGACGTGACAATTCAAGCTTTCTGAGATGTTATGCCGTATCTACTTGACGTTTCGAAAGATCGTCGTAGTGCTTTCAACAGTGCTTGACTGCATGTCCTGAAGATGAAGGCAGTACTATCCTTCGAAACGTCGGTGAGCATTCATCAGTCGACTCGAATCGTCCCATCCCATAAAACATGAATCTTCAACACCACGGTGACAGCCTCAAATCTGGATAAGAGATGGGAAATAGTTCTACCCATCATAAGTTTACAGCCCAGAGACAGAGGTATCTCCCTACGATTCCCATTTTTTAGAGGGGGGGTTTACTGTAGGGGTCTATGGGGGACGAGAAGTTTGAACATGAACACATGTCCCATCAGCCCGCAATCTCCTGCAGGGGCTTCGAAAGACGTGATGTCCTGTGTATTTGGGTTTATGGAGTTTCTAAAGTGGTGAAGAAAATGCGGGGAGTAGGAGGGTGATTCTACAGAGAAACAGCTGTGTCAATACTCGTGCGAAACTTGTACAATTATACCCCGAAATTTACTGCGCGCTCCTAACAACACTAGCGGGACGAGCACAGATTTATTCTCTAATTTTATGGCTATAGCTTGGAAGTGTGTGCTTACCGTGCGCGAAATTTGGATCAAAATTACTCCACCATGCTTCACAGAACATTAATTTTTATTGAACATAGAATTATACAGTTGCATTTGCCAACTTCATGACATATAACACTAATTAGTGATTAATTAGGAACGCGTCTATGGAACTTGACGTGGTTGAACACCTAGACTATACATTATTTTAATACATATTGCAGATTGTGTATCCAGCCACAGATACATAATGACTGCACGAGAGACTGTAACGTCAAAACATTTCATTTGATTGCAAAACGACAAAATATTTTTAACAATTTAATAATGTTATAACAGCTGCAATTTGGAAAACTTGTGTAACTTAGCGAGGCACAGATGTAATACTCCCTGATGACATGAAAATGTCAAAACATGTAGCAGTGCAGATTAAACATTGCTGTGAAATTTACTTTTATGATATTAATTGTGCATTTGTTGGTTATAATAAAAATTTAAAAAAAATGCCTAGACTATAAACTTGATATGTAAATTATGTGCACAAAATCTGTGTTATGTTTACGCAGTAGAAGTGAGACAGGTGTGATGTATCGTAGTGGTTAACAGTGCGCGTGCACTTACAGAATCGCGACTCCTGCATTTCTGCCGATCAGTGTTTTCAAAACAGGAAACAAGTTTCTATTGCCTACTTCCAATGGTAAACGAGAAACACATATAGATGGCAAGAAAATGATAAACAAGGAAAATCCATTTAGGACGACCATTCTTTTGATGGCAGGCAGGTTCTGCAACAAGCACTGTCGCTATATCTACACTGCAAGTATCAAGATAACATCGAAGAGGTCTTAATAGAATATCCTTTTAACAGATAAAAACTCTCCCCCCCCCCCGGCTACACAACTGTCAAACTCGCCGCATAAAGTGGAGCGTGGTAAGTAAGACAGTCATTCGGATGATGTTTATGAACAATTCCTGTGTAGACACAACACAGCAACAACAGTGTGTTGAGGACGGGCAACAATGGTAGAGGCCATGGAACAGACTGCTGACTGAACGGGGCCAGCAATACTGCAGAAATGATGAGAAAATGCTTTTAGCAATACAGGTCTCCAAACCGCACACATTCCTTCTTTTGTCCACACACAGGGTTAGTTGAAATGCCCTTTCGGGTGGGAGGGGGGGGGGGGTGACAGACCGTCCTAATGACATACCAAGAAAGACTAAATAAAATACACACAGTGTAATTGAATACTGGGGTCTCTCAAATATGTGCCTGGAATGTGGGGGCGGATAAAATTCTACACTCATACAAGCACAATCGACAATAACTTACAATGCAAAAAATACAACTCTGTCGATGAAAATCTGGATAAGTCGTAGATAGAACGGCCATGACCCAGTTGAAGGCAGACCAATAATTGGTTGGATGGACTAACGAAAGCTCCCGGACCGAGTATACAACCTGGAATCTAAAGAATATGAAGGACGAATGTTCACCAGTCGGTCATGATGGACTCTGCTGTAAAATACAGCAGACACATCCATTGCTAGTCACTTAATTGAACTGTGCTCACTTCCAACAATACGAACAATGTACGTATTAACGTAGCATTGAGGCGCGTTCGTGAAACCATTGTAGCAGTGGACAGACAATAGGTATTACATATAGCCAGTGTGTTTGTAGCCTTAGGTACCCAGCATGCAATGCGCAAGTGCCATATTGTCACCTGTGGACTGTCAGGCTCCACAATATTTCCCCACATTTTCTCAAAACGGAATGATTTTCGAAAAAAAAATATTACACACAAAATGTGTTTTGATTTTCTCTACAAATTTTGTTTGAAGCATTCCTCATAATGAGAAGAATTCAGAGAGATATTACCGCACACGTGCATAGGTCAAAATGTAAAATACTCGTTATTCTAAACAAATTTTACTGAAAACTTGTATTTTCTCGACATATTTCCTTAAAAACACAAATATCAAATTTCATGAAAATCCGTCCAGTGGGAGCCGGTTTTTTTTTATGCGGGCGGGCAGGCGGAAGGAAGGAAGGAAATACATGATGATGCTAATAGTTTCTTTTCGCAATTTTGCGAACGTGCCTAAAAACAAAGCACAGGACGAGTGTACGTGATTGTCGGTAGGCACACATCGTGTTCTCTGCCATTATCAGTGTTCATCAACCTATGGTCCGCGGCTTAATTTAAGTCCATCTGCGAATTTTACTTATCGTTACGGCCTCTTCAGTCCGGCAACAACAGCAACAACAACATTAACAATATCAACAGCGGCGACGACAGTAACAAGAGGACGGTTGCAGGTTGAAATTAGTTGTTTTCGGGCTGATTAACCCGGGTCCGAATCTCGGCATGTGCAAAGGATTTTTCTCTTCTCTAAAACGTCCAGAACGGCTCTGGGGCCCACCCGAACCCCTACACAAGGAGTACTGTTGATCTTTAAAACCGTCGGAGTGTGAGGCTTACCGCTCACCCTCCATCTAGCGCCAAGGTTAAGAATGAATGGCGCAACACCACCACTCCCCCATACGCTTTTATGGCGCGAACAGAGACAGCATTACCTCTACCTCCTTTGAGATATTTAATTGTGTGGCCAGCCGAGTAGAGAGGAGGAGAACAACGAGGTTTTGGATTCGATCCTGCATCGCTCACAAATAAGATAGGAGTGCCGCATTATAAACCCCGGATATACTGAAGACGGGTGTTACTGGTCACATGAATTATTTTAAGCGCACTTGTATACTCAACTGCGAACATTCGACGTGGGTTATCATAACGTCCCCTACAGTTTAATATCACATGAATGGGTTAATATGTGCACTGAAAATATATGGGTAATAAAATCAGATTTACAAGTAGTTAGTTGCACAGAACAATTGAGACATATCTTAAGGGTCTTCGGTAACTCACTGCTTCTTTGGCGGTCCGAGACACCACAAGGAAGGTCGCCGGACTACTGGGTTTCATTACTAGTTAATATACGAATCTAAATAATGCTCACGCCAATTATTTCAGATAAGCTGCAATTTTTAACTCGTATTATCTTATTATTTCTGTCCACTAATGTACGTAAATTGCCGGGAAGTTTTAATGGGCCGTACACGTGTTCGCAATTCTGACAGAGATTCTCAAATTACCGTGAATTACAGTCCCCTTTGAACTTCAAACGACGCTTACAGACTAGGAGTCAGTGCGTACATGTAACGTAAAGCTTTCAGTTACTACAATATTATACAAATGTAAATTACAGCTGAAGTCGAGGATCAGATTTAGCAGTCTGCGCATGGCCGACGAAGCCAGTGTCGCATTGTTATCCTGCAGGCTTCAATTTAGCTGATAATACCTTCCACACTTTACTCTGAGCGAAAGACTTGCTGAAGGAGCCTTTTGAAAACTTCACTTAAAGGGCAAAATGTGAACTGAATATCTGTGGCCACGTTCACGACAGGTAGCTGTACAGGTCTCATTAATGACAGATACTGTCGATAAAGTGTTATGAGCTCCTGGCGATGGGTGAAGTACCACCCGAAACATGTCGAGCAGTTGACAGATTTAAATAAACTGTATTCTGTTGCATCTTGTTGGATAATTACTGCCATATGAATTTCAATTTGAAATTTCGACGAATTATACGGCACATGTAAAAGACCTAGCAACTTGGTTCATTAATTACATCTTGGTACAGTAAAGTACCTCCTTTCGGATACTCATGGGATGAATGAAAGGCCGATTCATTCTTCGTTTATTTTTCGAAACTATGTCAACTGAAATTCTTTTGTAGCGTCGACTTATACGGCGCTTTATAAATCACAAAACAAGATTCAGAATGTATGTCCACTATAACGCCCATTACAACTCAATAATCTTCACATTAAGACTTCAGGAGGAAAAAGTTAAAATCTTGGCCACATTATCGGCTGCCACGACTAAATTTCAAGTAGTTTCCCTCAGTTGGGATAATACTAACCAGAGTCTAGTAATCAATGCTTGCTTACACTGCGTACTAACAATTTACAATGGTCTTGCAGTCTCGGCGCTGAGAAACCAATGCAGTCAAATTAAATTACAGGATACTTTCCTTTCAGATAGTAGTCAGCAGCTCTAATCACTTGTACTGCTGTTAGGGTGGCCCAGTTCTTCTCTTACTTGTTCATACATCCAGCCAATCCTTTCCAGAGTTTTACACCACTCGAACATACGCAGGAACAGCAGATAAGTGCAGGAAATGTCATACATTTTGTAGAGTATGCGGACAGCATTTTTGTGTAAGTTTCCCATCTACAATGTCGGGTGTTGGAATAGTACACGACTTTACATGAAAAAGACATCACTGACACCATAAAAAAGAACAGTGGCTCCTGTATGAATACGAAAACATTCTGCTACTCTCTTCCTTTACGTCGCAGCTAAGAGCTCGTCATGCACATTGGTAAGAGATATGCACGACATGTTCTGACATTCTAATGATCTGCATTTCGACCACGGACTGTACTTACAAGTTTCTAAATTTCCTAGGACAATGTATTACGCATGTATGACAGGTTGCTTTTGTACTGACGACCAAAAGTGTTTCCTGTGAGGTAGGCACTGTATTTTTATGCTGTGGCCTGTTGTTTGGTTGAAACTCACGCTTCAAAGGATTAAAAGCGACACAGCCCATCTTCATAGTTCTTGTTGGAAGAGTTCATATGTCTGGAGTGAAGATTCTTTTTCATTCGAAACACTATCTACAATATATAATTTTATTAAACCGACTATGCATCACCAATGATTTAATTGTAAAATTGACAAAAGTGAATACATTCTCGTAAATATAAGATTCAGCAGGACAATCAAGTAATCTTTCTGCGTACATTATTGTAACCAAACCACAGTACCGCACAGTCTTCCTTCTTAGTACACGGAAATGACCATCCTCTAGGAGTAAGCAATCTATGAAATAATCATTTCCCATCTCTCTTTGCTGTTTCCAAAGATCCACTATTATAAGTAACTTCACGACTTCACTGTATATGCACGCAATTGACAGTGAGAATTCTTTCCGGCAATCCCTGCCAGTTGGTGGTCCTACCCCCTTGTTGGCCGCGTTCGTAACCACTAAAACTGCTTCGTAACAACAGACTTATCTGTTATCACTGCCACTTGGCGTTCACGTTCGTAACTGTACAAAGAACTTGCTGAAACTGTCATCAAAGGTTGTCAATGTTTCCATAGTTCTTTGTGGTTCGTAAAATGACATAAAGAACGTATCGGTTAATAATTACGCCACAAAGAAAAGAAAAAGAATCAATGTGGAAACGTGGTATCTAACTGTATGCGAATTTCAAAAAATTCGATGCCACTTTCCGCCACTTGAGGATCTATGTTTTTTAAATCCTTGCTTTCAAAAATCCCCACATGGCGGGCACGTCCACTTTCTACACACGTTCCAGACTTTTTGTACTGTGATTACTTTGAACAGTACGGAATGTTACACAATTTAGTCTTACATACTTACAACAGTCCCACGGCAATTACCGACTCGTAACGACAGGATGATCAGTGAATACTGAATAGACAAGTATTTCGAAACAAGGTGTTTCGGTTCAATTTAAGGCACTGTCCTGAAATATGTCTCAAGAAACTGTGTGAGGTTAATAAGACCCGAAAGTACAGCGGCTTTCCAGACAAAGATCTGAACCCGGGACGTCAAGGCCCAAATGCAAGTCCTTCATCTTCGATATTCACGGAGACAGATTCAGGAATAGTGAGCGCGGTGATGGTTTATGGCTATTTTTAAAAGGCATGATCCAAATAACTCGTTTCCTATGTCGCAAAGGGCCCTAATGTTGTAGATTTCATTTGCCCATATGATGTTCATAAAAGCGGATATTTACAAAAGTAATCCCTAAAACGAACGAGTAACTACCTGTTACTGTATAAAAGTTACTTCAGCTTTAGACCCCGAAGGCCTTGTCCCTGAAACCCTACTAAGCAATATGGCCGGCATGGTAGTCATAACAAACGCTGACCCGGCTGGTACTCACGTCTATCCGGTAGTTGCACGTTTCCATTCCAAGCGCTGATCGGATCAAAACAGTTCGGTCCTTATGATTGAATTGACGAATCTAGTTACCGGTCCCCGCGACTGGTCGTATTCTCCAAACAAGCCGAATTTGTGACAGTCAGTAGTAATGATTTAAGGGCGTAATTTTGACAGAGAAGGGCGTAATTTTATTTGACAAAGAGACCGCCAACAATTTTGAAGTTCCCTTGCCAGTTTTTTATGCCGACGCTGAGTTGTAAAAATGTGATTACAAACCTTCGGCGATACACACAAATTTGCATCCATCATGAATAAGTCAGTAGAGCTACGCTGTACAAACAGAAGCCTGCTTCCTTTTTCAAGTGAATCTGCGCAGGCGAAATATAAAATCTGTTTGCTTGACACATTAGCTTCTGCACATTACAAAGTACGTAGATTTACTGACAAAGTGGATTTTTCCAAACAAAAGCCGAATACTGAATCCACACTGTTTTGTGGAAAAGAATTCGCCTTACGATATTGACAGTTTGCTGAAGTGTTTGAGAACGAAAATAACGAACAGAAATAGGGCTCATGAGGACATCTGGATAATTCCGAAATTCTACTTACAGTTCAGTTCTAACATTCTTCGTCATTGTTTTTGCTTTCCACAGCATTAAATGGAAGATTGCAGCATAATCATGTCTTCAGTGTTTTTTACATAGAGGACATCCCGTTGTGTTGAATGAGTTACAAGATAAACAACTGTTTGTAGTTGATCGGGAAGGACCGAAACATAGCGCCAATAAAATAACGAAAACTAAATATTCTGGATTTCAAACTTTCGCCGTGTTCTGAATATAGTGTGTTTTCTTTTGGGTAGTTCCCCGGCGTCTCAATTTTATATGCCGACGTTTCGGAACACTATCTGTTCCATCTTCATAGGCAGGTGCCTATGAAGATGGAACAGATAGTGTTCCGAAACGCCGGCATATAAAATTGAGACGCCGGGGAATTACCCAAAAGAAAACACACTATAAAACTAAATATACTGTTTTTGACGACAACAATAAACAATTGTTTATCTTGTAATGTTTTCGGTTGTTTTATGTGGTTTTGGTACAAGGTCTCTTACGGCGAAAGAACTGCATAAATTAAAGGTGGCTGGAAACAGAGTACACAGGCAATAGCGCTGATACAGAAATGGCGAATTTAGGTTGGCAGTTCAAAATTATACTCATCATGATCTTCGTGACTTGCGCAGTATTGCCAGGACATTACATCCAGAGCTATGAACTCAAACTGGACGCGGGAATCAAAAAACTCTGGGAAAACGCACAATTTTACGACCAAGAACTATGCATTATGAAATGATAAGCATAGCATCAAGTCTGGAGACGTGAGTTGTGAGGATGGGAAATGGCTCTTGAAACGTAAGAATGAAAAATGTATCTTAGCCTTAGTAATTTGGGCTTTGACGTTTAGAATCAGAAGAAACATTTTAGGTTTCCTTGTAACTCCTCAAACCTACAAGCACTCCCGCCAATAATGCCAGTTATTCGGAATAATGGAAAGTGGAATGTCTTAATCTGAGCGTGACTTATTTCATATTACAAAGAAGGGCAGAATTAGGATCGGCGTGTCGCTGCGGAGCTGTGTCCGTAATACAGCAGCCAGGAAAGCTCAGTCGGCATAGGGATCAACGCCATGCGCCGGACGACCGAACAAGGTGTCGATCCACGGCGACAAGAGCTTTGTCTCTTGTCCATAGCGTCCAGACCAGCACTGCGGTCCACCCAAACTCCTACTCAACGAATAACGGGGATTCCTTCCCCGGGAGTAATGTAGCCAGTGTGTGCAGATGGTTACTTACCTCCATCTACAGCCCAGGATAAAACAAAATTGTGTCACTGTACCCCACTTCTTCACACGTTGCACGGTGTAGTGTTTAATTATGCAAAGGGAAACGTACGTTTACATTCGCAGACGTTGCAGTGTTCCGCAGTGGGTTGACCATATTTCAGGAACGCGTTGTGCAGTACACGTTATTTGAAAATAAAATATATCCTATAAACTACAGGACGGTTGAACAGTCTGACATAGTTATCAAGTTACGGGCCAGTGTATTCCAGCAATAAATACACATTTAGCTTGAATTAATCTTTATTATTGTCAACGTAAAAAACTACAAAACCCAAAAAACAGCGCTGAGGCATCAACTATGCCTCCACGTGTCACTCCATTCAATGTTTCCACTGAATGTCGTCTATTTCGTTTCTTACGCAAGCAGCGGTTTCGACTGTGCTGCACTCTACCAGCTGCTGCCTTGTTTCTGTCCAGCAAACCGTTGTGGGAACAACACAGACTTCGTTCAGACCAGATGAAGAAATCTACAGCGTTCAATTCGGGTGACCGAGATGGCCACGCCAAGGGTCCACCTCTTCTAACCCATCTTCCTTGATAGCTTTCGATCACATACTCCGCAAATTGTCTGCCAAAATGCGGAGCCAGTCCATCATGATATATCCATAATCGTACGTTTATCTCAGGGGCACATCCCCTTAACTTACTCCGCAGTTGTTAAACCTCCACAAATAGCATTCCATGGAGAACCGGCGTGAAAGGCTATAGGAGACAGATTATAACGGCCGCACTATCTGAGCAGGAAGATTAGGAGTAGAAGGCACAGGACCGATATAGGGAAATATTCCTTTGGGGAAATCGGACCATCCAACACTGGAAGCAGTTACCTGCAGAGGTGTTAGGAACTCTCTCCTGCAAACTAATTATTTTTAAAAAGAGGGTAAGAAAGGTGATAACAGAGGTGAGTTAAAGGAAGATATGGAGTGTTGAAAATCATCTAGATGTGTAGAGAAGTGACGAAAAGTGAAGTGAAAATCATTTAAAAGTGTAGTGAAATGAAATAAAGTGAAGAGAAGTGAAGTGCAGTGT
>Ga0123353_10009332_pt1 | contig 13522 bp, 10 predicted proteins | sample TergutLab28metaG_3_FD_92763 | JGI IMG/M metagenome (GOLD analysis project Ga0123353, IMG submission 92763) | Labiotermes labralis P3 segment gut microbial communities from Petit-Saut dam, French Guiana - Lab288 P3 | ecosystem: Host-associated > Arthropoda: Insects > Digestive system > Gut ... | reverse complement strand
TCCGGCACCGGGAAAAACGCGTATGTCCCCGGCTATCATGTGGCGGGGAAAACAGGCACTTCAGATAAGCTTAACAATAAAGGCCAGTACGTCGCGTCGTTTGTGGGTTTTGCCCCGGCTGACGATCCGAAAATCGCGGTTCTCGCGGTTTTGGATGAGCCTCAGGGCGAAGCCCACGGCGGCGGGGCGGTCGCGGCCCCCGTAGCGGGCGAGGTGTTCGAGCAGATACTCCCGTATTTGGGTATTGAACCGGCTTATACCGATGATGAGCTAAAGCATCTGATATGCCAAACCCCGGCCGTGCTTAACAAGGGCGTGCAGGAGGCAAAAGCGGAGCTGATGTCCGAAGGTTTTACGGTAAAAGTGGTCGGGAACGGGCAGACGGTGGTCGGGCAATGCCCCGAAGGCGGGAGCATAGTCCCCCGCAACGGCGTGGTTGCCCTTTATACCGAAGCGAATTATACGGTACAGAACGCAAAAATGCCGAAGCTTACAGGGCTTTCCGTCACCGAAGCGAACAGGGCGGGATTGAATGCGGCGCTGAACGTCAAAATTTCAGGCAGCTCACTCTCCGGCTCGGGCGCGGTGGCTTACCGCCAAAGCGTGAACGAGGGCGACGAAATCCCGATCGGGACGGTGGTTACGGTTTATTTTAAGTCGAATATTGATGTATCTGATTAAAGAAGGGCAAATAGAAGATGAGATTGTCCGTCATATTAAAGGATATCGAGAAACTGAATAATTTCGTTGACACGGATATAACGGATATCTGCGACAACTCCGAAAAGGTTACGCCAGGCTCGGTCTTTGTTTGCATTAAAGGAAAGAATTTCGACGGGCATACGGCGGCGGGCGAGGCTTTGGCGAAAGGCGCGAACGCGCTTGTTGTCGAAAGGGACTTGGGTTTTAAGGAACAGGTTATCGTAAAAAACAGCCGCGAGGCTTTTTCGTATATGTGCGGCGCTTTTTTCGGCCGCCCGGATAAAAAACTTAAAATTATCGGCATCACCGGAACAAACGGGAAAACGTCCGTTTCCGTAACTTTAAAAAGCATATTTGACAATTTAGGGATAAAATGCGGCCTTATCGGAAGCATAAAAAAAATGATAGACGGCAAAGAGCTTCCCGCGACGCTGACAAGCCCCGAAAGCTATGAATTGAACCGCCTTTTTGCCGAAATGGCGGAAAACGGATGCGAGTATTGCGTAATGGAGGTTTCGTCCCAGGCTTTGGCGCAGAAAAGGGTTGCGGGGATCACTTTCGAAGCCGGCGTTTTTACGAATATCACGCAGGACCATTTGGATTACCACGAAACCTTTGAAAATTATCTTGAAGCCAAAAAAGAGTTGTTTAACGCCTCAAAGCTTGCGATAATAAACGCCGACGATAAAAACGCGGATAATATAATCGAATCAATGCCGGAAAACTGCCGATGCGTTACGTATTCCATATTATCCGACATGGCGGCCTATACCGCGAAAAATATAAATTACAAACCCGGAAGCGTGGAATATGAATTCGTCGGGCAATACCTTATCGGCAGGGTAAAATTTAATATTCCGGGCGAATTTTCCGTTTACAACTCAATGGCCGCTGTAGTCGCGGCTGTAGAAATGGGTCTCGACTTCAAAGCGGTTCTTGACGCGGCGGAAAAAACCGAAGGCGTCAAGGGCAGGGTAGAAATAATACCGAATGACAGAGGCATTACAATCGTCATCGATTACGCCCACACCCCCGACGCTCTGAGGAATGTAATAGAAACCTTGAAAAAAGGCGCGCAGGGCAGGGTTATAACCCTTTTCGGCTGCGGCGGGGACAGGGACAATTCGAAACGTCCGATCATGGGCGGAATTGCCGCAGACCTCTCCGATTTTGTAGTTGTGACCTCCGACAATCCCCGAACGGAGGACCCTGAAACCATAATAGACGAAATAACGGCAAATCTCAAACGCTCCAGAACATTAAAAATAATAACCGACCGCAGGGAAGCGATAAAATTCGCGCTGGCAGAAGCGAACGAAGGGGATACGGTGCTTTTGGCGGGCAAAGGCCATGAGACATATCAAATTTTAAAAGAAGGCAAGATTGATTTTGACGAGCGGGAGATAGTTAAACAGGAGTTAGGGTATAGGAATTAGGATGCGGGGAATACATGAAAAATTTGTCTTTAAAAGAAATCGCAAAAGCCGTCGGGGGCATTGAGCCCGCAGATATTATAATCAGCGAAATCTTTACAGATAGCCGTAAAAAGGCGGTAAACGGGCTTTTTTTCGCTATAAAAGGCGACAGGTTCGACGGTCACGATTTCATAAATGAAGCGGGAAAAAACGGCGCGGCGGCGGTGGTTTGCCATAAAGAAATAAAAACAAACCTGCCTGTCATAATGGTGGCGGACACAAAAAAAGCATATTTGCAGCTGGGCGGGTATTACAGAGGGTTGTTCGATATACCGTTTGTCGCGCTTACCGGCAGCGCCGGGAAAACAACTACAAAAGATATGGTTCATGCCGTTTTATCCGCAAAATATAGAACGCTCAAAACGGAAGGGAACTTAAATAATGAAATAGGCGTGCCTGCGACACTTTTCCGCGTTGACGAAAAAACGGAAGCCGCCGTTATAGAAATGGGAATGAACCACGCGGGCGAAATTTCGCCCCTCTCGAAAGCCGTAAAGCCCGATGCCGCCGTTATTACGAACATAGGCGCCGCGCATATCGAGAATTTAAAGAGCAGGGAAGGGATATTAAAAGCAAAGCTTGAAATACTCGACGGGATGGATAATAGTTCCCCCGTAATTTTAAACGGCGACGACAAATATCTTAAAAATGCCCCTGTTGGCAGACGAAAAGCGGTTTTTTATGCTTTAGAGAATAATAAAGCGGACATAAAGGCATCCGCAATTACGCAATCCGATTCTGAAATCCGCTTTAGCGTTGAAACGGACGGGGAGAAAAAAGAAGTTGCCCTACCGGCTGTCGGCGTCCATAACGTCTACAACGCGCTTGCGGCGATAGCGGCAGGCAAGCTTTTAGGCGTAGGGCTGAAAGACGCGGCGGAAGCCTTGAAAAATTACGCCCCGCCCGCCATGAGGCAGAATATTGAGAAAATAAACGGAATAACTATTATAAACGACTGTTATAACTCCAACCCGGATTCGGTCAAAGCGGCGTTAAACGCGCTATCGGCCATACCGGGAAACAGGAAAATAGCCGTTCTGGGGGATATGCTGGAATTGGGGGAATATTCAGCCGAAGCCCACGAACAGTCGGGCGCTTACGCGGCCGAAACAGGGGCGAAAGCAATTTTCACCTTTGGCAAATGTTCTGAAAAAACCGCTGAAGCCGCAAAAAACCACGGAATAACAGACGTTTTTGATTTTATCGATATAGACGAAATAACGGCTGCTTTAACGGGTTATATTAAAGAAGGGGACGCAGTCCTCTTTAAAGCCAGCCGGGGGATGAAGATTGAGAGGGTAATTGACAATTTACAGTTCAGACCGCGCAATTCACAATTGATGTAAAATTAACTTTACTCGTTATAAATAAAGATTCGCTATAAAAAAAGGAAAAAAGATTTAATGCTTTGCCAATAATTGTGCATTGCAAAGGAGTTTGCATATGAAATGGTGGTTCTTATTGCCGCTTGCAGCGGCCGCCGGGTTTTTTATCAGTTATTTATCCGGCTATGCCGTTATACCGTGGATGCATAAGCTGAAGTTCGGGCAGACTATACTTGACATAGGGCCGAGGTGGCATAAAAATAAACAGGGCACGCCTACAATGGGCGGGATAATGTTTATGGCGGGCAGCATAGGCGCCTTTATTTTGGCTCTGATAACGGATAAGCTGTCGGGCGGGGGAATATTGGAAGAAGGCGTGTTCAATCCGTCGGAAATGAAAATAAAACTGACGGGCGGCATTTTAATGGCGGTGGGCTACGCTATTGTAGGCTTTGCGGACGATTACGTAAAAGTCGTTAAAAAACGCAACAAAGGCCTTACGATAATGCAGAAATCCCTTGCACAAATTTTAATAATCACCGCATACCTCACGACTTTGTACAATGCGGGCTTCACATATATACAGGTGCCGTTTTACGGAACCGTAAAAACGGGTATGTTTTTTTGGATACTCGGGGTTGCCGTTATGTACTGTACTGTAAATGCCGCTAACTTTACAGACGGTGTAGACGGTCTTTGCGGCAGCGTCACCCTTGTAATGGCCATATCCTTTACAGTTATCGCCATAATGAGGAATATGTTCGGGCTAAGCGTTTTAACGGCGGCTTTAGCGGGTTCTTTGGCAGGTTATCTCATATGGAACTGGAACCCGTCAAAAATAATAATGGGGGATTTAGGCTCCCATTATCTCGGCGGGATGGTCGTCGCCGTAAGCTATACCCTCGATGCCCCGTGGCTTATACTTATGGTTGGCGCGGTTTATGTTTTCGAGTTCGTGACGGACGTTATGCAGATAGGCTATTTCAGGCTGACCCACGGCAAACGCATATTCAAAATGGCCCCCATACACCACCATTTCGAAATGAGCGGCTGGAGCGAAAAAAAGATAGTTTACGTGTTTACGTCAGCGGGGATAATAGGCGGGGCGGCCGCGGTTGCGTTGGTTTATTTGGGATTAAAATAAATTGGAGGGGTAAAATGCCTGTAAAAGCAAAGAAAAAAGCAAAATTTTTCGCCGAAGGCAGTTACGATATGCTTTTTTTTATAATTGTCATGGTCGTGCTTTCCATCGGGCTTGTTATGCTTTTTTCCGCGAGCTATCCCTACGCTTATTATAAATACGGCAATTCGTCGCATTTTTTCCTGCGCCAGCTTGTGTTCGCCGTTATCGGCGTAGCGGCGATGCTCATGATATCAAAGGTGGATCACCACCATTTTAAAAAATTCGCGATTGCCGGTCTGGCAGTTTCCATAGCCTTGCTGATAATAGTCCTGCTCCTGCCGCCCGTAAGGCCGGGCTTCCGCAGATGGATAATCATTCCGTTTACAAAAGACCAAACTTTCCAGCCTTCCGAAATAGCGAAGCTTGCCCTGATATTATTTTTCGCGTGGAATTTCGACAGGGAATATACGAATATAACAGGCAGGGAATTGTCAAAAGGACGTTATTCGAAAAAAATCATGCGTGCGTCGAACGGGCGCATAATAATAAAGCAGGCGTTTTTCCCAACAGTATTCAATGGCGCGGTAATAATATTCATAGCAGGCCTCGTCGCTCTTGAAAACCACCTTTCAGGCACGATATTGATGCTGGGCATAAGCGCCGTGATGTTTTACCTCGGGGGCTTTAAAAATTATTGGTTTGCAATTATAGGCATACTGGCGGTTATAGTAATAATTCTGCTTGTAACCAACCCTGATTTCCTGCCTTCTTACGCAAAGGAGAGGATAACGGCGTGGAAGGATAAGGATTTCGAGCCGAAAGGCGCCAGATGGCAGATAAACCAAGGGCTGTATGCCATAGGTTCCGGCGGCTTTTTCGGACAGGGGCTGGGCAAGTCCATGCAGAAATATATGTATGTTTCAGAACCTCAGAACGATATGATTTTTTCAATCGTGTGCGAGGAGCTGGGTTTTGTCGGGGCCACTATTATAATCGTTCTATACGCTGTACTGGTTTGGCGCGGGGTAGTTATAGGCCTCCACGCAAGGGATAAATTCGGTGCGCTACTCGCAATGGGCATGGTGTTCCAAGTCGGACTGCAAACGGTGATGAATATCGCCGTAGCGACGGACAGCGTCCCGAACACGGGCATAAGCCTGCCGTTTTTCAGCTACGGCGGCACGTCGCTGATGATATTGCTGTTCCAGATGGGGATGGTTTTATCTGTATCAAGATCATCGCGTCTAAATAAGCAATAGCTTTTTAAGTTGAGAGTTGAGAGATTCGCGGGTAAATTTATATATTATTGAAGCTATATGCCCGCGATTAATAATATTAGCTGAAAATTAAAATAGGGAATAAAGATTGAAATAAAACATCTTTCAACTCTCAATTCTCAATTCTCAATTTTCGGAAAGGGTTCGGTTCAGATGAAAATTATAATAACCACCGGCGGCACAGGCGGGCACATAAACCCTGCCCTTGCCGTGGCGGCGGAGATGAAAAAGCGGCATCCGGACGCGGGCATCCTTTTTGTCGGCGCGAAAGGCAAAATGGAGGAAAAACTTGTCCCCGCGGCGGGTTTCAGGCTTGAAACCATTGATTCAAGCGGTTTTCAGCGCAGCCTGTCGCCGCAAAACATAAAAAGGAACGTCGGCGCGGTGATAAACCTGTTGAAATCCGCAGGACAGTCGAAAAAAATCATCAAAGGCTTTAACCCCGATTTGGTTGTCGGGTTCGGCGCTTATGTAAGCGGCCCCGTAGTCAGGGCGGCGGCAAAAATGGGTATAAAAACGGCCATACACGAGCAGAACGCCTTTCCGGGCATAACAAACAAGGCTCTGGCGAAAATGGTTGACGTCGTGATGCTCGCTTCGTCTGACGCGGAGAAGCACATAACATCAAAAAACAAACCGATAGTGACGGGCCTGCCCATAAGGGAGGAAATCTTAAACGCCGACCGGGATTTTTCGAGGGCCGAATTGAAGCTTGACGGCAGGCCTTTGATATTTTCAGTGGGGGGCAGCCTCGGCGCGCGGAAAATAAACGAAGCGGTAATCGCGCTTATATCGGAATTATACAAAGAGGATAAATATAATTTTATACACGGCTACGGGCAGTACGGCAAATGGGTGCCCGAAAAACTCCGCGAAAATGGCATTGACCCCGAAAACAGCCCCGGACTCCGCGTAACGGAATATATTTACGATATGGACAAGGCCCTGAGCGCGGCCGATTTGGTGATAAACCGCGCGGGGGCGGCCACTTTAACGGAAATTGCCGCCATAGGCGCCGCGTCAATACTGATCCCTTCACCCAACGTGACGGAAAACCATCAATATCACAACGCAATGGCTTTGGTAAAGCAAAACGCCGCCTACATAATAGAAGAAAAGGATTTAACGCCGGAAATATTAATAAAAAAAGCAAAAGAACTGCTGGCAGACCCCGAAAACCTGAAAAAAACAGGGCAAAACGCAAAAAATATGGCGATAACGGACGCGACATCTAAAATATGCGACATCCTTGATAAATTCATAATTATGAATTATGCATTATAAATTCACCCAAACAAGCCTCTTTCCATATGATATAGAATCATATCGAAAGGGTGGGGCGCATGGGGAGCTATGTTATAAAAGGGCGGAGAAAACTTTCCGGGGAGATTGGCATTCAAGGGGCAAAAAACGGCGCCCTGCCCATACTGGCGGCATCAGTCCTCGCCGACGGGGTTTCGGTCATACATAACTGCCCGAAGCTTTCCGATATCGACGCCACAATTAAAATATTGGAACATCTTGGCTGCAAAACCGGTCGCGATGGAAGCTCCGTAACGGTTGACAGTACAGGCGTTTCAGGTTTTGAAATCCCCGAAAGCCTTATGAGGGAGATGCGTTCCTCGATAATCTTCTTGGGGGCAATTTTGTCAAAAACGGGCAAAGCCCTGATGTCCTCCCCCGGAGGCTGCGATATAGGGCAGCGGCCGATTGATATGCACCTCGACGCCCTGCGTAAAATGGGCGCGGAAATTGAGGAAAGCCACGGCAAGCTCAATTGCGTAATCAAGAACGGGAAAAGCCTGAAAGGGACGGCGGCAAGCCTTTATTTCCCCAGTGTGGGGGCTACCGAAAACATAATGATAGCAGGTTCCGTGGCGGACGGCGCTACAGTCATACACAATGCCGCGAGGGAGCCGGAAATCGTTGACCTCGCAGATTATCTGAATAAATGCGGCGCGGATATACAGGGCGCAGGGGAAGGCGTTATAAAAATAGAAGGCGTTAAATCTTTGCGCGGCGCGGAGCATAGGGTCATCCCCGACAGGATAGCGGCGGCGACCTATCTTACTGCGGCGGCGGCGACGGGCGGCAATATAATTTTGAAAAATATCGTCCCGGCTCATATCTTATCTGCCGTCAACGTGTTTGAGCAGGCGGGCTGCACGGTGGACATAAACCAAAAAGAAGGCTCGGCCGGCTTAAAAGCGCCGGAAAGGCTGAAAGCCGTGAAAAATATAATGACAATGCCCTATCCGGGCTTCCCGACCGATATGCAGGCGCCGATAATGGCCATGACGAGCGCGGCGGACGGGGTAAGCATGATAATAGAGACCATCTTCGACAACCGTTTCAACCACGCGGGGGAGCTGGCGAAAATGGGCGCGAAAATAACCATAGATAACAGGATGGCTGTAGTGGAAGGCGCGGAATGCTTAACGGGCGCGAACGTAATTTCCCCGGATCTGCGCGGCGGCTCTGCGCTGGTTTTGGCGGGCCTTGCCGCGGAAGGCGAAACGAAGGTTTCCGGCATAAAGCATATCGACAGGGGATACGAGGATTTTGATAAAACTTTGATGGAATTAGGAGCGGATATTATTCGCAGTTAATAAATAATAATGCAGAATGCAGAAATTCGGTCGCGTTTAAATTTTCATCAAAAACTTAAATTAGCGGTCGCAATTTATAAAATATTCAGAATTATAAATTTTTATTATAGAACTTTTTTAATTAAGTCGGGCGATAAATTATAAAATATCTGGTAGCTATCTGCACGACATTATTTCTGCATTCTGCATTCTTAATTCTGCATTAAATATGGGATGTGAAAAAGTGAAAGAGAGAAAAAAAGCCTCCGGCAGGGGGGCGGAATTCCTTTCGTCTGACGAAAGGCTTGTGAAAAGGCATGAAATGATAAGGCGCAAAAAACGGAAGCGCGACGCCGTTATTTATTTGACGGTCATATTTTTCGCGGTTTCGTTCATAGCCGCCTTGTCGCTTACCGTGTTTTTCAACATATCGGCGTTTAACGTCGAACCCGGCAGCTATTACACGGCTGAAGAGATAATCGGGGCTTCGGGGCTTGCCGAAGGCAGCAATATGTTCATAAACAGCTTGCGCGCGGCGGAAAAAAAGATAGAAAACACCCTCCCGTATGCCGAAAAGGTAAAAATAAAAAGGCAGCTGCCCGACGTTGCCGTTATAACGGTCACGGACGCGAAACCCGCCTTTGCCATCCCGTATTTGGGCAGCTATATTTTAATAAGCCAAAGCGGCAAAGTCCTCAACGGCGGCATAAATGAGGAGGATTTGCCCGAAGCGGCCGCGGCTGTGATAGGCGTAACGCCGGAAAGCAACGTATTGTGCGGCAAAATAGCCTCGGAGGAAAATAAAAGGTTCAATCTGCTCCTGACATTGCAGGAAGAAGTAAAAAACGCAGGCTTGGCACACTTAACGGAATATGACATTTCAGACGAACACGACATAAGGCTCGTTTATGAAGGCCGCATGACCATCCTCGTGGGGACGGCCTCCGACCTTGACAAAAAACTGAAACGCTGCCGCGACGCTGTGACAAGGGAAAACCTGGACCGCCCTTACCAGACGGCGACCGTAGACCTGACGGTGGAAAAGACGGTTTTTGTCAGGAATTAGGAATTTTTCCTCCCCTCAATCTCCTCCACCATCCGCTCATAATTTTCCTCATCAATGGTATAATACTTCTTATAAAAATAATACGTCACGTAAGCCAATATCGCGGGGATTACGGTCATGCAGGCCAGCAGGGCCGCGCTTTTGCTGCCGGGGACGCCGCTTATTATATCTTTTATCATTTCCGCTTTTACCTCGTCCGTGACCGAACCCATTTCTGCCATATTTTCGACCTCGGCTATCCTGTTCGTAAAATTCCGTACTCCCGTCAGGATAAAAACGAACATGGCTATAAACTGGACTGCCGAATAGCCCAGTTTGGTTATCAGCGGGCGCAGCGAAAATATAATGCCCTCGGCCCTGTTTCCTGTTTTCCAGTCGTTATATTCCACCGTGTTGGCTATGCATATCATCAAGACAAGGAAGCAGACGTTTTGCCCCGCGAAGGCGAAGAGGTTGCCGAACATCAGAAGGGAAAATTTCAATATAAACTGCCCGCCCGGCACTAAAAGCCCTGTAATGAGAATAAACACGTATCCCCCCACGGAGCATACGGCCGCCGCCTTCATAAGCCACATCCTTGAAAAGCGCTTCGATATGGGGGCGAAAAACAGCATGACCAAACCCGCCGCCCCCGCGCCCAAAACCGAAAAGACGGTGAACAGCACGCCGTTGTAGCCGAACTCAAAATATATATAGCTAGTACCCATCTGGCCGTTAATAAGCCCGCCGCCGATGGAATTAAGGAAAAATATCAGTATGCACCATACAAGCTGGTCGTTGTTTCTTATCGTACCCCATATTATTTTCAGGCTCACGCTGTCCGCGCCGCTTTTTGCAGGGAGCGGGTTTTCTTTAACGCCGAAGAGCGTTATAAGCTGCATCCCTATAAAGAAGGCGCAGAAAATCATCGTTATCCGCGAATAGGCCGCCAAGGCGTTGCCGCCTATGGCATAATCGCCCGCGGTCAGCGCGGGGACTATTATCGTTGTTATGCCGCCGCCTATGCCCGAGAGCAGGACGGTTCTCGATGTAAGCAGGTCTCTGTCCCCCTTCGCGCTTGAAAGGGACGGGAGCATCCCCCAGTAGGCGATGTCGTTCATCGTGAAGCCCAAATCGAATAAAACGTACATCACGCCGAAAAATGCCACGTAATTCCAGCCGTTCAGCTTGCTTGAAAACGAAAGGTAAAATACAACCGCGCTGAAAAGCATCCCGGCTGTTATCCAGGGCTTGAATTTGCCCCATTTTGTCCTTGTTATCTCAAGTATATTCCCCATTATAGGGTCGTTCAGCGCGTCGAATACCCTGACCACCACGACTATCATGCTGATCGCCGCAAACTGGCCGGAGGTCAGTGTTTTTGTAAAAATTACGAAGGTCATCAAGTAGCTCGACCACAGCACCTCGGACATATCCCGCCCTATAGACCCCAGCGAGTACGACCAGAGGTTCCGTCTTGTAAGCTTATCGCCGCCCGGTTTCGTATCCATAATAATCAGATCCTTTCAAATTCATCCCTAAACCAAACATTTTCAATCTCGAACGCCCGGCCTTTCAGATAATCAAGCAATCCTGCCGGGGAGTTAAAGTCAAAAATCAGCTTATATGAATACAAAAACTGCTTTTTATACGCTCCGAAGCGCTTATTTTGGGCGTTTGTGCCGTATTTGCCGTCACCCAGCAGCGGATGCCCCGCTGACGCCATATGCGCCCTGATTTGGTGCGTCCTTCCCGTTAGAAGGCTGACCTCAACAAGGCTCAGCCCGTTTTTATAATCCAAAACCCTATACTCGGTCTGTATCTCCTTATAGCCCTCCTTGCGCCTGCTGTCAATAAAAACCCTGTTTTTTTCTTCATCCTTGACGAGGTAGCCGCGCAAAACCCCGCGTTCTTTTTCAAGTTTGCCGTGGCAAACCGCGAGATAAAGCTTTGCTATCTCACGTTTTTTTATTTTTTCGTTCAGTACCCGCAGGGCCTCCGCGTTTTTCGCGGCGATTACTATCCCGCCCGTGTTCCTGTCGATCCTGTTGGCGAGGGCAGGGGAGAATGAATGCTCATTTTCAGGTCCGTATTCCCCTTTTTCGTATAAATACCGTTTTACCCGGGAAATAAGGGTGTCAGTATACTCGTCCCCGTCGGGATGGCACAGAAGCCCCGCTTTTTTATCGAGAAGAAGGATGTTTTCGTCCTCATATGCAATAGAAAGCTCCTTCGAGGCCCTCAAAAAATCATATTTTTCGCTTTCATTTTGCTCTTTCCCGAAAAATTCGTCATTTATATAAAGGTCTATCACGTCGCCGGGTTCAAGCCTTGTGCTGATTCCGGCGCGTTTCCCGTTAACCTTTATCCGTTTCAGGCGGATATATTTATACAGCAGGGGAGGGGGCAGAAGCGGAAGGGCCTTTGAAAGGAACCTGTCCAGCCGCTGCCCCGCGTCGTTTTTCCCTGCGGTCAGGCTTTTAATAGTATCAGTCCTTTTATTGTGAACCCCGGTAAATACCACGCCCCTTGGGGCGTACCACTAAACCTAAACCCGATACCTCGTAGTCCCTGCTGCGGGGAGTGGTTCATTTTACAGTCAAAACCGCGTTATTGTCAGGTGTGGGGTCATAAATCAGCGACATAACAAAATCGGTCAGGCTGTCAGCCGGCAATTCAACTTTTAATAATTTCAGCAGCGGCTTTGATATCCATTCCAGCCTGCCCATAATCTTTTGAACCGCGCGCCCTATCGGCGTGTCCTGCGAATAGGGCTCGTCGCCTGCATAAATATTATGCACGGCCTCAATAACGAAATCAGTCGCCTTTTTATCTTTAATGCTTTTATCGACATAATTTCCGCAGAGCAAAAGACACCCGATTTTCCCGAAAGTTATTTTATCCAATATTTTGCCCGCCGTATTGATTAAAAATTTGTTTTTTATTATCGTGTCCCTGTTGGCATTCAAATTTGACGCGGCAATATCGGCGAACTTTTCTATATCGGTTGCCATATAATTGAATACATCGCCATATATGGAATTAAATTTATCGGCAATATATTGATCCTGCGTTTTGCCTTCAAAATCCCAGCCGGATATCTCCGCGAACCCTGTATGGATTGTCATATTTTCACTGTTTAAGACAACTTCCCGGATAGGAAACACCGGCGATTCATATAGCGAGCCTGTATTTATTTCATACAGTCGGTTGCAGCCCGGAGTGTCAAAATAATTGATATTCTGCATATGCGTATGGCCGGAAAACGCGAACCTCAAACCGCCGTCAGCCAATGCGGCGGCGGTTTGCGACATATTGCCAATCATGTCTTTTGCCGCGACGATGCCGTAGATAGGGGTGGGGGCAAGCAGGGGGTAGTGCCACATGGCAATTATCTCATCCCCGGCGGCTTTTGCGTCTTCTATTTGTCCCAAAGCCCAAGCCATATGTTCATCCGTGAAATAGCGCGGCGAATCAAGGTTTAACGCCAGCAAGCGGTATCCCGGCGCCAGCTGTGCGACATAATTCATGCTTTTATAGCTCGCGATGGCCTGGCCGAAACCGTAATCGGCGTAAAGCGCGGGCAGCAAGGCGCGGTTATAATACCCGTCGCGGTCATCAGTCGCCCCGGTCTCATCTATCCGCCCCCTATAATCGTGGGACGCGGTAATCACAAAAACTTTTTTGCCCGCATCCTTTAAAACTTGCAATTTTTGCAAAAAGCCGTCATGCTCGCTTTTTGCCCCGCTGTTTGTAAGGTCCCCGGCGATTAAAATGACATCAAATTCGTCATTTTCGGCGAGCTGCTCAAAAACGCTGTCGAGAACCACTGAGCCAAAGCTTTTCCCTGCCCCGTCGGGATCCGCAAGCATCCCCGGCGTGACGTTGCAATGCGTATCGGTTATAACAATAAATTTTAAAGGGTCTTTTGAAACATCTGCCGCGCCCACTGAAAATAAGCAGGAAAAAATTGATGTTATTAACATA
>Ga0123353_10009331_pt1 | contig 13524 bp, 12 predicted proteins | sample TergutLab28metaG_3_FD_92763 | JGI IMG/M metagenome (GOLD analysis project Ga0123353, IMG submission 92763) | Labiotermes labralis P3 segment gut microbial communities from Petit-Saut dam, French Guiana - Lab288 P3 | ecosystem: Host-associated > Arthropoda: Insects > Digestive system > Gut ... | reverse complement strand
CGGGACTCAATAGCGGGTTGGTCGATTTGATTTATCTTGACCCGCCGTTCAACTCGAAGCGGATGTACTCCGCTCCCGTTGGTAGTAAAGCCGCCGGGGCAAGTTTTAAAGATATGTGGTCGTGGAAAGATGTCGATGAGTACTATCTCGATACGCTTGCCGACCAATTTCCCACATTGGTAAAGTACATTGCTAGTGTCGGTGCGGTTCATAGTAAACCGATGATGGCGTATTTGACTTATATGGCACAGCGGATTATCGAATTGTACCGGATTCTCAAAGAGACCGGCTCGTTGTATCTGCATTGCGATCCGACGGCGAGTCATTACTTGAAAATTCTGCTTGATTTTATCTTCGGGAAAAATAATTTTCGCAACGAAATTGTATGGTATTACCGACGATGGTCAGCCGAATCAAATCGCTTTCAGCGAATGCATGATGTTATTTTATTTTATGGTAAAAGCAATGAAACTACTTTTAACCGTTTGTCCATTGAACCAACGAAGGGGCAAAAAACAAAACATCAACGAGGTTATGATAGAAATTCCGTTTTAATCGATGGTAAAAGACAGCCTCAGTTAATTGTTTATGAAAAACAAAAAGTCAATGAGGCCGTTAAAACGGGCAAGTTGAATCTGAAAAATTTTGCTCGAACTGTTTTAGTCGAAAAGGCAGGAACAACAATGCCGGATGTATGGGAAATGCCCATCATCAATTCACAATCGAAAGAGCGTACAGGCTATCCGACCCAAAAACCGCTTGCCCTTTTGCATCGTATCGTAAAAGCGTCCTCCAACGAAGGAGACATCGTAATGGATCCTTTTTGCGGCTGTGCAACGACTTGTGTTGCCGCCCAGCAACTGGGGCGAAATTGGATCGGTATTGATATTGAAAAACAGGCAGTGAATATTCTCGTTGAACGATTGACCGACGCTCAAGGACGACTTTTCAAAGATTTTATTGCAACGGATCATGTCCCAAAACGCAGCGACGTACAAGAGATACAACCATCGAAATCCATTAAACAGCGATTGTATAAAGAACAAAACGGTAAATGCAATGCTTGCGGTACGAAATTTGAAATCCACCATCTTGAAATTGACCATATCATTCCAGAATCGAGAGGCGGCGGCGATTATTATGAAAACTATCAACTGCTCTGCGGTTCGTGCAATAAAATCAAAGGCGACCGACCGATGGAATACCTGCGGCTCAAAATCGAAACCCGAGAACGGATGATGAAAAATAAAATCTTTTTTGGAGAATAGACTCCTCCTTCCTCTGACACCCGTCAGCGATTTTCCTGACGATTGCAGACGTTTTGTGTAGTACACTGGTTGCGCTCTATCGGCAATCATAGATGACGAAAACCAAATTATCACCACAGGAACGTACCGAATACTTGGCACTGCTTTCGGCAGGCTACGCCCGGACTACGGCAGCGAAGTTCATCCATCGTGCGCCCGGCACGATTCAAAATACGATGGCAAACGACCCCGAATTTGCGGAGCAAGTCGCTAAAGCGGAAGAGAATTCGGAAGTATTTTATCTTTCCTGCATTCGCCGGGCGGCATTGAAAGAGCAGTATTGGCGAGCGGCGGCATGGGTTCTCGAACGCCGACAGCCCGACCGCTACGCCGCCAAAAAGCCGGAAACATTGACTGCCGAACACGTCCAAAAGTTTATGGCAACGTGTATGCGAATCATCGCCGAAGAATTGCCGGAGCAAGAACGGCGAGATAAAATTATGCAACGATTGGAAGAAGAATTGAAAGAGTAGTGGACGATAGCCGATTGGAAAAAGAACAGAAAGGTGGTACAATGCGATCAACGTTATAGAAGTAGATGTGGCATTGAACTGATTTTCTTTATGGATTGGCTAGAACGCATATCAAGTGATGTGGATATCTGTCATGGCAAGCCGTGCATTCGTGGAACGCGGGTAATGGTGTCCGTGATTTTGGACAATCTTGCGGATAATGTCGATGAAGAAACAATTCTCAAAAATTATCCTTCTCTAAAACGCGACGACATCAAAGCCGCCATTGGTTACGCTGCCGAACCGGCAGGTGTGCGAATCCGTTGATTGGATTATTGTTTTCTACCTTACTTTCGGTAGAATATCACTATGCCAGCAATGGAACCCGACAAACTAGGTCCTTTCACCATCGGTCGCTTGCTCGGTCGAGGCGGAATGGGTGTGGTCTATGAAGGCACCGCCGATTCAGACGACACGACCGTCGCCGTCAAAGTTTTGTCCAGCTCCCTCGACGAAGACGCAGAAGATCGACTCCGATTCGAGTCCGAAATCGAAACACTCAAACGACTCCATCATCCGAACATCGTTCGCCTTATAGGCTTCGGAGAAGAACAAGAACGACTCTACTACGCAATGGAGTACGTCGATGGCACCAGTTTACAACATGAACTCCGCAAAAAACGGCTCTTTAAATGGCACGAAGTCGCCAAGATCGGACTCGACATTTGTCAGGCTCTTCGACACGCCCATGACCGGGGTGTCATTCATCGGGACATCAAGCCTGCGAATATTCTGCTGGATCAACAAGGGAATGTCAAACTTTCCGACTTTGGCATCGCTCGATTCTTCGGTTCGCACCAAATTACCGACGCTCATACTATCATCGGCACTTTGGAATATATGTCGCCGGAACAAGCACTGGCTCATCCAATCACTTCGAGCGGCGATCTCTATTCCCTCGGCTGTGTGTTGTATGCTCTTCTGACAGGCAAGCCGCCGTTTTCTGCCCGGTCGTTGCCGGAACTACTTCGCAAACACAAAGAAGGCATTCCCGCCCCGATTCGGTCGGTTCGCTATGATGTGCCAGACGACTTGGGATACATTGTTAGCGATCTGTTGAAGATTCGTCCCGCAGACCGACCGCGAAATGCACTGCTCGTAACGAACCGATTAAAAGCCTTGTTGCAAGCCCTGATAGGCAACCCTGCGGACATCCGGGTGTTGCCCACGACAGCGGAATCGCCGCGATGGATTCACGACGCACCCTTGCCAGTCTCTGATGCTGACCGTCAACATACCCAAAGCAGTGTTGCCTCCGGTCAAGCGGCAAGTGAAGCACACTCGGCGGAGGAGATACGTACCGTTACGGTTGCTTCAGCAAATGCGCCGCCCGATTTCAGTTTATCTCAGGATATGCAACGAGTTGATTCTCTTGCTGTGACGAGAACGGCATCGGTCTTACAACATGGCGAGATTCTTTCTGCCAGCCGACAAGCATTACGTCCTGCCAAAGATGAACCGATTCCAGACGGTGCCGTTCACTGGTCGCAATCGCCGTTCGTGAAACCGATCCATATTCCTCCACCAGCAAAAGTGCCGGACAAATTGGCGAAAAAACCGGCAGAAAAAGTACCCGATGCTCCTCGTGCCCTACCAGACAGTCTGTCCAAGTCCGCGATTCGGTTCACTGCCGTTAAGAATCAGCCTCTCGATCCTTATGAGGAGGAAGAACGTTCGCATCCGATGTTTTCGTTGCCGACTGTGTTAACTTCGGTGATGCTGATCATCGTCGGTTTGACCGTCTATTATCTTTTACAGCCGGTCCCGCCGGATGTGTTGTATCAGCGTATCATCCGCACGGTCGGGGCAACGGAGGCGGAGGATGTGCCGTCCCCTACATCATTGAGGTTGGCACACAATGATATTGAGCGTTTTTTGTCTATGTATTCCGATCATCCGTCGGCGGCACGGGTTCAGCACTATCGGGATGAATTGGAGTTATCGGAACATGATCGCCGCTTGGAACGTCGGGTTCAGTTTTCGACGTTACGCTCGTTGAGTTCAATCGAACGTGCCTACGTCGGAATACTGGCAGCATCGCCGCATGATCCTGAACAGACGATAGAAAAATTGCGTGCCTTTATTGATGTCTTTCAAACAGTTTCGCCTTACTCGGAGACTTATCGTCCCACTTCGGGACCGGTCGAGATTTGTGTCGAGTTAGCACGCAGGCGACTAAAAAAATTGGAGAGCGAAGTTGAGGAAATGCATGCGGAACAGACGCAAATGTTGCGTCTACGGCTGGACAAGGCATCGGACTTGGAAGTCATTGACCCGATACGCGCCGAAGAAATTCGACAAGGAATTCTCAAATTGTACCAGGATCATCGCTGGGCAAAGGAACTGGTCGATGAGGCGAAGGAGAAATTGTCTGTGCGTTAGTTCGTTAGTGCGGTGCAAAAGTTTATCGCATAAACGGTTTTTGGATTCGCACGGCAGGTCCCGCATTGACTTCGAGAATTTTCGTCTCCTTCGTAATTTCCACTTGGACGGGCGTATTCTTTGCCGAAGTGTAGGCATCCTCGACACATTGAAAAACTTTCACATCGATACTTTGAGCGGCAGCAGTATCGTTTTGATTCATGGAAGCCATGTATTCGTCGTATCCCTCGTAAACGGTTTTCGATATTTGCACGTTGTATTTTCCGGCAGGGGCTCCGTCGAATTGTCCGTGCGTTCTCAATTTTACTTTTCCGTCTGCGCCGGTAGTTCCGCCGACCACCCACGGTACGGAACCGTCAGGGGCTACCAGAGCGACCGAGGCACCTTCCAGCGGCTCACCTTCTTGGGTCACGTGGATCGTGACCGGATAGATCGGCGGAAAGCCGTCCGGTCGTTTTTCGCCGCCGCAACCGACCGTGATCAGCATCATCGCCGATAGGGATAAAAACAGGGAACTACTTATGCGATTTAGTTTCATCATTGGTTTTGGTTTGTAAAAGGAGATAGTGGTGAAACAAAAGCCGGAATGGAGCGTAGCGCAATAACGGTCTATTATTACAGCGATGCCGATTCACCGGCGGCGGGCGTTCCGAGTGCCCCCCAAATTCCGAAGTTGCTCGGTCCCTCATTCACCTGCCCCGAGGGAGTACTGGTGCCTCCGTTGGCTCCCTGGAGTCCGTTCAGGTCTCCGGTGTTAATGGAATCGGACACGAATCGCACTGCGCCGTCCATGAAGACGACGTTGACCCCGCCCGTGTGGTTGCTTGTCGGCGAATAGACCCCCCAACCATTCCCTCCGCCTCCCGCATTGTAACCACAGGTAAGCGAATTTGGAGGCAAAATCGTATGAAAACAGGTATTGATGGAGCGGCCATCACCAAAAATCTGTCCCCCCCAAATCCATGCCGGGGATAACGGGGCATCGTTCACCCTAACCAGAGTCCTATCGTTCGGGTTATAGCCTAGACGCAGGCAATGTGAAGGACGCACTTCATGCTCGGGCTCTTCTGTGTACATTTCATTAACCGTCGCCACTCCTCCCCTTACCGTGGGGTCAGGAATCATATCGCCTCCCGTCGTTGGATTGCCATCTGCGTTGCCGCAGATCTTTTCACTGAGTCCGACTGTGTTACTGGAACCATCGGTCATGGCACTGAAAGATTTTTTGTCTTCGGGAGAAAACATTCCGCGAGGGTACGTTTGGGGGTTGGAAGGGTATTGCTCAGGATATTCCATACAATTCCACATCCCGTCGCCGAGACTGCCACGTACACTTGTCCGCGATGAGCGAAATCCTCTTGTTCCATTACTCTCGGTCCGACAGTAGTTCGACGGACCTTGCGCCGTATTATCTGATGGACAGATGTACGTGGTAAAGGGACCCTGCAAATATTCCGTTGCATCCTGCCACGGTTCGAGGTTATTACTCTGCCCATCCAGCCCTTTGATTGCATCCCACGCTGCCATTTGTTCGACATAAGGAAAAAGCACGACTCGCCAACTCCAATTTCCGTACCTACTCACAGCATTTCCATCGGCATTGGTGGAAAATATCTGTTGCCGCGCAGCAGGAAAGTGGTCGTAGGCATCGTGATAGTTGTGCAGTGCGACTCCCAACTGTTTGAAGTTATTGGAGCACTGCATACGTCTTGCGGCTTCTCGTGCCGCCTGTACGGCGGGCAACAGAAGGGCGATTAACATGCCGATAATCGCGATGACGACGAGGAGTTCGACGAGGGTGAAAGCGGACTTTCCTAACTTGCCCCCCCCCCAGGTTAACATTCTTTTCCGACGAGAAATCATATTTCTATCTCCTTATGGTTTTAAGTTTGGCAAAAACAAGCCGAAGTTGCCCTCATTATACATTCCCTAGAGTCGCTTGTCAACGATTATTTTCGGAAAATGGGACATACCGGTATCCTACATATAGTAGGCATTTCCCGCAAATCGGGCAGAACCGCCCAAAATAGCCGGAGGCATTGACCCAACGGAAAAGCGCGGTACACTTGCCCTATCGTTTCCGTCGGGACATTTTAACCGACTGCTTTCTGCATGTTAGCGGCTAGGACCGTTACCTCTGGCAAGGTCAGAGAACCTAACCTTGAATTACTATCGTTAAAAACGGTACAGTCCGTTTTTGGTATTTCATGTCCTTTCATTCCCTCCCAGAGAAATCATGTCTGCGTTACCAGAAAAAATTGCGCTTCGGCGTTTGCTACACAATTTCGTTCACCGCCTCGATGAAACGATTGTCGAATTGATGGCGGATAAAAAAGATGTTCCTGTTCTGTGTCAATTTTGCGAAGACGGCATTGTCCTTTGGCACAACCGGCAACACGTTTTTAGTCCAAGTACATATACGTTGCTGCAACAGTTCTTCGATGCGCCGGGCATGATGCTTTCCAAAGAAGACATTCGACAGGATGTGTTGCACGATGACGATGCCAGTGAAGGGAGTCTTCGGCAAGCGATTTTGGAGGCACGCAAAGAACTTCGCCGCACAGGGTTTCCTTATCGCATTGAAACGATCATACGAAAAGGATACCGATTGATTGCGGAGTAAGGCATCAAATCGGGGGGACTTAAGTCCCCCCGATTTGGGGATTATCGCTTTCCATATTGCAGGGTTTTTCCGGCACCCTGCGCCTTGATGTACGCTTCCATTGCCCGAAGACGTGGGTCGTCGCCATCCATCGGTTCAGCACGGCACGGGTTCTGCAAACACCAATTCATCATGTCCCGTAACAGAGCGGCTCTGCCAAGTTGGACTTGATATTTCGGATACGTCTCCGGGTGAGTCCCTTCACCATCAGGATGGCACATGTCGCACGAGACACCGTTCGTGGAGCCGAGCAGTGCGTCACTGTGAAAAATCCGCGAACCCTCCAGAACGAGACGCTCCGTCTCCACTTGCCAGAGAAGAAGGTCGGCTTCAGTGTAATTTCCATAGGCGTGTCCGGTCTTCTGGTCGCCTTGTAACACGACACTGTTGTCGAAATGCGGTTTAATCGTATGTGCCGAACGCTCGGCATCCATCCAAGCGGTATCCTGTGAGTCTCGCCACTGATCGGACGCACCGGGAAATTCCTTCACGGAACCTCTTTCGACCGGCGAAAGAGTGCTAACAGCAGGACGGCGGATGAGCCGCTGAGCGAAAACGCTTTGGAGCAAAGGCACGGAAATGCACGCCACTACGACGAGAAGGAAGGAAATGAACGTAATTATTTTGTATTTCATGAAATGGTTCCTTGTATAGGAGTTAGAAGTTAGAAATCAGGAGTTAGGAGTCAGGAGTCAGGAGTCAGGAGTTAGAAGAGCATCTTCTCACTCCTATCTTCTAACTTCTATCAATAGGCGGGGAGATTCGGACTCGGCGGTCTGTGCTCCTTGCCATTGCTGTTCAGGTATGCGGCAGAAACGAGAATCGGCTTGCGATTCCAGAGTCTGTAGAGTTTATCGACCAACCCGACGGCAGAAACGTTAATCTGTCCGCATCCGCAACCATCCTGCGAATTGAAGGGATCAGACCGATTCATCTGTACCGTGAGTTCCGGCATTCCCTGCGGAGCGTAAGGCCAAGGCCAAGCGGTGGAAAGCAGACCATGAAAATGGATGTTCCCAATCCTGTTCGTCAACAGTTGGTGAGTGTGTCCATGAATAACCGTTACTCGGTTAAAGCGTTTCAGGATCGCCTGCACATCTTCGGCATCGTCCGTCCAGAAGTTCCAGTTCTTGTAGAGTTTGTACAGCGGCGAGTGTGAAAAGACCACAATTGGCTGGTCGTCGCCGTATTTTTCCAAGTCCTTTTTCAGCCACTGACGCTGCTCTTCTCCAACGAAGAAGGAACGCTGCCCTTGATTATCCAGTCCCGCCACCGTTTGCATCCTTTGCATCGGTGTAAGTCCTTGTGCAGTCCAGAAATCCTCTTCATGCACGCTCATCAGACAGACGAAGTGCACGCCTTTGAGATCGAAACTCCATGTCGGTTCGCCGAACAGCGACCGCCATTTTTCCCCCATGTCGTAGTACCAGTCGTGTTCGCCGACCATGATCCGCATCGGATATTTGAGTTCTTTCAGGATTTCGTATCCGAGTTGCAACTCTTCCGGCTGACCGAGTTGTGCAAGGTCTCCGCCGTAAAAGACGAAATCGGGCGGAGTCTGCATGGCGTTCACGTCCTGCACTGCTCGTAACAGGGCATTGGCGAACCGGTCATTTTTCTCCTTTACGTAAAGGTGGGAGTCAGAAATGTAGGCGATTTTAATCCCCTGCGAGTTGCCGACGGCATCCTGTCCCAACGCGATGTTGATCGGCTGGAAGGTTCCGAGCAATCCGGCACCGGCGGCGACTGTCGCAGCAGACGTGACACGCAGGAATGACCGACGGTCCAGATTCTGGAGCGACTCATAAACGTTCCGACGCTCGTTTTCTACCTGCGTCTCTAGGTTTTCTCTTTGGTATCGGGTACTCATTTTTGGTCTCCTTCTTCAGCGGGATGGGGGGTTTCAAAAACTAACACTTTTCGTTCCGCGATTGGGCGGTTCCGTTCCGGGCGTTCACGCTGGGCGATGGTACGCTGTTCTCGAAATTTTCGGTCATTTTCCGTTGCGAACCGGACATCCGTCAACGTAAAGAGAAATGCCACAAGTTGATCCACCTGCCGGTCAGTGAGGTTGAGCGGCTCAATACCGCCGTCCAGAAAGAGGTTCGGTTCGCCCCCGGCATTATAATGGTCGACGACATCCCAAAGCGTTTTCAGAGTCCCGTCGTGCATGTACGGACCGGTAATACCCACGTTCAGGAGCATCGGCGTGCGAAACGCTCCAATGTCTTGTATGTTATGGGTAACAATAAAACGTCCCAGTTCGCCGTGTTCCGATGCCAGTGCCAGTGCGTCCAGTGCTTTATCCGACAAGTCTTGTTGGAGTATCTTCACCGCTTCCGCCGCTAAACGTGGAAAATCCTGCTGCCTCGCAGAGACACCGATGTTATGAAATTTATTGTTCGTTCCCAGCGGATTGGACGGACTCATGTGATGGCACGACATGCATCGCCCCTCGCGGTTAAAGAGTTTCCAACCTTCCACGGCATCCGCAGAGATAGCACTTTGGTCTCCGTTCAAATATCGCCGGAACGGAGAATCCATGAAGTTAAGCGTTCTCTCGAATGTTGCAATCGCTCTGCCGATGTCTTGAAAATTGATGCCACGACCATACGCCTCTTGGAACATCTTTTGATATTCGGGATCATCTTTGATACCGGCAATGATGACTTCCTCTTTGTCTTCCATTCCCATTTCGATGGGATTGATGATCGGCTGCATCGCCTGATGATCCACAGTCGGAGAGCGACCGTCCCAGAACATAGTGTGCAGGAGCGTGATGTTCATGGTCGTCGGAGAGTTTTTCGTGCCGAACTGTCCACCGATTCCTTCCGAGGTGGGTTGCTGATCGGAAAATCCGCGGGTTACGTCATGGCATGTGGCGCAAGAAACGGTTCCGTCTGCGGAGAGTTTCGGTTCGAAGTAAAGTTTTCGTCCCAGTGCGATGCGAGCGGGAGTGATTTCGTTGTCTTTCGGAATCAACGATTTCCAATAGACCGGGTCGATGCCGTTAGGCACGAAGTTGGTCGTACCGGCTTCAGGGCGTAGGGTGTCCAGTATCCGTTGTTGATACTCTTCCGTGGCGGCTCCATGAGGTCCCTGAGGGATTTTCGGCACTGACTGCGCTGCAACGAACGCCGTCTGTCCTGTCAGCATCAAGAGGATGACCGCTCCGATGCCCAGTGGTGCCGACCGGCACCACGGTGTTCTTTTCTGGATCAATGTTTGCATGTTCTGTTCTCCATTGGGGCTAAAAACCTTATGTAAAACCACCTGATTGGTGTACCGCCCGAAGCGGCATTGCGCCCATTCTACGCTATTGTTTTGGAAAAAACAAGCGGGCAAGATGTGTGTCAATAATTTGTAGCATTTTGCAACACTTTGACAATTTGCATCACTCTGACATTCATCAGAAAAAAAACTGACGGTCGCTGACGAAGGGAATGGTATAAAGGCATCAAAACACAAACTCCTTACTCCCATGACTGCATTTTCCGACCCTTTGGCTTTGCATTTACTTGACGAACATCGACGGCGATATGAGCGTATCAAGGCGTGGCGTGAGGTGCAGAGCGATCCGTATTTCACTGACGTTTCGCCTCAATGGCGGCGGGAATTTGAGCGACGACGACCGAAGCCGACACAAAATGAACTCCAACACAATGTACCCCAACATGGGACTTGTCTTTTTTGTTCTTCCGATTAAACTGATGTTATGTCCAGACGCACACTCAAAGCAGCGGAAGCCATTCGGCAAGTAGTCGGGATGGCAATTCTTACGGAAATTCAAGACCCACGCGTGAAAGACGTGACGGTCGTTCGCGTCGAAGTCTCCGGCGATATGCAAACGGCAAAAGTTCACGTCTCCGTCATGGGCGACGATGCTAAACAGAAACTCTGTCTGAAAGGACTCAAATCGTGTGCTGGTTTTCTGCAATCGAAAATTGCCAAGCGACTCGAGACGCGATATATTCCGCATCTCAATTTCGTTCTCGACCAAGGCGTGAAAAATCAACTCCTCGTCTCCAAAATCCTCGACGAAGAACTGCATCCGAATAAAGATGTGGAAGAGGAATATGAAGAGGATGAGTATGAATACGACGAAGACGATCCATGACTATCAATAGTATCGACACATCTTTTCCGAGTGGTATTTCCGAATGGAAACCATTCAACCACCGCCTGAACAAAAGACGGAATGGAGCGCAGCGCAATGACGCAAAAGACGGAATGAAACGGAGTGTAATGACGGACTTACGGCGCAGCAGCTTCTCCGCCGTTGCGAGTGGACATGTACATCAACAGCGTCGTGTCGGTCGTTTCACTGTAAAACCGAACCGATCCGTCAGCGTGAGCAAAATGGGCTCCGCCAGCATGATTACTGCCGAAGCCGGCAATGCCGTGTCCCGCCATCTGTCCACACGTGGGTACATCATGCCGTTCGCTTCCCCAAACTAACGTGATTTTTAACGATTCATTTTTGCCCGCATTGATGGGAAAATTGTGAGCGATTCCCTTCGAACTCGCCAATGCGGTAACAGGCTGACTCTCCGTGATGGCAGTTCCGCGTACCCAGTTATAGTGCGCTCCATAGTCCGTCCAAGAAATTTCGCCTGCCAAAAAAGTGTTCGAAAGACCGTCGGTGATCGAACCAAACGAAATCCGACCGCCGATGATGATCGTACCGGTGTTCGCAAACGGTCCAAGGAACATAGTGCCATAAGGGGTGTTAAAGGAGATCGTCTCTTGACGCGAATCAGTCCTATATGGTCTGCCGGATGGGTCGTTGCCTATCGCACCGGCAACGCCGTAGTAGTGGGAGGCGTATCGGTTTTCATTGCCGATGTCCACGTGCCGCCGGGAATGACTCGGACAGAAAAAAATCGGAATCGGCAACGTCGACAATGCTTCCATGTCTGGTTCCTGCTGCAAGACATCTCGAATGGCGGCTTGTTCAATGAATGGAAGCAATCGTACTCTAAAACTGGCGTGGGCATCGTCAATGCCGTCTGTTAAGATAACGGGATCGACTACCGCACCAGTCCGTCTATTTGTTCGGTAATAACTTTCGGCGGGGAATTCTTGCTCAATGTCATGATAATTGTGCGTTGCGATTCCCAACTGCCGCAGATGATTGGTACACGTCATTCGTCGTGCCGCTTCTCTTGCCGATTGTACCGCTGGCAGAAGCAGAGCGATGAGCATGCCGATGATCGCAATGACCACGAGCAGTTCGACTAAGGTAAAGGCGGTTTTCATAAGGAGTTAGGAGACAGGAGAAGAGTTGGCGTATAATTCGTTCCGGTCATTTTTCATTAGGCTTTCTTTGCTCTTGAAATCATTTTTTGCACTTGATCATTAGCATTAAGGTCACGTATTTCAGTTGCAGGGTGGAAGTTCGGAAACACACGAAAAATCTCGTCGGCAAAAGCCTGACCTATTTCTTGCACTCCTTCAAAATCAAGTACGACCACCTTGAATCGTTCAAAACGATTCAAAAGCCGCTTGGCTTGCGAACGCGAGACCAACATGCTGTCGCCTTGAAAGGCAAGTCGAATAGGAACGATGGTTTTGTCGAAACCAAATCCACTGTCATGCTCTATCGTGTACATATCAAAAACGTCCCTCATCAGTCGTGTCGCATCGTTGGCAAGGCGGAGCATCACGATGGTCCCTTTATGGTCGAGGGAGAGATAATCCTTGCCGAAAATGTAGTCGCCTTCTTGGTTGTTGCCATGAAGGTACTGAACACTACCGGAAACGATGGTAAATCGATCAAACATCCTTGACGTAAAGAAGATTCCTTCCCCCGAGTGCCGCTTTGCATCGGTCGTCAATTTCCCCTTTGTTAACTCCAACACAGCATGATTTTCTTCATCGAGATCAAAAGTACGTTGAATTTTCTTGAAAATACCGACCCCATCGTCTTGGATAACTACCTCTTGCCAAACGGCATTTTTAATAACAGACAGCACAACCGCTGAACCTTCCGAATGGTCGATAGCGTTGTTGAGCATTTCTGTAAAACCGTAACCCCAAATGTTTAGAACATTATCAGGCAATGCACCTAATAGCGGACGGATTTCCCGGTTCCACACTTGATCTTCGTGCAGTTTTCCATCAAGCGGGAATGTTTTGCTCCAACTTTCATTTTTGAGAGTGTAAATCCGGTCTCGCGTGGTACCGCTAAAACCAAGTTTTTCTGACTGAATGAGTGCCCGAACATGGCGCAAGGCGGCTTGTCGAGTGATGCCAAAATGATTTGCCGTGAATGTAACAATCTCCTTCGGGCAGGACTCGACATGCCTTAAAATGAACTCGGAAACCGTAATGTTGGATTGCTTTTTGGGGGACATTTAGCAACTCGTGTGATGCATTTATAAACAAATTTAATGCATATTGTCAACTAAAACGAAGTTTTGTCAACCCGAAAAGTGTTGAAGTTTTGACAATATGCAATAATTACCGAGAATTTTAACACAATTTTCAGTAGCCCATGCAGTTTCCCCGGCATATTGTCAAAATCCCGTCATAAGGGTGACTGGTGTGACATGCCCCACCGAAAACGGACAGTATTTTTGTCAGTCGCCCGTTGCTTCTGACTTTTTGGTAGGTTTTTTTAGGCATAGAAGAACAGAAATGACTTGGCGAAGGAGCGGTT
>Ga0123353_10009330_pt1 | contig 13525 bp, 8 predicted proteins | sample TergutLab28metaG_3_FD_92763 | JGI IMG/M metagenome (GOLD analysis project Ga0123353, IMG submission 92763) | Labiotermes labralis P3 segment gut microbial communities from Petit-Saut dam, French Guiana - Lab288 P3 | ecosystem: Host-associated > Arthropoda: Insects > Digestive system > Gut ... | reverse complement strand
TCAAAGTCATGTCGCTTGACATGGATTTCAAGGAATCTCAAACGAAAGACATTCATTCGTGAGCGAAGGACTTCAGTCCGTACACTCCCCAACCCACCGGCTTCAGCCGGTGGTGGTTTAGTTTTTTTCATGTGAATTGATTTTTGCCCGCCAGCGATTACAATGAACCGCTATGTTTCGCTCGCTCGTTTACTCACTCTTTTGTTTCGCCCTTCTGTGCTGCTGCGATAAGGCGGCTTACGGGCTTATTCTGCCCGAGATAAAGTCCGTTCGCATTGGAATCGAGAACACCTACAAAAACGGACTCTGGACTCCGATTACCGTAGAACTTGACGATAGGATGCCCTCTGGATTTGGCGGACAGTTGTTAATCCGATGCTCGGACTCCGACGGTACACCCATTACCTATCACTACAACATCGGCGAAGAAGAAAAACAAATTACTGTCCTTGCAAAACTTGGTCGCAAAGATGAACCGCTACAAATTTCTCTTTACGGCAATCCTTTCATCTCACATCCCGTCCCGCCGCCAGTGAATGCGGAGCGACCAATCTATCTCATCATCGGCAACGACGACATCGGATTGCAGGGAGCCGTTGCGGAACTCATGTTGCGAGAAGACCGCCGACCACTCCTTGTCAAAGTCAACTCCTTCGCCGATCTGCCCGACAGGTGGTTCGGCTATGAAGCCGTCGAAATGGTCGTCCTCACCACCACCGAACCGCAACTTTTTGACGGACTGACTGCCGAGAGTCCGCAGATGAAAGCACTAGACGACTGGGTCAAACTCGGCGGAAAAATGCTCCTCTGTGCCGGCAAAGATGCGGGACAGTTTCTAGAACCTTCAGACGGCTTCCTGCGACTCTTCTTGCCGGGTGAGTTCGATAAAATGACGGAACAACGCACTGGAGCAAAGTTTGAGTCCTTCGTCAATAGCAAGCGGCAGATTTTCATGAACGGCACCGACGAGGCACCCTTTATGAAAATGCCACTGTTTACGAACCCGCGCGGCATTACTTTTCTGAGCGATGGTGATGTCAACAAGGGGGGCTTGCCGCTGGTGCTTCGCTCGGCTCACGGACTGGGAACGATCATTTACTTCGGCGGCGATTTGAGCGAGAAACCGCTTGCACTCTGGCGAGATCGCCCGCTACTCGTTCGCAGTATCATGCAATGGGACACCGTAAAACGCGCCGCCGTTGACCCAAGAGCCGGTGCGATGCTGCAACTCGGTTACAACGACATCACAGGGCAAATCCGCAGTGCGCTCGACCAATTTGAGGGAGTTCGCATTGTGCCATTTTCCATTATTCTGATTATCTTGACTGCTTATTGGCTGGTCGTCGGCTTGTTCGATTGGTTCTTCGTCCACAAGATTTTGAAGCGACCGATTTTGACGTGGGTGACGTTTCCGCTCTGGATCGTGCTGTTTAGCGTGCTGACTTACGTTCTCGCTGCGCCGGGAAGACCTGCTATGTCAAAATCCAATGGTCTCGTCGTTTGGGATGTCGATTCTGACACTGGCATCTCTCGTGTTAGCACGTGGGACAATGTGTATAGCTCGACAGACGGACGGCATAACGTCGATGCTTCATCCAACGACAGTTCCTATTATTCATGGAACGGTTTGCCGGGGAGCGGACTTGGCGGAATGGCACCGAAAACGGTAAGTCCTCCAGTATGGCAAGTGAGCGCAGAACAACGTTCATACAATAGTATTGTTTTGGTTCCTGTTCAAATACGTTCGACGAAGAGTTACTTTGGGCAGCATGTTCTCCAAAATCTCGACAAGCACGAAATGCTTGCCGCCAAGTTGTCTGACGAAGAGGGAGTCCCCATCGGAACGATAGAAATGCCCCACAATTTCGATGCGACACTGATGAACCCGACGACTTCTCTGAAAAATGGCATTCTGGTCTATGGTCGCTGGGCAATCGAATTAGGCGACATTCAACCGGGACAAACGCTCAACATTGCAAAGACCACACCGCGTCGTGAGTTGCGAGAATTGTTGTTACCGCCGAAGGCACGAGAAAACGAAAACCTGCGAGGAATGGCAACGTACAATCCGCAGTCCACCGACTTGGAATATATTGTGCGAGTGATGTCTCTGTACCGCATGCTTGGCGGGCATGAATCGACGGGGCTGCATCATGCGTACATGCCATCGCTGGACATGAGCGAGTTGCTCACAGCGGATCGGGTATTGTTGTTGGGAACGGTTAAACGGAAATACGCTCCCGGTGAACTGGAAGATATACTCGCATTGTCGGAACCCGGCTGTTGCAACAGCACTTCGACGATTCGGGCAAAGGATCGTTTTACAACGACAGAAATTTTCCGTCAATCTTTCCCGATTACGCTCACGGAGTTATCGCCTCGTTTGAATATAGATCGGTATGGTCAGGACGCGGACGATCCGTTGCGAGAGCGGAGAGGTGGCACGGGACTCATTGATCCGGGCAGCGGGCGGTAAACTACTGCTGCGGCAACCAGTAATCACGGAATTGCAGCACCAGCACCGAAAAATCACGCACGAGCAGCCAGACCACCAAACAGAACAAACTGAGCGTAAGAGTTCCCCAACACCAGCGGAGCCGACTCGCGGGCATCACCAGCGTGTGGCAAAGATTCGTGAGTTGTTCTTGCAACATTTCCTGATGCGGATTTTTCAGCATCGGACCCGTCGGAACGAACAGTAAATGTCCCCGCCCGCTGGCAACAGACCACTGCACCCCCAAACCGTGAAGCGACAGGACATAGCCGCTCCATTCCGTTTTCGGATCAATCTGTCGGGCAAGCGTGAAAAAAGCGGGTAACACCAATTCCCGGCGACAGTGATAGACAACGAGTCGGTTTCTGAACGACGAAGCAATGGCATGAACCACCACAAAATAGAAGCCGAGCCAAAAGAACCAAGTGAAAATCCCCCACGCCGTGAAAACATAGAGCGGAATGACCAGTCGCCCCGGTCCGAGAGTGACAAGACCGAAAAGCCCCCAAGCAAGCAACGTAAAATCGAGCGAGCCGGAGAACACCGTCGGCGTTTTCCGAAAATAGAGACTCGTCAGAAAGGCGAAATAGCAAACCAACGGCAAAAGGGCAAGAGCAAGCATGGAAAGATTGTACCGGATTTTTTTCGAGAGTGTAGGGTGAGAAAGGAGTCAGGAGTAAGAATAGTGCTACCGCACCATTTGACTCTGGCAATTCCCTACCGCATGCGACTCCTGACTTCTGACTCCTGACTCCTGACTTCTGACTCCTGACTTCTGACTTCTGACCACTTGCCCCAGAATAGGAAAGGGAAAAACCGACCAATGACTTTCCAGCAAAAACCCTACCAGCCGATCATCATATTGGATTCGATCATTTTTTTTGCGTAATCGAGATCGGAGCCGGTTTGTTGCATGTAGAGTCGGATGGCGTGGACCTTATCGCCGGCGGCTCTGGAAATGCAGTCTCTGGCGGCATCGCAAGGGTCGGTGGTCCCGGCGATTCCCAGGGCGGCTTTGGAAATCACCCACGCATCACGAGGACGGCGAGTCACACGAACCACCTCCTCCGTGGGGTAATAACTGTACAGAATGTTTCTGGCTTCTTCCTCGTCGTTTGCCCAGGCAATGACAATGTGTGCTTGCGTCTCAATTTCAAATAGAGCCATGTTGCGAATACCGGATAAGTACCTTTGATAATAACATCTTGTATTGTAGCAGTTGTCGTAAAAATAAATAGACCCGAGCCGGACAAAGAGGCTGGTGCCTTGATCCCTGCACGCCAGTCAATGCCTTGACATGACCGTTTTTAATGGTATTCTAATGGAGTCAGTCTGTACAAACCATCGAAATCTCCCACGGAGCAGGGTCTCAATGAATTTTTCCCCTCGACTTTTTAACGTTCTTCTCGTCTCTCTCACCCTTTGTGCGCTCTATTTTATCAGCGTGCAGAACAATACAGCCCAGGACACTCCCGATGCACCTGCCGCCGCAGCTCAGGAAAACGCACCTGACACTCCTGATGCACCTGCCGCCGCAGTTCAGGAAAACGCACCTGACGTCCCCGCTGCACCCGCCACTGCAGTACCAGCCACCGTAGCCGCTCAGGAAAGCGAGCCTGCTGCTCCGAACCTCCCAGCTGCGGACAACGCCGCCGGAGAAGTCGTCACGCCAATCTTTCCCGAAGGTGCGCAGGAACACGCCGCCGACACAGAACCCGCCGCCGACACAGCGGTGGTTCCCGCTCACGAAGCCGCCGTTGCCGAAGAGGAGCCTGTCGCCAACTATCAGGGGTATCTCACGCTTCTCATCGTCGCTGTCTTGATATTCGTCTGCTATTGGCTCGGACATGTCATTGCCAAAAAGAGCCGATTGCCCGAACACGGGTTCAAGATTTTCATTGTTCTGCTCGCCTTTTTCGGCGGGTTTGCTGCTCTCTTTCCGCTGTTTATGGGCTGGAAGCACCTGACACTCGGCATCGACCTGCAGGGGGGAGTCGTGTTGGTCTACGATGCTAAGCCGCTTGAAGGGAGCGAAACGCGACAAGCCGTCGATCCCACTACTGGCGAAGTGACTTCCAGCGGATTCGATATGGACCAGCTGACCCGTGCCATCAGTCGGCGGGTCAATCCGGGCGGTGTTCGGGAAATTGCGATTACAAAATTAGGGCAGAACCAAGTCCAGGTGGTCATCCCGCATGCCGAAGCCGCCGAAGTTGCCCGAATCGAACGTATCATCAGCGAATCGGGTGCTCTCACGTTCCGTATTTTGGCTTCCCGCGCCTACGATCAGGATGCCGAAATTATCCGGCGCGGAGAAGCGATCTCTGGTCGGGAGGTTTTAAGCCCTTCGGGTAAAGTGGATGCTCGCTGGGTGCCGGTGTTCGAGAGCCAACGCGAGTCTTTCGGCAACGCCGACATGGTGCTTCGTGAGCGAGGGAAAACCCTTGAAGCACTGGTGAAGTTCGATGACGGCGTGGACATCACTGGTGAATACCTGACCAGTGTCCATCGCGGGATGGGAAATAGCGGAAGCCCTGGGGTGAGTTTTAATTTCAACGCCGTCGGCGGAAACAAATGTGCTCGGATGACGGGTGTGAATCTTCCTGACCCTGTCCACAGTCGGCTGGTGCGACACATGGGAATTATCCTCAATGACAGCCTCTATTCGGCACCCGTCATTCGGGCGCGGATTGCGGGAAGCGGGATCATTGAGTTCAACGCAGGGCATACCGATGAGCAACGGCAAAAATTGAATCAGGACATTGACGACCTCATCGGCATTCTCCAAGCCGGTGCATTGCCTGCCGAATTGGGCAAAGACCCCAGCCGAATGTTGATCGGAGCGACGCTCGGAAAAGACACGATTGAAAAAGCGAGATATGCTCTTGCCTTTGCGGCGGCATTCACGATTGCCTTCATGATTTTTTACTACCGGCTTGCCGGGTGCATTGCGAGTTTTTGTGTGATTACCAACACGGTCTTGATCGTGACCATTATGTCCGCGCTCAATGCGGCGTTTACCCTGCCGGGATTGGCAGGACTCGTGCTGACGATTGGGATGGCGATTGATGCCAACATTCTCATTTACGAACGTATCCGGGAGGAACTCCGGGGGGGTGCGTCGCTCAAAATGGCGGTACGCAACGGTTACATGAAGGCGTTCTCCGCTATTTTTGACTCGAACATCACTACGATTGGTGTCGGTGTCATCTTATACTGGGTGGGAACGGAACAAGTCAAAGGATTTGCCGTGACGCTGACTCTTGGAATCGCCTTGAACCTGTTCACCGCGATTTTCTGTGCGCGCGTCATCATGGATGTGTTGGTGGCTCAGCGTTCGATGACGACGTTCAAAATGATGCAACTGTTCCAGCGACCGAATATCAATTTTCTCGGCGCACGATATGCCTGCGTTGCATGTTCGCTTGTGTTGATTATCGTTGGCTTGGTCGCAGTGGGTGCCAGAGGACGCGGACTTCTGGACATTGATTTTGTCGGCGGAGTGTCGGTCCAAACCGTGTTTAAGAACACACAGGACATTTCCAACGTGAGGGCAAAACTGTATGCCAAAGATGAAACGATTGAGGGTGTCGAAAACAAGTTGAACGATCTTGCCGTCCAGCCTGTTCAAGTGGACGTTGACGATGAAGGTGGGAAGGTGGCACCGGACACGCATTTCATTATCACGACGTCGATGCCGCAGGTGCCGGGGAAAGTCATTTCGACCAATGAGTATCGGGCGACGGTGGAGACCATCTTGAAGGAGACCTTTGGCGATGCCTTGGTGTATCGTAAGGTCAGCTATAAAATCGAAGCGACAAAAAGAGTTGCCGAATATGACGAGGTCACGGTTTCGGTGAACATCTCTCCGAAGACGAACCGCGAATCGTTGGCTTCGGAGATCAATGCGATGATCCAGAAGGTCGCTGCGGAACAGGCAATCACGGGGGGATTTTTGGCACCTCACATTACGAAGCAAGGTTACGCCGAAGAGAACTTGACTCCTGACATGATGTTTGAGGATTGGACGCTCACTTTCCATGCACCGAGTGAAAGCCTTGAAAGGGTGCTGTCGGCTTGGGAGACGGAAGTGAACGGGACTCCGCATTTTCCCTCGTCAACAACGGTGGGGGGTTCGGTTGCCAGAAACACGCGAATTCAGGGGATATTTGCGATTCTCGGCAGTTTGGTCTTTATGGCAATTTACATTTCGGTGCGGTTTCATCGTTGGGTTTACGGTTTGATTGCGGTGATCGGTCTGCTCCACGATGTACTCGTCGTGCTGGGCTTGCTTGCGCTCAGCAAATGGCTGGTTTTCCCGGCACTGCAAATTGAAGAGTTCAAGATCGGCTTGCCCGTGGTCGCGGCGTTCCTGACGGTGATTGCGTACTCGATTAACGACACGATCATTTTGTTCGACCGCATTCGGGAAAATCTCGGGAAGAGTGTGATTTTGACTGGCTCGATGATCAACATGGCGATCAACCAGACGTTGTCCCGAACGGTACTCACTTCGGCGACGACGTTCCTTGTCGCATTGATTTTGTACTTCTTTGGCGGACAGGGGATTCACGCCTTTGCCTTTGCGATTGCGGTCGGTATCGCCTGCGGAACGTACAGTACGATCGGCATCTGCTCGGCACTTCTGTTCTGGGCAATCGGCAAAGATGATTTACAACCGAAGGAAACGATGGCGATTGAGAAGATGTAGGGTTTTCGCCGGAGCGGGCATCTACTGTGTCTCAAGCGTCGAAAGATAGAGCCGGATTTGCCGCTGCGCGGGTTGGTTCTGCCGAATCAGCAAGCAGCCCGACGGGTGATCGATCACCATATCGCCGCCGTATTGCGTTTCCGGTCGTTCCGGCACGAACCAAGACTCCGGTTCCACGATCAAACGCAATGCCCGAAAAATATCCTCTTCCTCCCCCTCTTGAAGCTGATAGCGATGCACCTCCACCACCATTTTTTGCCGAGCCGATTCGGCGGTCGTTATTTCCAGCGTTTGGTGGTCGATAATCCTGTAAGCGAGTGCCACCGATTCCACCGAGGCGAGCGACAGTTCCAATGCGTCATTGACCGTCCCATCGTTACACTGCACGGTTGTTTGAATGGTCGCAAAGGGACTCAATGCCCGGTGGAGCGATTGATGATCGATGAGAATCGTCAATCGTGTAATCGATTCTAACTGTTCGATCACGCGGGCGAGGTCAACGGCACGATAGTGATTGAGTGTCATGGGTTCCATCATCCGATCCCAGCCGAACGCCTCGGGAGCCAGTATTTCGCTTGTCCATGTCGTTTGTGGCGGCAGTTGTCTGACCGCACGAAGTTGTTCCAAAAAACGCAGAATGTCCGTTCGCAGCCGCCGCCCACTCTTTCCGGCAGACGTGCGGTCATGCTCGCCTTGCACCACCGCTAATCGGTGTTCGGGCAACACAGCAACGTTCACTTCCGGGCAAACGAGTCGCTGAATCATTTCGGCAAGCACCTTGGGAGTCAGGTCGTCGGTGTGTTCAGCAAAGTCGGAAACGTCGAACGACAAATCCACGGCATCGGTTTGCCCAGGGAAAATTTGCACGGGAGAAATCAATATTTGTCGATCGGTAGCGATCCATTTCAATCCCAATGTTGCGAGTGTTTCTGTCAAGATTGTTCCGACAGTCGCTTCTTGAAAATGTCCCGTCACCGGCGTTTTGACCGAAAGCGGCTTTATTTCGTCAATGTCCAGCGTTATGGGGATACCCGTGAGGTTGGACATCGTCCGCACAAATTCGATCAGACTTTGCTGGCGGAGATTCAGTTCGAGAATTGGCAGAGCGAGTTTGGCGGCGATGTCGATGTTCGGCACAGAGGTTTCGAGCAAGCCGGGCAGTTTACTTTCAAACGAGGACAAGAGATCATTCGTCACCGGTTCGTCGGACAGTGGCTCTCGTTCGGGGGACGCTGGCTCGACGAACGTGTTTTCCGATGGCGTTTCCTGCGGCACAACGACGACGGGTTCTTCGTCGGGCGGCGGTGCGTGGACTTCCTCTGGCGGTGGAACGACGGGTAGCGGCTCGATGGGAATCTGGATCACCGGTTGTGGTGGTTTCGGCTGCGGGGGGGGAACCGGTTTTCGGAGCATTAGAAAGCCGAACACAATGAGGACCAGGACAGCCAGACCGATAAGAATGCCGACCAAAAATTTTCTGGTTTTGAGTTCTGTTTCGGAAACGCTGGCTTCCGGCGAGGCGATCTCCAAAAACAGAGCGGAGCGGCGGCTTTCTTTCGGTACTTGACCGATAATCCCAGAGGACGTTTCATGGGTCAGCACATCGGGAAACTTCTTATGAACCGTCAGCTTCGGAGTTTTTCTGGGGGGTGGGGTCGGTGCTTCGTCGGACGGCGGGACGAGAACCATGCAACCGCATTTCGGGCACGCCAAAACCTTGCCGACCAGTTTTTTGTTCTTGACGACGAGTTCTGCTTCACAGGTGGTACAAACAAACGTGAACATGAAACCTTACGGTATACCTCCAAAGTGTCATGATTGTAGCCAATTCCGCCAGAATTTGCAATCCGAAAATTGTTTGTGAGTGGTTTTGGGTCCATCAATTTTTTCACCCTGTGAACGGGTGGAAAATATTTGACTTCCGGTGTTTTCAACCGGCTTCAGTCTATGTTTGCACGTGCAAAATATTATGGTTCAGTGGGTGTGTTCTTGATTCCCTGTAACAATGCAGCAATTTTTTCTTCGGAGATGTTCTCTTGTTCACCTTTGTCGTAAATCGAAAGCAGATAAACTGTGTTGCCGTGAATGTAATAATAGGTAATCACTCTTGCTCCGCCGGACTTGCCTTTGTCTTTTGCAGCCGCAATGATCTTGCTCAATTTTGCAAAGGACGACATCGACGGCGCGCGGAAGATTCACTAGTCCTGCTCTGAAATTTGCGAGGGTTCTTTTCCGAAGTTGGACGGTTTCATGTTAGAACTGATACGCGACAGGATCTATTACAGCAGTAGAGAGACGCATAGAAACACAGAATGATTCGGCGGTCTTGTTTTTTCCCATTTTTGCAGTACACTGGCAGAGTGAACAATCCTATTTCGTTGACCAATGCCCATGTCTCGAGACACCGCCTTTGCCCGCATGATGTCGAATTTGCAAAAAGCGTTCGCCCGTGATGCCGAACGTCCGCAACCGGCACCGAAAAAAAGATCAAAAACGGAAGAACGACGCTACTTGCAACTCAAAGTAGCACTCCGTGACATTTCCCCACCCATTTGGCGACGTTTCGTTGTGCCGAATGATTTTACGCTGGCACAACTCCATGAGTGTCTCCAGATCATCATGGGCTGGGACAACGACCACTTGTACGAATTCATCGTAGGGGGCAGGCGTGACGGAAGACACTACTCTGTGCCGATGGACGATCTTTACGATACTGGCGATGAAGATGCGGCAGATTTCGACTTGAGTTTCCTGACCCGAAAAGGGATGAAGTTTACCTACGTCTACGACTTTGGGGATAGTTGGGACCACGAAATCGTTGCCGAGGATGTCAATTACAACCATGCCGATGACGACCCGCCCGTCTTTGTACTCAAGGGGAAGCGGAATTGTCCACCGGAAGATTGCGGCGGTGGTTGGGGATATGCCAACCTCGTTGAGGCACTTGCAGACCCAGAGCATCCCGAACATGAGGACATGATGGAATGGATTGGCGAGTACGATCCCGAAGAATTTGACATAGAAGAAATTAACGCCGACCTCATCGGTCGTTTTGGTCTGCCAAAACCCCGAAAAAAAACAACGAAAAAAGGGACCAAAAAGGACGGTGCTGTGCAATAACAGCCGGGAACGCTCCCGGCTACTATCCACAAAATGACCCGCTCTGGGTCTAGTTTATTTCTAGCGAAAGCCGAAAGCCTCAAACCTAATCTGCTCTTGAAAAAATTCTTCAGAATCGTTACTGTTCCCCGTGGTCGTATTTTCTCCAGAAACGATGAGAAGCTTTTCGTCCTTCATTTTTTTTCTTGTCCTCTGCTATTTGCTGAGTCTCTGCGGCTACGCGCAAGTGCCGTTTCCGACATTGAATTCAACGACTCCGCCATCGAACCTTGTCGAGGGTCCGCAAACAATTTTGGATGTTCGTATTGAGGGCAATGTTCAAAAAACCGCGAATGATATTCTCAAGGTCATCAAAACCAAACCGGGTCGCCCCTATAACGAGACCATTCTCGAAGAAGACAAACGCGCACTCATGCAGAAAACGTGGTTCATCGATGTCAAAATCAAGGTGGACCGAACCCCCGATGGCTACATTGTCACCTTTAACTGCATCGAACGGCAACTTCTCCATTACATCAAAGTCCGAGGAAACAAGGCACATACCAAGAAAATCCTCCTGGAAGAAGCGAACATCAAAGTCGGCGATGCCCTTGATCCGATTGCCGTTCATCAAGCGAAAGAGCGGATGGCACAATTTTATCGGGAAAGCGGCTATCATCAGGTCCACATCGAAGTGATCCTCGGCGACGAACTGGGGGATCGCGGCGCACTGTTTCTCATCAGCGAAGGACCGAAACAGCGAGTCCTCAGCACCGAGTTTGAAGGCAATCACATTGCGAGCGGTGAACTGCTCAAAACATTGATCCAGTCGAAACCGGGGAAATTTTTCTGGATCACGAGCGACTCATTCACTCGAAAAAAATTGGACGAAGATGTCGAGACACTCACGAATTATTATCGAAAACTGGGCTTTTTCTACGCCAAAGTTGACCGCGTGTTTGAAGAAACAGCTGGCTATACAGGCAGGGGGCAGCCGCGAAACTGGGTCAAGGTCAAATTCATCATTGACGAAGGTCCCCGTTGTAAAATCCGGGATGTCCGGTTTGTCGGCAATCACGTTTTCGACCAGGAAACACTTCGCAAAAAAATGAAGTTGGTCAACGGCAAGAACAAGAATCAATTCTACAATCAGGACATGTTGGAAGTGGACATGCAGACGATCAAGGAGATGTATGGCAACGACGGCTATGTTTTTGCGATGCCCTCTCCTGACCCGCGTGTCGATCAGGATTTCGTCGACCTGATTATCACCATCCGAGAGGGACCGCGTTGTTATCTTGAAACGTTGGACGTGGAAATCCTGGGGATGGATGGCAGCGAGTCTTATACGAAATGGCATCCCGTATTGAACCGCAGTTCGCTCCGCCCCGGCGACATCTTGCGAACCAAAGAAATTAACGATACGAAACGGCGTTTGCTCCACTCGCAACTGTTCAACAGCAATCCGACCACCGGAGCCATGCCCGATTTTATTTTCGAGTATCCGCAAGCCGCCATCGAAGCCGAAGCCGCCGCCGAAGCGGAAAAGGAACGCTTGGCATCGGGCGATCCGCAGATTCGCGGACAGGCTCCTCAGCAGTATGCACCTCTTATTCCTCAAGTTGCCCCCGCTCAACTCACCGAACCGACGCTTCGGTTTACGCCGCGAAGCCAAACGCCCCTCCAAACGGCACCGCCGGACGAAACGATTCGCGGACAGGCTCCCGCCGCGCCGTCTCCTTATACATACATTCCCCCCTATCCGGCACAGACTTATCCCGCGCCCACGTCTGTCTACACTTATCCCGGTACGAGGAATGGGGGCAGTGTTGCTCCGGCACCGGCTCCGTTGCAAATGGCGAGCACGGCGACGATTCTGGGCATGTCCCCCACGCAGTTCCGATCAGAGGCGGACACGAACACGGTGTTGGGAAATCCTTACAGCAGCATCCATACACCGCCACCAAATGTTCGCTTTGATCCCAACGCACCGCCTGGTGCCTCGCCATTGACGTATGGAACACATGGAAAAATTGTCGTCCAAGAGACTCGAACGGGCAGCGTGATGGCGAGTGTTGCCGTCAGTTCGGATGCCGGGTTGATGGGACGATTCATCTACGACGAGCAAAATTTTGACATTCTGAATTACCCCAAGGGTTTACGGCTAGCGGACTGGAAAAATGCGTTTCGTGGCAAAGGGCAGCGGTTCCGCATCGAAGCCGTTCCGGGAACACAAGTGCAGCGATACAGTACCAGTTGGGAAAGTCCGCATTTGTTTAATCTCGATTATTCCTTCGGGGTCAATGGTTTCTATTATCAACGCTACTATGACGAGTGGCATGAAAATCGCCTTGGCGGCGGAGTTTCACTGGGAAAACTTTGGACACCAGACTTTTCCACACGACTGTCGCTTGGCGGACAAAGCGTGGACATTTATCGACCGAATATTCCTGTTCAGGACCTCTTTGACGTACTTGGCAAGCACCCGATGTACACCATTGGACTCACGGCGATCCACAACACACGAGACAGCGAGTATATGCCCACGGAAGGACATTTCCTCTCAGCGGGGGTCGAACAGGTGTTGGGGGACTACCAATTTTTGCGAGGCAACATTGACATCCGCAAGTATTTCATGCTTCGTGAGCGTCCTGATCGCAGTGGTCGCTGGGTACTTGGCTTGCGGAGTAGTCTGGGGATCACCGAAGGGGGAACGCCGATTTTCGAACGCTTTTTCGGCGGCGGTTTCACGAACTTGCGTGGTTTTGAGTTCCGTGGCGTTTCCCCGCGCGATGCCTTCATGTATGTCACGGGGGGTTGTATGGAGTTCTACAACTCTGCCGAAGTGATCTTTCCGCTCACGGCGGACGATATGGTTCGTGGATCGGTCTTTATTGACACTGGAACGGTCGAACGATCATTCACGAAGTGGGAAGAAAACTACCGCGTGGCAATCGGGTTTGGATTGCGGCTGACGATTCCGATGATGGGACCGGCTCCGATTGCGTTGGACTTTGCATTCCCGCTCACCATGGGACGCGGCGACGAAAAGCAGGTCTTCTCGTTCGGCATGAGTTTTATGCGGTAAATGCAGAACAAGGCTTTCGCCAGAAAATCATTGGTCAACTTTTCCCTTTCCCATTCTGGAGCAAGGAAGTAGTCAGAAGTCAGGAGTCAGAAGTCGCATGCGGTAAGGAACTGCCAGAGTCAAATGGTGCGGT
>Ga0123353_10009329_pt1 | contig 13526 bp, 16 predicted proteins | sample TergutLab28metaG_3_FD_92763 | JGI IMG/M metagenome (GOLD analysis project Ga0123353, IMG submission 92763) | Labiotermes labralis P3 segment gut microbial communities from Petit-Saut dam, French Guiana - Lab288 P3 | ecosystem: Host-associated > Arthropoda: Insects > Digestive system > Gut ... | reverse complement strand
GCTTTTCTCCGTCAAGGTAGTGCAGCAAGGCAATGCGGGCACTTCTGTTGGGATTGTACTCGATAGTAGCGACCTTTGCCGGAATGCCGTCCTTGTTGCGCTTAAAGTCAATAATGCGGTAGCGACGTTTGTGTCCGCCGCCCTGATGACGCACGGTAATACGCCCGTTGTTATTGCGGCCGCCTTTTTTCGGCAGCGGCTCGAGCAGCGACTTCTCTGGCGTGGTACAGGTAATCTCTTCAAAAGTCGAGACCGACATACCACGACGACCAGGAGAGGTCGGCTTATATTTTCTAATAGCCATAGCTCTTACTCCCTAGCTCGAAAACAGTTCGATAGTATCGCCCGCTGCCAGCGTGACGATAGCTTTTTTCCAACTGCGTGTCGTACCTTTTGCATAACGTACCCGACGCGGCTTGCCCGCTACGTTCATGGTGTTCACCTTCAGCACCTTGACGTCAAAAATCTCTTCAACAGCAGCCGCGATTTGAGGCTTTGTCGCTGTTTTCAGCACTTCAAAGGTGTACTTGTTCTCGTTTTCTATCATAAACATCGACTTTTCAGACACAACGGGTCGAATAATAATCTGCCGAGGATCGTACATTAGCTCAGCACCTCCCCTAGATAGTTCACCGCTTCTTTGGTCAAAAGCAGCGCGCTGTTATCGACCAAGTCATAGGTGTTTGACTCAAAGGCAAAAATCGGACGGACGCGCGCAATATTGCGCAGGGACAAATACGCGTTGGTCTCTTCGTTGCCCAAAACAACCGTTACTTTCTTTCCCTTGAGGCCGAGTGCGTCCAAAACCGTAACCGCTTCTTTTGTGGATGGTGCCTCGAAATCCATGTTTTCTACCACATGCAGGTCGTTCTCTGCCTTTTTTGCAGAAAGCACGCTGCGCATTGCCAGCTTGACAACCTTGTTGGGTACCTTAAAGGCGTGGCTGCGTGGATGCGGCCCAAAGACTACACCACCGCCGGTCCACTGGGGTGCACGAATCGTTCCCTGGCGGGCACGACCTGTTCCCTTTTGGCGCCAGGGCTTTCTGCCACCACCGCGAACCATGCTGCGGGTCTTGGTGCTATGGGTGCCAGCGCGATCCGCTGCCATTTGGCTGCGAACAACTTGGTGAACAGCAAAGTGGTTTGGCTCGATGTTAAAAATCGCGTCGTCCACTTTGACGGTACCTGCCGCTGCCCCCTTCTTGTTTGTTACTTTAAGCGTCTTCATAATGTCTTAATCTCCTCAGCAGTTCCGGCGACTATTTCACCGCTGCAATAGTAAGCAGCGCGTTTTTGCCGCCAGGAACGGCACCCTTTACCAACAGCAGATTTTGCTCTGCATCAACTTTGACAACACTGAGGTTTTTAACCGTTACCTTGTCAACACCCATGTGGCCAGGCATTTTCTTGCCCTTAAAGACCTTTGCTGGGGTCGCCGCCTGACCAATTGATCCGGGACGACGATGAAAGCGCGAACCATGACCACCAGGGCCACCAGCAAAGTTATGACGCTTGATAACACCAGCAAAGCCTTTACCCTTGCTGACTCCGCTGACAGAAACTTTTTTCGTGTCAGCAAAAATGCTTGCGTCAATAACATCGCCCACCTTCAGCTCGGCAGGTCCGTCAAGACGAAACTCTGCTAGGTGGCGTCTTGGGTCAACTCCTGCCTTTGCAAAATGGCCAGCCTTGGGCTTGGTGACCAGCTTTTCACGAATGTCACCAAAACCAACCTGCAGGGCATCGTAACCCTCTTTATCTGCCGTCTTGACCTGTGTTACTACACAGGGGCCAGCTTCGATGACAGTCACAGGCAGCAGGTTTCCCTCTTCTGTCCAGACCTGTGTCATTCCCAGCTTGCGGCCGAGTAGCTTTTGTGCCATTACTTCTTACCTTCTTCCATCCTGTGGTCATAAGTCCTTCTCGAAATCCTTATTTCGATGCTTAGCGGACCACGTACCTCTGCTCATAAAGGTCGTCGCGTAGACGAACTTTATGCCTTAATCTCGATCTCGACACCAGCAGGCAAGTCAAGGCGACCCAGCGAATCTGCTGTCTTTGGTGTTGCGTCAATGATGTCAATCAGACGCTTGTGCGTGCGAATCTCGAACTGTTCGCGGCTGTCCTTGTTGACATGGGGAGAACGAATCACACAGTACAAGTTACGCGAAGTAGGAAGCGGAACCGGACCGACAACTTTTGCGCCCGTCTTGAGTGCCGTTTCAACAATCTTTTTTGTGCTCTGGTCAACAATCTCGTGGTCGTATCCCTTAAGCCGTATTCTGATTCTCTGAGCCACCTTAACCCTCTTCCTTTACTTAACTAAGCTGCGATTTGGCAGTAATTTCTTCTGCCACTGATTTAGGAACTTGTTCGTATGCCTTAAACACCATGGTGTAGACGGCACGACCCTGCGTCTTTGAGCGCAGGTCAGTCGAATAACCAAACATTTCAGAAAGCGGCACCTTTGCGCGTACCAGTTGTGCGGTACCGCGCGGTTCCATGCCTTCGATCTGTCCGCGACGACCAGAAAGGTCGCCCATTACGTCTCCCATGTACTCTTCGGGAGTCACCACTTCTACCGACATCATAGGTTCGAGTAGCTTTGGTGAGCTTTTGCGCAAGGCTTCTTTAATTGCCATAGAACCGGCAATCTTGAACGCCATTTCGCTCGAGTCAACGTCGTGGTACGAACCATCAACCAGCTCAACACCAAGGTCAACTGTGGGAAATCCTGCCAAAACACCACTATCAAGTGCCTCCTGAATACCTTTATCAACTGAAGGGATGTATTCTTTGGGAATAGACCCGCCAACGATTTTATTTTCAAACAGATAACCTTCGCCAGGATCGCGTGCGATCATGTTGATGACAACATGACCATACTGACCGCGTCCACCTGACTGGCGTGCGTACTTCATGTCAACGTTATTGACATTTTTACCTGCCGTCTCGCGGTAGGCTACCTGTGGTTTGCCAACATTTGCTTCGACCTTAAACTCGCGCAGCAAGCGGTCAACAATGACCTCGAGGTGAAGCTCACCCATGCCCGCAATAATGGTCTGCCCTGTCTCGCTATCAGTGCGCACGCGAAACGTTGGGTCTTCTTCTGCCAACTTTGCCAAAGCAACACTTAGCTTGTCTTGCTCGGCCTTTGTTTTTGGCTCGATAGCAATGTCGATTACCGGATCAGGGAACTCCATCGACTCGAGCTGGATCTGCGCGTTTTCTGCACAAAGGGTGTCGCCTGTTGTTGTGTCCTTAAGCCCCACTGCCGCCACAATGTCACCAGCACAGGCAGCCTCGACGTCTTCGCGGCTGTTTGCATGCATTTGCAGCAGGCGACCAATGCGCTCTTTTTTGCCCTTGGTGCTGTTCATTACGTACGAGCCTGAATCCAGTTTCCCCGAATACACGCGGAAATAGGTCAGCTTGCCCACGTAAGGGTCAGTCATCACCTTGAAAGCCAGGGCTGCAAAGGGCTCGCTTATGTCTGTTTTGCGGGTGACTTCTGCGCCTGTTTTTACCTCGATGCCACTGACCGGAGGAATATCAAGCGGAGACGGAAGAAAGTCCACTACCGCATCAAGCATCTGCTGGACACCCTTATTTTTAAAGGACGCACCACAGATAACGGGGGTAAACTGACAGGCAACACAGCCTTTACGCAGTGCAGCCTTTATTTCGTCAGTGGATATCTCTTCCTCTTCCAGTATTTTCATCATTAGATTTTCGTCTGCATCAGAGGCAGCTTCGATCATTTCTTGGTGGGCGAGCTGTGCCGCTTCAAGGTAGTCGGCAGGAATTTCGCCCTCGCTGGGATTGATGTTGTTTTCGTCTTCGTTAAAGAATATGGCGTTCATTTTGACCAGGTCGATGATGCCTTTGAACTGGTCCTCTGCGCCCATGGGCAGCTGGATTTTAATGGGAGTCGCGCCCAGACGGTCGCGCATCATGTCAATCACGTTTTCGAAGTCTGCACCAGTGCGGTCCATTTTGTTGACATAGGCCATGCGCGGAACACCGTAGTTGTCAGCCTGACGCCATACAGTTTCTGACTGTGGCTCGACGCCACCAACGGCGCAGAAAACGGCAACAGCACCGTCAAGTACACGCAGCGAACGCTCGACCTCAACGGTAAAGTCAACGTGACCTGGCGTGTCGATAATCTGAATGCGATAATCATGCCAAAAACAAGTCGTCGCCGCCGAGGTAATGGTAATGCCGCGTTCTTGTTCTTGAACCATCCAGTCCATTGTCGCGCCACCCTCATGCACCTCACCCAGCTTGTGTGTTTTGCCGGTGTAGTACAAGATACGCTCGGTAGTCGTCGTCTTACCCGCATCAATATGTGCCATGATGCCGATGTTGCGCGTCTTATCTAAAGAATAGGTGGTAGCCATCGTGGTTGCGTGTCCTTATCTGTGCCTACCAGCGATAGTGCGAAAACGCACGGTTCGCTTCTGCCATTTTGTAGAGATCCTCACGCTTTTTGATTGACGAGCCTGTTTCTTCTGCCGCGTCCATGATTTCAGCAGCAAGACGCTGTACCATGGTCTTTTCGCGGCGGCTGCGCGAATAGTCGACAATCCAGCGAATCGCAAGTGTTGTCGAACGACGAGCATTAACCTCGACGGGAACCTGATAGGTTGCACCACCAACACGCTTGGGGCGAACCTCGAGAGTAGGACGTACATTGTCCATAGCCTTTTTGAATACCGTCAAAGGATCAGTGCCCGTCTTTTCCTCGATAATATCGAATGCTCCGTACACAATGCCCTCTGCGACAGACTTTTTGCCGTCCCACAGAATCTTGTTAATAAGCTGTGTCACCAAACGATTGTTATAGCGCGCGTCAGGAACTACTTCGCGGCGCTCTGCTGCTGCACGTCTTGGCATCTTATTTCTCCTTCTTTGCGCCGTAGCGGGAACGAGCCTGAGCGCGATTTGCAACGGGAGCAGCATCCAGCGCACCCCGTACTACTTTGTAACGAACACCAGGAAGGTCTTTTACACGACCACCACGAACCAACACGATAGAGTGCTCTTGCAGGTTATGACCAATGCCAGGAATGTAGGCAGTAACCTCCATCGAGTTGCTCAGGCGAACACGGCATACCTTGCGAAGTGCAGAATTCGGCTTTTTTGGCGTTGTCGTGTACACACGTGTACAGACGCCACGCAGCTGAGGATTACCCTTCAGTGCTGGTACCTTTGACTTCACTTCGGCCTTTTTGCGGCCTTTCCGTACTAGTTGGTTGATAGTAGGCAAAACGTTTCCTTCCTGTTGTAGCCACTCTTTATCGCCGGAGCCATAACCCGCCAAAAAATGTTGACTACTCTATCTCTTGCTATCACACGCAAAAAATCGACTCCTTAAAAGTCGCGGTGTACAAATATACTGGTAGTATACTGCGGTGTCAAACGCCACGCACCCGGGCGTATCCATTTCGGGAGACTATTTCAAAAGGACTCTTTCAGGCGGAGTGCGTCCAGCAATGAAACAAAGTCGCTTGCGCTAGTCAGATGGTGGTGTCAGGTTACCCCTGCACAAACGTGCGACCCTGCCTGTCCACCCTCACAGTTACACTACAATCATACGCACATAACATGTGCCATAATGTCAGCAGTTACGAACAGATCAGGGAACACCATGACACAAGTAATCAGCGAACTTATATCCATCACGGGACTCTTCATGATGTTCATGTTCTTCGTGTATCCAGTCCTCTTCGGACTCTGGACATTGTTCTACCGCGTCTTCCTCGAGCCAGCAGACGAAAAGGCGGAGCGCCTTGAACGTAAACGTATCGAACGTGAAAACTACGATCCCAGCAGTGGCATAGGCGATATCCCCGGTGGACGTTCTGGTGACGGCGGCGGCTTCTAGCCCCGCAGCATCTGGAAATAGCAAAGTCGGCGGAGTACATCATCCCATCAGCTCTTGTTCTGCTTGTATATCTTTGCACGCAGCCCTGCATACATAAACAACGATGGGATGAATGCTGCAGCCAACGCCAAAGAACTGAGATGCTCATAAGCAAAATTATCGCTTCGAAAGACCGCAGAAAGCGCCAACAATATCAACTGCCCTAAATACATTGCGGGATAATTAACTATCATTAAAAAGTTTGGCTCGCCTGTAACGGTAACTAAATCAGCAAAATAAAAATATCCAGAAAGCAATCCTAATCCCATTGCCAAAAACGACAACGAAAGTAAATTCCACTTGGGAAGCGGCAATAAGTACTTATAGCCAAAGTAAACGTATCCAATTGTGGCTACAATGGCAGCAAGGCTTACGCCAACAAAGCCAAAAGGCATAAACATGGCAATCAAGCAAAAAAGTATAGCTGCACCTTGATAAAGAAAAGATCGCACGATGTTTGCGGTAAAGCCAGAATTTAGAACATCGAAATCGCTCTTCATATTTTCCTCCTGCAGGACAAGTACCTTATTTTAGCGGAGTGCGTCCAGCAATGAAACAAAGTCAGCTGAACCGAGAGTTTCTGCGCGCGCAGTGGGTGAAATACCTGCATCTTTCAGTGCCTTGGTCAGTCGCGCGTCTTCTCCGTTTTTTGCTGCTCGCAGATTGTTAAAGATCGTTTTGCGTCTGCTAGCAAAGCAGGTGTCGATAAGGGTTGCTACTGCTTTGTAGCGCTCGTGGTCTTTTACAATAGAATCGACGTCGTCGTGGCGTATGAGCGTTATGACGCTTGAATCCACGCGGGGCGGGGGCAGAAAGCTGTTTCGTGCAACGGCAAAACTGGCTGCTGGTCGTGCGAGCAAACCCAGCTTTGCGCTATAGGCACCGTAGATTTTGCTGCCGGGTGTCGCTGCCATGCGCTGGGCGACCTCGCGCTGCACCATGACCGTTGCCTGGGTGATTGTTGGCAGGTACTCAAAGCAGTCAAGCACGTTGGTTGCCGCCACCTGATAGGGCAAATTCGCCACCAATTTTGTTGGACGTGAGGGCAGTTTCAGGCGCGGTAAGTCAAGGGCATCGACATTAAGCACCGTCAATTGGGGATTGCCCTTTGTGCAGTGGCTAGCTGTTGTATAAGCGAGTGCGTCCAGCAATGCCGCGTCCTTTTCAAGGGCAAGCACCTGACCTGCAGCAGCAAGTAATGCTAGCGTTAACACGCCGATTCCTGGTCCAATCTCTAACACTTGGTCATCTGGCTGCAGCGCAGCCGCTGCCAAAATGCGCCCAATCACCGTGTCGTCGATCAAAAAATGCTGCCCCAGGCGCTTTTTAGTGTAGAGGTCAAATTTCTGCAGAACCGCAATGGTTGCCTTTGGTGTCGCAAGGGGTGAATGCATCGCATCTAGCGTTTCTTTGTGAATTTTTCTGCCGCAAAACTAAGGGCTTGTGCTAATTGCTCGGCAAAGGCTGGTTCAAAAATATCGCCTGCTTTTTCGAGTCCCGTAAGCGCATAATGACCAGCAAGCTGAAATCCTGCCGTGTTCGAGGCAAATGTGAGCGAAAGCAAGGCTGCAGCACGGCGCTCGGCGGTAGCGAAGGGGTCATCGTGTGCTGCAACAAAGTAAGCGAGCGCCGGACGTGTACGCTGCTGCGGCAGACCATTGCTGTGCCCCGCGCGAACATTACGCGCCCACAGTAGCTGCATCCGGTCGATGACCGCCTTTTGCTGCGCTGACACCGCGCCAAAATAGAGCGGACTGACCCACAGCAGGGCATCTGCTGCTGCAAGCGCATCGACCAGAGCGTACAGGTCATCGGATTTCTGGACGCACTCCCCCGTTGTAGCGCATCTTTGGCAACCCTTACAGGAATGAATAGTGTGCGTCACCGGCGAAAAGGTCTGAACCTGCAGCTGACTGCCTTGGCTGTCGAGTACGTCCATCAGCCCCGTTTTAAGGTGATAGGCAAGCAGGTCGGAATTGCCGCCTTTGCGCGGCGACCCGTTGATGATGACAAGATTTTTCATGCCGCGCCTGCCTTTCTGGTCACTGGGTCAAACTTCGCAGAGTCAAGCTTGAAGATACGTGCTGCCGTGTCGCTGGTCTGCTGTGCCAGTTCAGGCAGGGGCAGACCGCGCAATTCGGCAAGTGCTTGCGCAACCCAGAGGGTGTGGGCAGGTTCGCAGCTTTGCCCACGAAAGGGAGTCGGTGCCATAAAGGGACAGTCCGTCTCGACTACAATGCGGTCTGCGGGTGCTGCAATCGCTGCTGCTTTGACCTCGTGGGCATTTTTAAAGGTGACTGGACCACCAAAGCCCAGCACGCAACCCAGCTCAAGAAAAGGTGCTGCTACCTTTGGTTCGCGATTGTAGCAGTGCAAAACGGCACCGGCAGAGGGAATGCCAACATCACGCAAAATGTCCAGACCGTCGTCGTGGGCATCACGCAGATGCACAATGACGGGCAGCTTTAGTTCCTGTGCCAACTGCAAGATACGGCGAAAGACCGCGCGCTGCACATCACGCGGCGAATGGTCATAGTAATAATCCAGCCCTGTCTCGCCGAGGGCAACGGTACGCGGGTCTGCGGCAAAAACGCGCAGTCGCTGCTGCGCCGAGGTATCAAAGTGGCGTGCGTTGTGCGGGTGAATACCCACAATAATGCGGGTGTCGGGGATTATGGTGGCACGTGCTGCTGACTGCCCTTCCTCCTCCCCCTTTGCTGCAGCAAGCAGATTCTGCGCCGCTTCGCGCCAGACCGCCAGCATCTCGAAAGTTGTTTCAGCGCGCGCGCTGACATCAGCGATTGTCAGCACCGTCGAAAGTCCCACATACGCTGCCCGCGCCAAAGCACGCGCTGGGTCGTCCAGCATATCAAGGTGTGCATGTGTCTCGACCAGCGGCGCGCCACCCAAATCAGGCGGACACATAGTTACGGGACTGCGTTTTTTGCCCTGATACGCAGTAAAGTCAAACATGTGCTGCGCTCTAGGCTTCCATGCGTAGGAACAGTGGCTCACCCTTGCGCACCTCATTACCTGCAGGCAACTGTCCCCACTGTGTTTTACGCTGCAAATCGATTTCTGTTGTTGCTGGGGCAAGTCCCAGGCGCGCACAGACTTCGTCAGAGGTGCTGGGCATAACAGGAGCTGTGTACAGAGCAATAATGCGCACTGCTTCAAGCGCAGAGTACAGCACCTGCGCCAAGGCATCTGCCTGTGTTTGGTCATCCTCTGCATTTTTTGCCAATGTCCAGGGAGCACTGTCCTCGAGGTAGCGGTTTGCCGCGCGCACTAGATCCCAGATGGCGTTCAGCGCGCCACTATAGTCAAAGCGACTGTAGGCATCGGCAACACGGTCGTACAAATCATCTGCGACCTGTCGCAGCACGGCACCTTCGGCACCCTCTGTTGTTGGGTCGCCACCATAGGCAGGCACCTTGCCCGCGCAGTACTTGCCGACCATCGAAAACAGCCTGCTCACCAAGTTACCCCAGTCATTTGCCAAATCCCCATTAAAGCGCTGCACCATGGCCTCGTCACTGATGGATCCGTCCTGCCCAAAAGCTACGTCACGCATAAAGTAGTAGCGATAACCGTCCACGCCAAAACGTTCGACTAGCTCGGCCGGTGTTTTTGCGTTTCCTTTGGACTTGCTCATCTTCTCGCCCTTGACCAGCAGGTGACCGTGGGCAAAAACCTGACGCGGCAGGGGCAGACCCGCTGCGTGCAGCATAGCGGGCCAAATAATGCAGTGAAAACGAATGATGTCCTTGCCAACAAAGTGGACCTGTGCAGGCCAGCGATAGGCGAACTCTTCTGCGCATGAATCGTCATCTGTGCCAAAACCAACGGCGGTTATATAGTTAATAAGCGCGTCAAACCACACGTACATGGTCTGCGGGGCGTCTCCCTCTTCTGTCCAAGGCAGCGGAATGCCCCAGGCAACGTTTGCGCGCGAAATCGACAGGTCATGCAGGCCACTGCGAATAAACGACAGCACCTCGTTGCGGCGTGTTTCTGGCTGGACTGCCTGCGGATTGTCCTCGTAGTACTGCAGCAAAAAGTCAGCGTAATGCGACAGGCGGAAAAACCAGTTTTCTTCGACAACATATTTCAGAGGGCGACCGCAATCGGGACAGAGCGGCTGACTGTCAGAGCTAAGCGCCTTGTCCTGGTCTGCTAGGTCTTTTTGGTTCCAGTAGGCTTCATCGGGAACACAGTACCAACCCTCGTAGCTGCCGCGATAGATGTCGCCGCTGTCAAGCAAGCGACGCGCCAGTTCTTGCACCGAATGCTTATGCTGCACACTGGTCGTGCGAATAAAGCGGTCGTTGCTAATGTGCAGCATCTGCCAAGTCTCTTGAAAGGCAGGTGCTAGCTTGTCGACCCACTGCTGCGGGCTGTAACCTGCAGCTGTTGCTGCTTGCTCGATTTTCTGGCCGTGCTCGTCCAGACCCGTCAGAAACAAAACGTCGTGCCCACACATGCGCCTGTAGCGCGCCATCACATCTGCGGCAAGCGTTGTGTAGGCTGTCCCCAAATGCGGAACATCGTTGACGTAATAAATCGGTGTTGTTAGATAGTAAGACCTTCGGTCGCGGGTCATGGTGGTACTCTCTCCCAGTAGGTTGCGGTTTTGCCAGCCAGCACGGCGCCTACTATTGTATAATACCGATTCACATGCAGGACGTCTTTAATGCAGAGTTCTTTCGGGAAAGGGTGTTCATGAAAAAGCAGGCAGTCATCGTCATCGACATGCTGAACGACTTTGTGTCGGGCAGTCTGGCAAATCCACGCGCAGCCAACATTATCGCGCCCTTGCAAGACATGGTGGCACAGGCACGCGCCGCTGGGGTGCCGCTTATCTTTAGCAATGACGCACATCTGCCGGGCATCGACCCTGAACTAAAGTTGTGGGGTGAGCATGCCATAGCGGGCAGTCAGGGGGCGGAGTTTATACCAGAACTGACACCGATTGCCGGTGATTTCCTGCTGCCAAAGCGTCGTTACAGCAGCTTTTTCCAGACCGATTTGCACTCTCTGCTGCGTGACCTTGGTGTTGACACCCTTGTCATTTGTGGCATGTTAAGCAATATCTGCATACAGCACACGGCAGCCGATGCCTATATGTGGGGATTTTCGGTCGTTGTTCCGCGTGACGGTGTCGAAGCACTTGACGGCGCAACACAGGAAAGTGCACTTGAGTACATGCAGACCATGTATGCTGCAGATATCACCACCTGCGCTGATGTCGCTGCCAGCTGGCAGTCTGGCTAGGGAGTACCCCTGCTTTGACGAAGTTCTTCGCGTTCTTGCGGTGCCAAGTAGTCAATACCATGGCATGAGGAACAAAGCTCTGCTCCCGAGGCATTTCCGGGGAAATGACAGTTGTAGCACATATCGCCAATGCGCCAGAAGTCATAGGCGTGAATCATCATAGTTGCTGGATTGTCGGTGTCCATGTAATCTGCCGAGTGGGGTACGCGCGTGCCGTGACAGTCATCACAAGAACGGGGGTCATGGCAGTCGTAGCAGCGGGCGTCGGGACGGTCATGGATAAGTGCTCGTGACCAGACCGTGCCAATGTCGCGCTGTCTGGTTTCTGCTGGCGGATTAATGTGGCAGACAATGCATTCTACTCGTGCGCGACTTCCATTGTGACAACTGATACAGTTCTGCATGCCCGTCTGAACCAGCTGCATTTCTTGCGCGCGCGTAAAGACGTGACACTGCACACAGGGCATGCCCGCCTGAAGGGGTTCGTAATGCGAGACACGTACCGTTACCCGATCAGGACCTTTTCTGGTCAGCGGTCGCGGCAAAATGTAGTCGCCGTGACAACCCTCACAGGTCGTCTGTAGCACGCTGCCATAGGTACCGCGATTGACAGCATCACGCTGCTCGGGGTCGGTGAAAATGCCCGCAACACTATGAATCGAGCGCGGAACCAGATTAATGGTCACACCTTGCAGGGTAGTACCTGGCTCGTGGCAATTGACGCAAGTCAGGCCAGAGTGAGCATCGACCACGGGCCACTCGGCAACCACCTCGTGCGGCGATTCGTGACAGGCAAGGCAGTAGACCTCGCTGCGCGTGCTAAAGCCAAAACCGATAAAAATGGCCACCGCTGTTAACAAACTTCCCAAAACCGCTGCGTAGTTAATCTTTGATTGTATGGTGATGTCAGTGGCACCAGCCAACAGTTCTTGCGCTGTTTTCTCGTCGATTGTCTTGACCGCATTGCCTTCTTCGTCAAGCAGTTCATACTCGGTTTTTTGCTGTGTGCGCGCGTAGTACCACATAGCAAGGGTCAGCATGACAATCAGCACAAAGACCAGCACAATCGCCAATGCCAAAAGGGCAATCAAGGGCTGACTTTGTGGGTTGGCAACAGCTTGCTGAATCAACTGCCAGCGCGCCTGCAAATCAGCAAAGGTCAGCTGCGAAAGCGTCTCGCTCCACCAGGACAGTGAAAATAAATTGCGTAATACGTCCATCAGTGAGACTCCATCCACATCTTAGGACCACCGGGATGTATGTGACCAACATGACAGATGTCACAGTCACTGCGCGCATGACAGCGCAGGCACATATCCCAGCCCAGCCGATCCGTCTCATCAGCATGAACAATCAAAAAGCCATCAGGATGAGGAATCTCCATACCATGACAGTCGTCACAGAAAAACTCATTTTTGTGGCAGCCAGCACACTGATTGTCTGGTCTGCGCGCCTCGCGTGAATGATCGCGGATAATAAAAGCATCGTGAGGAACCATGCCGCCATGACAGCGTGCACACATTTCGTCTGGGTGACAGGGAGCACAGGTTTGCCAGTCGCCCACACCATGAGTGTAGAGCATGTCAGGTCCATGAACGACAGCAAACACCGAGTTGGTCACGCGGTTATCACCCAGCCTGCCATCGTGGCAGGTCTCGCAGGCAAGCGAGGGACGGGAGGTCAGTGACGCGTGACAGCCAATGCAGTTTTCCATAGCATAGCGCGATTCCCATTCGCTGGTGCCGGGATGTCCTACTCCTCCGTGGCACACCGTGCAGCGCACGTCTTGGGCGCACTCCTCATGATTAACGCGCAAGCCGCGATTTTGGGCAATTCCACCGTCAAAAACCTGGTCGTGACACTGCAGGCAGGAATCATTTTGAATGACGCGCGTAATGTCCTGACCCGGGAAAAGAGGCAGCAGCATCGAATACCACACGCGCTGGTTAAAGCCAATCCTGCCCCAGGTACCCTGAGTGGCATGACAGCTGCGACAATCAACATCAGTGTGTGCGGACTCTTGCAGGTTGTAGGTCTGTGTGCCGTGACAGCCGCTGCAGCCGGGTGCCCAGACAATACCTGCGGCACCTGGCAACAGCAAGAGCAACAACAGTCCGGTACACAACCAAACAAGCAGCTTCAGTAATCCTGGTGGCAAACTCTTTAACATATCATTTCCGTCAAAACAAACACGTGTCTATCTTACTCGTTTCTCACTTCATCTGTGACTCCGTCAGCGGCGGAGTCAAGTGCTGTCCCAGCCTCTAAGGCCGAGCCTTCTGCAAGAGCAGCCGTCATTTCTTGGTCACGCTTCCTCTTTG
>Ga0123353_10009328_pt1 | contig 13527 bp, 9 predicted proteins | sample TergutLab28metaG_3_FD_92763 | JGI IMG/M metagenome (GOLD analysis project Ga0123353, IMG submission 92763) | Labiotermes labralis P3 segment gut microbial communities from Petit-Saut dam, French Guiana - Lab288 P3 | ecosystem: Host-associated > Arthropoda: Insects > Digestive system > Gut ... | reverse complement strand
TACTCCCGTTCGAGTTGCGCCTTATTTATCTCCCCTTCGCTTACATTACCGCAATATCCTGCTGCACGATTGCCCGCATAGAATCCAGTTGAGCAGGCGAACGAGCATCCCTCAAGGCCTCCTGTCGCGCCTGCCACATATAAGCCGGGAACGGTGGACATCATATCCCAATCGCTAGCCACCTCACCCGTTCCGCCGCGTTCAGTACGCCATGGTTTGGCAGCGTCAGGATCTCCCATGAACCAAGCGCCGGATTTTGCGTACTTTTCAGGCGCCATGATGGGCGCCATGAGCATGTCCTGATCCGGATCAAAGCCCCAGCGCGTATAATAATCATATAGTGTATAGCGTGTCTTCCCCTCGTTTCCAATCATGACGCCCCAGAGGCTGCGCCGCTCTTCCTCAGGCATTCCCGCAAAATCGGCCCACAATGGCAGCTCGTATTCACCATTGCGTATGCGCTCGCCCAAGTCATGGATAAGACCTGGCGTAGCGGTGGACTTCCCGTCCACCATACGCCACGATAAACCGCCGCCGTAAAAGGCTTTGTTTTTCCCAGGAATATTACGCTCCTGCACAGTCTTGATAATATTACCGTCGCCATCCTCCCAGGGAATCGCTTTTCCATTGTTGTCAACTATAGTACAGGGAAACAGCGTGTTGCCCGGATTTGCGGTACCGAAACGCGGCCAGGAAAAAGGATTGTTACCCATTAGCGCGGCGTTTTTCCACATGGCGTAGACGTCTGCTCCTGCCTGCCAGGCCATCGCCATTCCTTCTCCTATAACATTCGGATCCCAGCGGTAACTGTTGCCTGTCATTTCGAGACCCATGATCCAGCAGCTGCTGACATATCCTGTCGTGAGAACTGCTGCTTTGCAATGGAATACATAAAACTCACCAGTTTCCATGCTAAAGCCTGTAGCGCCCACAACCCTTCTCTTCTGCTCTCCGCCTTCCGTGAGCACGTTTGTGATCATAACGCGCTCATAGAGGGAAATACTCGGTTCTTTTAACAATGCGTAATAAAGCGTAGGCTTGATATAGTTGCCGTGACGCAGCTTAACCGAGGTCATACTCGTGTAGTCATAGGCTTTCAGCAGTCTGCTGTCTTCATCACGGGTCGGCGCTCCGATAAAATCGTCCCCGTCATCTCTGATTTTCATGCCCAGCCGTTCCAGCTCTAACAGGGCGTCCCAGCAGCCTTTTACCGCTATATACTCCTTGTGCAGTTGACCCTTATACCCGCTCGCTTTCTCGCAGACCTCCTCGGGCGTCATGGGACTGCGGGGGCTGGAAAACACTCCATTCCAATGGTCCATTCCGCCTCCGCCGTTGCCACTTCGCTTAATTGGAGCTTTGTCGACGATCGCCACTTTCGCTCCTCGCCTGGCAGCAGACAGAGCCGCGCAGCAACCCGCAAAACCGCCGCCTGCCACCACGATATCCACATAAACATGATTTACAGTATCGTATCTGATTTGATACGGCCATTCCATTGCTTTGTCCCCTGTAATATTTCGTTTATTATCCAAATCGCTCACCATCCCTATCTCAACGCTCATTCGTATGCTCTCAAAGATATCCAAATCAGATTACCCGTGAACAGTAACCTCTCAGGCAAATCAGTACAATGTTGTGTTCTAAACGCTTGCATTTTTATGCAAGTTGTATTATATTGCAGTTGTTCAGTTTTGTAAATTGAACCTATCGAATGGCAAGTATTTCAATTTAGTTAAGGCATATCTGTTAACCTGATATGCCTCTCATTTCGAAGGAGGAATTATGTCTGTTAACTTTGATTATTACAAAACCTTCTACTATGTAGCCACATATGGCAGCATGGGAAAAGCAGCGCAGCATCTGTATTTAACACCGCCCTCAATAACAAAGGCAATAAAAGCTTTGGAAGAGCAGCTCAACTGCCTGCTCTTTGTTCGTTCCGCAAGAGGAGTGCGTCTAACGCCTGAAGGAGAAGCTCTCTTCGGCAAAGTCAAGCCCGCAATAAACCTGTTGATGATGGGCGAACAAGAAATCGAAATGCTGTACTGTCTTGAAAAAGGATCTGTTAGCATCGGGGTCACTGAGTTTGTTGCCCACCATTTTCTTATACCCCAAGTTCTCAAACCGTTGCATGAAAGTTACCCCAACTTGAGGATAATACTCAAGCGCACTATCTCAGATGTGATCGAGGATGAGCTCGAATCCGGGGATATTGATTTTGCTGTTTTCCCTCAAAACCAGAGAGAACACCAACGTCTGGAAGCTATCAGTCTTTATTCATACACTATAATCCCGATCGTTGGCAAGACATACGCTTTTCTGGCGGATGATAAAGTGCCTTTCAGCAAACTGGCTAACTACCCGCTTATTTTGACCTCGTATGTCCTTTCAGACAACTCCACTCTCGTCGGGAACTACTATAGGAATCTCTATGAGGAACGCGGCTTGCGGTTTGAACCGCATCTTGAAGTCCCCTCAATAGTCATGCAGCTGATGGCCGTGGAGTTGGGATTGGGGTATAGTTTCGTTCCTTATCAGTATGCGCAGGACGGCATCCGAAAAGGAACTCTTTACAGGGTCGATCTTGCCGACGCAGATTATATAACCTTGTCGATCAGTTTACTGAAAATGCCCAATATCCCCTTGAGCCGGGCTGCTCAGGAACTTGTCAGGATAATTCGGGATAAAGCCCCCGAGTACAAAAAAACTATTCAGTTTCCCGGGAGCAGGTAATTGATTCTTAACCGTAATTATCGTATCCTGCACGCGGTCTTAGCCGAAACGAAATACTCATCTTTCAATATAGGCAATTTACATAATTGAACTATTATATTATAAACTAGATATATGCAAATAGTATATGTACAGCATCAAAAATAAACATTGCATCAGTCGGGCGGGGGTTAAGAGGCGCATCCAATTAAATCACGCTAGGAGAGAGTACTGCATGTGGAGGTATATAGTAAAACGTCTGCTCTGGATGATTCTGGTTGTGCTGGGCGTCGCTTTCGTAATTTTCACAATCCTCTACTTCACGCCGGGTGATCCCGCGCGCATGATGCTTGGAGATAACGCGACTCTTGATGAGGTTATGGCGCTTCGTGAAAAGCTTGGCATATCAAAACCATATCTGCCGCAGTTTCTGGATTATCTGTATGACACATTTATAAAGCTCGACTTGGGAACGTCATGGATGTATCAGGTTCCGGTTATGCAGGAGTTTGCCAACCGCCTTCCCAGAACCGTGCTGATGAGCCTGGCGGGTATGACGATCACCGTCGTAGTCGGGATTCCTCTCGGCATGACAGCCGCAGTTAACCAAAACAAGTGGCGAGACTACGGGGTTATAGGTATTGCAATGGTTTTCGTGTCCCTCCCCGGATTCTGGATCGCACTTCAGTGCATAATTATATTTTCATTGAGGCTTGGCTGGCTCCCATCGTACGGTATAGGAGGACTAAAATATTACATTCTACCCGTTCTCACAAGCGTTTTTCATGGAATCGCCATAAACGCCCGCCAGATGCGTTCAGCGGTCCTTGAGACACGCCGCGCCGACTTTATCACCACCGCCCGCGCAAAGGGGCAAACAGAACGCCTGCTGAGGCGAAAGCATATGGTCCCGAATGCGATGATGCCAATTATTACGATGCTCGGCGGTCGGTTCGCGGTGATAATATCCGGAGCGACGATAACTGAAAGGGTCTTCAGCATTCCGGGCATAGGGCTTTACCTGCTCAATGGGATACAATACCGTGATTATCCTGTCATTCGTTCGTGCGCGCTCTTTTTCGCGGTGTTTTCCTCTTTGATAATGCTTCTGACTGACCTTGTATACGCGTGGCTTGATCCGAGGATCAAAGCACAATACGCGAACAGCGGAAGGAGGTAGCCTGCAATGAATGATGACTTTGACGAGAGTGTGGAGTTTCTCTTTGAAGAAGAGGAGTATTCGAAAAGGACTATATATTCACGATTTTTCTCGACATTCTCCCGTGTTTTCAAGACGCCGACTTCAAAGCTGGGCGGCTGCGTGTTCGCAGTGATACTGCTGGCGGCCGTACTCGCTCCGGTACTTGCCCCGTTTGACCCTTTGGAGATGTATCCCCGCGAACGTTTTCAGACCCCAAGCCTGAGCCACCTATGCGGAACAGACAGCTACGGACGCGATATATTCTCAAGGATCCTCCACGGGGCGAAGTATTCTTTGTCGCTCGCATTTGCCGCTGAAGTCATGGGCGTCACTGTTGGCGTCATTCTCGGCAGTATCGCCGGATATTTTGGCGGTAAGGTCGAACAGGTGATCATGCGCTTTTGCGATATATGGCAAGCAATTCCCGGTCTGCTCATGACAATCATCCTTTCCGCTACGCTGGGTCCCGGATTTTTCAATACAATAATCGCCCTCTCGATCGGCGGCATACCCTCTGGCGCGAGAATGACGCGGGCGCTTATACTCGCGGAGCGGAGCAAAGAGTACTTGGAGGCGGCCGAGTCTATAAACTGTTCTAAACTGAAAATAATGTTCAGCCATCTACTTCCGAACGTCATCTCACCGACGCTCGTCTCCATAACGATGGGCTTCGGTAACGCAATGGTTCTCGCGGCGGGACTCTCATTCCTCGGCTTAGGCATTCAGCCTCCTATTCCCGAATGGGGCGCGCTCCTCGCTGACGGGACCGGCCATATCATGAAGTACCCTTATATGATTCTCTATCCCGGTATCATGATAGGTATTTGCGTGCTTTCCGTCAACTTGATGGGCGATGGCGTACGTGATGCTCTCGATCCGAAGCTGCGAAGTTGAGGAGGGGGATATATGTCTGAAAACAACATGTTTCTGTCTGTTCGCGACATCGTCGTTGAGTACACGCAAAACAAGCAGGTAATACACGCGGTCAACGGCGTTTCGCTCGAACTGGAAAAGGGAAAGACTCTGGGCCTGGTCGGCGAGACGGGTGCAGGAAAGACGACGGTGGCAAAGTCGATACTCCGTATACTGCCGGACAATTCCGCCCGCTTTGTAAGAGGGGAAGTAATTCTCGGCGGGGAGAATATTACCGCTCTTGAAGAAACCAGGATGCTCGACATCCGCGGCGGGAGAATCGCGATGATTTTTCAGGATCCCATGACCGCGCTGAATCCCTTGATGTCGGTTGGAGAACAAATTATGGAGGTTTTTTCGATCCACCGCGATGATTTGAGCAAGGCTGAGTGTGATGAGGAATCTGCCCGTATGCTTGAACTCGTAGGGATTCCGCGCCAGCGACGTTTCGAGTATCCGCACCAGTTCTCGGGAGGCATGAAGCAGCGCGTGGTGATCGCGATGGCTCTCGCGTGCGATCCGGAACTTCTGCTGGCGGACGAACCAACGACCGCGCTGGACGTCACCATTCAGGCTCAGGTGCTGGAGCTAATTAAAGATCTTCAGGAAAAACTCAACACTTCGATGATTTTGATTACACATGACCTCGGAGTAGTCGCCGAGACCTGCGATAGCGTAGCGGTAATGTACGCCGGAAAAATCGTCGAGTCCGGAGACAAATGGCCCATCTTTCAAAATCCGTCACATCCATACACCATAGGGCTGTTCGGGTCGCTTCCGAGTATGAACATAGAACAGTCAAGACTCACCCCTATACGGGGACTGCCGCCGGATCCGAGCCGCCTGCCCGAGGGATGCTCGTTCGCGAGGCGCTGTCCAAAAGTTACGAAAAGCTGTATCCAAAACGAAATACCACTTATAGAAGTGGAACCTAACCATTTATGCCGGTGCCTTAAATTCAACGAGGGGGGAGCGAGTAATGGCGAATAATGAAGCTCCTCTTATTGTAGTAAAGAATATCAAGAAGTATTTCAAGAATGCTACTGGGTGGAACCATGCGGTCGACGACCTCAGCTTTACGATTGAAAGAGGCAAGACACTGGGCGTCGTAGGTGAATCAGGCTGTGGAAAATCCACTCTGGGACGCACTGTTATACGCCTGCTTGAAGCGACGGGCGGTTCCGTGTTTTTGGACGGCAAAGACGTCACGCATGTTAAAGGTCGCGAACTCAGATTGGCTCGCAAGCAGATGCAAATCATATTCCAGGATCCATACTCGAGCCTCAATCCCCGCAAGAGTGTTGACACTACAATAAAAGAGCCGCTTAAGAATGAAGGGCGTGTCAGAGGTAAAGCGCTTGAGGAGGAAGCGGAGAAGCTCATGCGAATCGTCGGGATCGACAACCGCCTACGCTACTCCTTTCCGCATGAACTTGACGGCGGTCGCCGCCAGCGCGTGGGAATTGCCAGAGCCCTTGCGCTCAATCCCGATTTTATCTGCTGCGACGAGCCTGTCAGCGCACTCGACGTTTCTATCCAGGCACAGGTTTTAAATCTGCTCATGGATCTTCAGGAGAATATGGGACTTGCGTATATGTTTATTACACATGACCTGTCGGTTGTGAGGCACATATCTAACGATATATGCGTAATGTATCTCGGGCAGATGGTCGAGAAAGCGCCAACAAAGAGACTCTTTGAAAGCAGCCTCCATCCGTACACCAAAGCGTTGTTGTCCGCACTTCCGTCGACGAACCTTACAAAACCTATGCAGCGCATCCAACTGAAAGGAGAACTGACAAGCGCCATCGACCCCAAACCGGGATGCCGTTTCGCCGTCCGGTGTATTCATTCAAGCGAAGAATGCTCACAGGAACAGACTCTGGAAGAGGTTTTGCCGGAGCATTTCGTGCAGTGTTGTCACTGCAAAGCAATAAACGGTCTGTAGTTCCCGCCTTGCAGCGGAAAAGGGCTGTAATCAGAAGTGATTATGCAATTGCGAAGAACAGGGTGAAGAATTTTAGGTTTATGCAATTCGAAGTCCGGGTTTCCAACTCAATAAGCTTCGCAATCGCTAATAAATAAAAAAGGAGACCTGATCGTATGAAAAAGATACTGGCAATCATTATCGCACTGGTTATGCTTGTCGCGCTTGCCGGCTGTAACTCAGCATCAAACAGTCCAGGCGGCAGCAGCCCTGCAGCGTCTTCCGGTCAAGGAGGAAGCAGCAACAACAGTGGAAGCGGAAGCGGAAGCGGCAGCAGCAGTAGTCCCGACTCCGGCTCGTCAGGAGGAAACGCGTCGACGCCATCGTCAAACGTTACGGAACCCGTTATTGCGGAGGGCGCCAAAGTCGCGGAGGACGTGAGACCAGATCCCGGCAGGAAGACAACGGCTAACTCCAATGATCGGTACCCCTCAATAACACTCACCCAGAACGTGAGAATCAACAGCCTGAGCCCGTTCTACGGTCAGGATGCCGCAATGGTCACATCTAACTACGCTATGTTCGAGAAGCTCCTTTACCGTCTGGATACCGTGAATTATGGCTCAGGGCTGGCAAAATCCTGGGGCTATGAAGCCGGGAGCGACACCAGGATCGCGTTTGAGCTTTATAGCAACATCCATGACTGGAACGGGGAGAGACTCACATCTTCCGATGTGAGGTTCAGCTTCGACGCCTTTGCCGCCAGTGGTAAAGCAACAAACTATGACCTGTACGACACTATCGAAGTCATAGATGACACGCACTTTGTTCTTGTTTTAAAGAGTAAGATTGAAAACCTTGTCGCTTTCGAATCTCTTATGAATACCTACATCGTGTGCGAAGCCTCGTGGGATGAGCAAACGGCTTCGACCACTCCTGTAGGAACCGGTCCATATAAGCTCAAAGAATATGTGACTGACGCTTATATAATCTTTACGGCCAATGACGATTATTGGAACATAGCCAATCCCGCCCCATGGTCCCGCGCCACAGTGCAGGAACTCCGCGTAGACATGGTTCTTGACGCCGCGCAAAGGCTCATCGCACTGCTTAACGGAACCGCTGTTAATCTAGGCGGCGGAATCACGAGCACCGACCTCGAAGACTTCCTTGAAGGCGGACAATACGAGGGCGATTATCTGCTTACAGTTTTGCCTGGCGGTAGTCCGTCCGGACTTCAGGCAAACGTCCATCCGGACAGCATTATGAGCGATATCAATCTCCGCATGGCCATATGGTGGTGTCTTGACACGATGGACTATGTCTATCTCAATGGAGAGAATGTGACGCTTCCTCTCAGCACGGTAACAATACCTACCACAAGGGATTATGACCCGGCATGGAACGACATATTCAGCTACCACTCGGAACAAAATCTGGATCTGGCTAAAGAATACCTTGCAAAGTCAAACTATAACGGCGAATCAATCAAAGTGCTTACAAAACTGGCTCCTCTATCTTTGGGTGTTATTGCAAACGTCACGGTGGCTCAGCTCGCGAAGATTGGAGTTAATGCCGAGGTAGTTCAGGTCGACCACCCAATCATGATGGAAATGCTGACCGATCCAAAGAACTGGGACCTCTGGACCTACAGTAACAGCAGGCCCGACAGATACTTCTCGGCGTCGGTACTGGATTTCTTTATCGGTAAAGCTTATGGAACGGTCCCGGGATATAACAAGGGTTTGTCCGATGACGGCAGACTTCAGGAACTCATCGATATTTCAACCAGCAGTTCAACCAACAGCCGACAGACAACTCTCGATCTTATAAATTACACTGTCGAGATGGGGTACTTATATGGCTTGTTTTACGAGCTGGTCTATTACGCGTGGGATCCGGCTATCTCAGAGTTTACCGTCGACGCGACGATGACTCCGATCCTCACCTGCCTTGATTTCTATCTCGATTAATCTTCATCATCAGTTAGAGGCAATGTATGGGCGTAGATGTAACATGTGAAGAGTTTTTAAATGATTGTGAAACTACCGCCGCGGGCGCTAATGAAACAGGCGAATGCCGCGGCGGAGAGTTCCTATCATTATCTACCGGTAATATGGTTCTGGCGCCCGCTCTAACTCAAAAACCGGCGTCAGAAAGAATCACAACGGAACTTCCGGTCCCTGCTACATACGAAGCGGATCGTCCCTTGAAGACCGAGTATGAGGCGGACGTCCTTGTTGTAGGCGGCGGCTACGCGGGGATAAACGCCGCGTTTTCCGCGAGGCAGGCGGGAAGAGACGTTATTTTGCTTGATAAAGGCCGCCCCGGATATTCCGGTCAGTCCCCGTGGCCCGGCACATTTAATTACTTTGACCCCGAGTTGGGCGATGACAGAACCGCATTCCGTGAGTATGTCCGATACAGCTCGGAGTACTTCGGCAACCTCGACTGGATCGATATCTGGATGGACGAGTCCAAAGCGATGAAAGAACGTATCGAACAGTGGGGCCTTTTAGATATGTACCCACAGATGTTCGAGACCGAATACTGGAAGACCCGCGATTACTATGGCTACCGGGACAATGTAGTCGGCAGCCATGAACGTCGGCCAAAGTTTGTTGAAATACTCAATGATAATAACATCCCCTGGCTGCAGCATGTGATGGTGACAAACATCATTATTCAGGACGGAAAATGTGCAGGCGCCGTCGGCTTCCAGTTCACGACCGGAGAAATCATTACCGTCCACGCAAAAGCAGTCGTCCTTGCCGCCGGCAATGGCTGCATCATTCCGACAGGACATCTGAACGGTGATAACACATTTGACGGCGAAATAATGGCTTATGATATTGGCCTTCCTATTGGTGGAAAAGAGTTTGAGGATTTCCACTTCAATAATTCTTTCGCACCAGGCTGCGGTTGGCTGAGCTCCGACGCGAGGTTCTTCGATCCGAACTTCCTTTGCGGCGGCAACATCCGACGCTCGGGAGACTCACTTGTCAGTGTCAAAGCGAAAAAGGAAGAATGCGACAGGATAGAAAAACATCCCACGCATCCCGAAGGCCTGCCTTATCTCGACACAGCCCCTTGGTCGCTGGAACGATCCGGGCATGTTTTTGCTCAAGCGGTAAACTTCGGCACGAATCCTGAAGAAAAACGCATAGGTAAAATGATTTCCCCCTATGTACGCCTCGATGCTCCTGGCGGCGCGGTCGGTATGTGTTTGCATCTGGCTAGCGGCGTGTTTTGCGGAATGGACGACGTCGACGGATATACCGGTATTCCCGGATTATGGGTCGCCGGCGACGGAGTCCACCTGACTAATCCAGGCGGAGCAAACTATGAAATTGGCAACGGCTTCACTTCATGTTTCGTAAGTATCTGCGGAGACCATGCAGGCAGGTCCGCGAGCGCTTATTGCATGAGTACGCAACTGGCAAGGATAACCAAAGAGAACCTTGACAAAGCAAAGGAGGAAATTACGCAACCGCTGAAACTGGAAAAGGGGTTCAATCCTAACTGGGCAAGAGACGTCCTGCAGGGCATCATGGCGCCTTACTGGGTAATTAGGAACAAGTCCGAACCCATGCTCAAAGCGGCGCTGACGCAGGTTTTGTATATGCAGGAAAACGTAGCTGACCGGTTGCTGGCTCGCACCGGGCACGACCTGCGACTTTGCCACGAAGTGAAGCACAAGCTTACTGCTTGCGAACTGAAACTCCGGGCTTCTATAGCGCGCAAGGAAAGCCGCGGAAAAAACTTCTTCCGTGAAGATTATCCCAGGCGCGACGACAGTGAGTGGCTGAAATACATTATTCTGAAAAAGGGTCCGGACGGCAAGCCCGTCATGACCTTTGAGCCTGTTAAAAAAGAATGGACGGCAGCCGGGATCCCTGCCGACTTTACGTTTTAAGATTGAGAGGATCTGTTCGTCATGGCTGTTGAAAGATATGATTTGAATGCATGCGTCGGCTGCAGAAAGTGCGTAAACGTCTGCCCAATGGATGTTTTCCGCTTCAATGACGAGGCGAAACTGTCTATCATAGCCTATCCTGAGAACTGTCAGGGTTGTGGTATGTGCTTTTACGTTTGCATCGGCGGCTCCCTGCAAATCTCCCTGCATAACCACTCATTTCCCGTAGTGCCGATGAGGGCGACGCATGGCGTCGACGCCAACCACTTCATCTATGCCGGACCCGGCGTAAAAGGAAGTGAGGTCAGAGACCGACTTGCTAAGGAGGGTGTTTACGAGTCTGAACTGAAGCTGGATTCCTGAGTTTCGCTCGTGACGTAAACACACAGCGATGGCACTGATTATCTATCCGGACTTTTTGAAAGAATATGTCTGCCGGCGCAAAAGCTGCCGGCGTACCTGCTGCAGAGACGATTGGGACATCGTACTCACAAAGCAGGAATTTTTTGCTGCCGGCGTCAAAACGTCCGGTGATGAGCATAGTTTTCAGGCGGCAAAGTACTTTCAACGCAACCCACACAGCACCGGCGATGACAACTATGCCTGCTGCCGGATGAGAAGCGACGGCTTTTGTACACTGCTGACCACAGACGGTCTTTGCTCATGGCAAAACGAGTACGGTGAAAGCGTCGGGGCGGCGTGTAATTATTTCCCGATGACGTATATATCTTTTCTGGGCGACATATACGAGTACCCGACCGCTTCCTGCGAGGCAGTTGTTGAACACCTGCTGAAGCGAACTGAGCCTATAGTGTTGGAAAGCAGAGCTATTACTACCGGCACGAGCCGTTACCAGATTGATATTAAACAGCGCCATTTTCTGAGGAGGCCTCTCCTGCGTTACTATCCCGACCTTGTCAAATGGGGAACCGCAATATTACAGGACAGGCGTTTTTCTTTGGATGACAGGTTTACATTGCTGGCAGGCGCTATGACTCTCATCGATCGGCTGGAGCGAATAAACAGCCTGAATGAGTTGCCTGAAGCAATGTCGAAGTTTTTTTATAACGATGCGCCACAAAAAACCATCCGGGAATACGCCAGGCATGCGATCGGAGCTGACGCCATTCAAGCCGTGACCGCCAACGCTTTTATCACGAAAATCCATTCGCCTGTCCACGGGGACTTTGCACGGTTTGTTTTACGTAATCTGGGCATTTCTTTTGAAGAAACAGACGAGAATAACAGACTCCAGAGCCGAGTGAAACATTTCGATATGGGGCGGCTTCAAAAACGTATGAGCGAACTGGCAGGTTTTATAAAAGAGAGAGAGATTTTCCTTGAACATATCATGGTATGCGAGTATCTGCGCAGTATGGTACCCGTCACTGAACCCGATATTCTGGGAAGCTTGAGTTTTTTCAACGCGTGCTACGCGCTGCTCAAAGGCGTTATATACGGCGCCGCGGCTGCGGATTCCAGTAACACCGTTATTGCGGATGTGGTCGTGCTGCTTTACCGCATGTTCATCCATCAATCACGTTGAGAGTGGCATAAACATCGTGACACAATCATCGCTGCCGTATTGTATGGATCAAGTTTATTAGTTTATAATTCTATGTTGAAAACCCTGAACAAGTATGTTAGTATTGACAAACGTGAGAAGTGATTTTTGGGTTTTTCCGTAATTATTGGAACATGCTTTAATCATAGGAAAAATCTTGAGGGGAGTGTTGTCGCAAAACATATAAATGCACGATACTGATCAAATGGAAAAAGGTAATACAAAAAAGGAGGAATAATAAGAGTTATGCTGAAAAAATCTTTACCGAAATTACTAATCGCATTTGTGTTGGTGCTTGGGCTCGCTGCCGGCTGTACCCAGACGCCAACAACAACACCACCGCCCGCCCCGTCCTCAGCGGCTCCGGCGTCCCCGTCTGAAGATGCAATTCCCGACAAGGATCCGGGCAAAACAACGATTACGATAACCGCCGTTCGCCCGCTTTCCGGCGCTAATGTTTCATTTGAGTACTATAACTATGGCCCCGTATATAAAATGTGGGTCAATGAAGTCAACAAAGCAGGCGGTATCAGAGTTAAGGAATACGGCAACCGTCAGCTTACAATTGATTTAAGAGTTTACGATGACACCTCGGACGTCGGAGTCATGACTGACCTTCTTGTCAAGACCATGACTCAAGACAAGCCGGACTTCGTACTTTCACCCTGCTCGACAGCGGGCCTTCAGGCTGCGGCGCCCATATTCAACCAGTACGGTTATCTTATGCTCGGCGCCGAAGGCGGCGGGACCGATACAAGGCCGTTGTACGATCAATACCCGGACATATTCTTTACAACATCCTTTTCTGTACATCAGGTTCCGAAAATGACTGAAATCTTCAATCAGCTTGGCGTAAAGAAAGTATTTGTCACCTACATGCAGGATGCACACGGTCTCGAATATCTGGAAACCACGGATGAAGAGTTCCCCAAAGCCGGCATTGAGTATGAAGCGATAGCCTCTCCCTGGGACTTTGCCGATATGACTCCGATCATTACGCAGGCAATGGCATACGGCGCTGACGCTTTCGTCGCATACTGTTATCCCCCCTGGAACGCAAGCTTGATCAATACAGCTATTTCAATGGGCTACAATCCGAAAGCGTGGGTGTGCGGACCCGGGGGCAGCCAGCAGTCTTTCTATGAAGAGTCAGGCGGCATGGCTATTAACGGCATGATGTTTGAAGGCGCGTGGTCAGTCAACAGCGGGCCCGCTTACGCCGAATTTGCCAGAAAGATTGCAGAATACTATAAAGACGATCCCAACTGGGGACCGGAGTGGTGGGGCTCCGC
>Ga0123353_10009327_pt1 | contig 13528 bp, 12 predicted proteins | sample TergutLab28metaG_3_FD_92763 | JGI IMG/M metagenome (GOLD analysis project Ga0123353, IMG submission 92763) | Labiotermes labralis P3 segment gut microbial communities from Petit-Saut dam, French Guiana - Lab288 P3 | ecosystem: Host-associated > Arthropoda: Insects > Digestive system > Gut ... | reverse complement strand
GGATTCATTAGTGTTGGCTTCCGCTTTGGAAAATGATTGTACAGTTCTTTACTCAGAGGATTTGCAATGCAATCAAATCATTGAAAATCAACTGAAAATAGTTAATCCTTTTGCAAAATAAAACTGCCGTACAGGTATTAAAAGTAAAAATTTAAACACAGACAATTTAAAAATGAAAAAAACAATATTTTTATTAATCCTCGCCGCCGCAACTCTTGGCGTTTATGGGCAGGAGTTGAAACCCTATCCAAACAGGAACGGCTTATACGGGTATGTGGATAAAAAAACGGGGACATTAGTGATACCTTGTAAGTATGACTGGGCATACCCATTTTCCGAAGGGTTGGCAGCGGTAAATCACAATGGTAAGCGTGGATATATTGATGCAACTGGCAGAGAGGTAATTCCTTGTAAATACGAGCGCGGAGAGCATTTTCATGAAGGTTTAGTTGCGGTAAGACTTAACGGGAAATGGGGATATATCAACAAAATCGGCGAAGTAATGATTCCCTTTAAATACGACAAGGTTTCAGATTTTTCGGAAGATTTTGCAGCAGTGCAACTTAACGGCAAATGGGGTGGTATTGATAGAACCGGTACGGTGATTGTTCCTTTAGAATATAATTCTTGGAAGAAGGTGCAAGATGCAGCAAAAAAAATCGAAAAAAAACCATTTGATGTTTTTGCCAAAGGCTACGTAGAGATAAGGATCAATGAATGGCAGAAAAAAGGGGAATACGAAAATACTGCCGAATGGCAACAACGTGTAAATGAAACCACACGCCAAGCAAAAGTTACCGAACTGCTGAAAGATGCCGAGCGAGAATATATTGCTATTCGGGCTAAAACCGTGTATCATACTATGGAGTTGGGAACGTATGATGCCGATAATCAAGTGTTTTTGGTAAAAAGTGATTTATCAGGCAATTTGCTGGTACCGGTACCCAAAAACGAAGGTCAAGATTTTAAAGCAAACTGGGACAAGGTTACAAAAACGCCCACCTATTTCATTGAAAACGACAAATTAGGGCTTGCCGAAATGACCTTTACAACACCCACCGGCAAAACCTACAAATACAGCAATCAAGCCTCGCTCAACTACACAGTAGCGCAAATTGACTACAATTTTGCACCGATAAATATTGATGTGCCAACGCAAACCACGTCCGGCGGCGGTAGCCAAAATATCAACACCGTAAATCTGCAAGCAGGCAAATCGGACATAGCCACCCCGCCCAAAACCACCACAAAGAACGACAACACCTTTGCCGTGATTATCGCCAACGAAAATTATCAAAACGAGTCGCAGGTTCTTTTTGCCAAAAACGATGGCGAAACATTTAAACAATACTGTATCAATACGTTAGGCATACCCGATCAACGGGTACACTTTGTGGTTAATGCCACGTTGAACAATATCCGCGACGAGGTAGATTGGATAAGTGCCGTTGCCAAAGCACACAAGGGCGAAATAAGTATCATTTTCTACTACGCCGGACACGGTATCCCCGACGAAAGTTCGAAATCGGCATATCTGCTGCCGGTGGACGGTCGCGGCTCCAACGTCAAAACGTGTTACAAGTTAGATGAGTTATATGCCGACTTGGGCGCGTTGCCCGCCAAAAGCATCATCGTCTTCATGGACGCCTGTTTCAGCGGCACGCAACGCAGCGGCGAGATGTTGGCATCGGCACGCGGCGTTGCCATCAAATCCATGCCGGGAGAGCCGAAGGGTAACATGATCGTATTCTCCGCCGCACAAGGCGACGAAACCGCCTACCCCTACCGCGACAAAGGACACGGTATGTTTACCTACTTCCTACTGAAAAAACTGCAAGAGACCAAAGGCGCGGTAACACTCGGCGAACTGGGCGACTATATCACCGATAAAGTTCACAAACAATCCATCGAAGTAAACCGCAAAAGCCAAACACCAACAGTAAATCCGTCATACATCATGGCAGACGAATGGCGGGGGATGAAATTGCCGGGTTTTTGATTTTTTCGAGAAATTGTCGGACAAAACAAAATATCGTATCTTTGCAGCGTTGTAAGAAATAGACGAAAACCAATGGAAGTAAAAGCAATAAATAAGGCGATGAGTGATAAAATAAGTTTTATCAGTTTTATTGTTCCGGCATTTGCGGAAGCGTATAAAATGCCTATTCCCACTGCCTTTAAGTACCTGAAAAAGTATGGAGGGTGGGATTTTCTCAACAAGCATTGGTGGGCTTTACACACCGATAATGACATTTGGGCTATTCACGACATTTACAAAATTTGTTATAAAAACGGAGGAATGCGGTAATGAGAATTTATCACGGCAGTTACGTTAAGGTAGATAAAATTGATTTATCAAAATGCAAGCCGAACAAGGATTTTGGCAAAGGTTTTTATGTAACGAAGTTTCGTAATCACGCCGAAGATTGGGCTAAAATCATTGGCGAAAAATACGGTACAGATGGCTTTGTAAGTGAATATGAATTTTCTGAAAACGATTTCACAAAGTCTATTTGCAAAATTAAACGTTTTGAAACGTATGATGAGGAATGGCTCGATTTTGTAGTGGAAAATAGAGATAAAAATAGTAAAACACCTGCCCACGACTACGATATTGTAATTGGTCCCGTTGCAAACGACAAAGTTCAAAATACGTTACGGCTTTATCTGAAAGGAAAAGTTTCAAAAGAACAGTTTTTGAAAATGCTTACGTATCACGAAGAAACACACCAAATTTGTTTTTGCACTTTGAACTCATTGCAAACTATTGACAGAATTGACGACACGCCAACTTACGACATAGTAATGATTTCTGAACCGATTATTGAAAAATTAATAGCAGATTTTAATTTCAACGAAGAAAAAGCGACAAACCTATTCTTTAATTCCGACACCTGTAGTAAATTGTCAGACATCGAAACCAAACTTTACGAAAAAGATTGGACAGAAATTTATAAATTGTTGTTGAACGAGTTACAAGGGGCGAAAATATAGATGAAGCATCTAAATTTTAGGATTAGTTACTTTTTTTCATCATCCACGACAACTCTTTCTCGTTGCCATCGGAGATTTTCACCGTCATCTCGTTATCCGAGATTTTTTGGTATGTGATGATTTTCGGAAAGTCGTGTTGCTGATTTTCAAAGGAGAAGACGGAGTCGTCGGAAGACGTCATGGTAAAGGCGATACCCAAGCCTTCATTCTGTCCGACCACCGTAGCGGTATAAACCACAATATCGCCATCGCGGAGCAAATCCAAATACTCGAATACTGTAACTTCGTTGTTTATAACAACATAAGAGACGCCCTTCATGGCATTTTCATTCAGGTAATCCCAATGCTCATACACCTCTTTATCCTCCATTTTCCATGTTCCTTGAAGAAAATCAAAAAGATCGGTTTGGGCAAAGGAGAGGTGAGAGAGGCATAGGGTGAGTAGGGGTAAGATAATGTGTTTCATATATTTTGTATTAATATCCATATTTTCCCTTCCACAAATTTTTCAACCGTTGGCGCATTTCATTTTCACGGGCGTTATCTCCCGGCTCATAAAGCTTTGTTCCGGCGATTTTATCCGGCAGGTATTCCTGAACGGAGAAATTGTCTTGATGGTCGTGGGCGTATTGGTATCCTTTGTGGTATCCCAAGTCTTTCATCAACTTGGTAGGCGCGTTGCGGATGTGTAGCGGGACGGGCAGGTCGCCGGTTTGACGTACCGTTGAAACGGCGTTTTCAATCGCCAAATAACTTGCGTTGGTTTTGGGGCTGCACGCCAGATAGACGGCTGTTTGAGATAACACAATGCGTCCTTCGGGCATTCCGATATTGGCGATGGCTTCAAAGCAGGCGTTTGCCAACAACAAGCCGTTGGGGTTGGCGTTTCCGATGTCTTCCGAAGCCAAAATCACCAAGCGACGGGCGATAAACTTCGGGTCTTCGCCGCCCTCAATCATCCGTGCCAGCCAATAGACGGCGGCGTTGGGGTCGGATCCGCGAATACTTTTAATGAACGCGGAGATGATGTCGTAGTGTTGCTCGCCGCCTTTGTCGTAGATGGCGAGGCGTTTTTGTATCACGTCTTGCACCAGTTGGTTGGTGATATGCAGTACTTTTTTTTCTCTGTATTCCGCCATGAAAACGAGTTCAATGGCGTTAATCAACTTGCGGGCGTCGCCTCCCGATATTCGGAACAGTGCCTCTGCCTCGTCAATCTCCATCTCAAATCCGTTTTTACGATACCACGCAACAACGGAGTTCGACAACTCTTTCAGGTCGTCCACATCAAACGACTTCAAGACATAAACCTGACAGCGTGATAATAAGGGCGTTATCACCTCGAAAGAGGGATTTTCGGTGGTCGCACCAATCAGGGTAACGATGCCTTTTTCTACCGCTCCCAACAGCGAATCCTGTTGCGACTTGCTAAAACGGTGGATTTCGTCAATGAAAAGGATGGATTTGCGCGTGGTGCGTGCCTTCTCAATCACTTCTCGCACATCTTTCACACCCGACGTTACCGCACTGAGCGTGAAAAACGGTACATCTAACTGTTTGGAAATAATCACCGCCAACGTCGTTTTGCCCACGCCCGGCGGTCCCCACAAAATCATGGACGGGATATTACCGCCCTCGATGGCTTTTCGTAGAATGGCGTCTTTGCCGACCAGATGTTTTTGTCCGATGTAGGCGTCCAAGTTGTTGGGACGGAGAATTTCGGCTAATGGCGGCAAATGGTTGTTCATCGCTTTGGGGAAAATGACTGTTACCTCATGTCAATCACGTCGTAGTCTTTGTAATCGCTTGATGTAAAGGTGAAAACAGCGTCTTCTATGGGTTGATTGACTTTGCAGTTTTCCAACGTATAGGTATGGAGCGTTCCTTTTTTATCTGTCATCTGGATTTCTTGCGGCATCAGGTCGGATTTTGCAATCGTCAAAACGGCTTTTGTAAACTCGTTTTTCTTGGCTGACTCCAACTCAATCACCTGACAGACAGTTCCTTTTATTGTTTTTTCCGTTACAGACTTTGCCGTGAAGTTTTTATAGTAATCGGTGAAAACTTTGCTGGGTGTGATAATGTCGTCCATATCTTCGAGGTCGTTGATTTGCACTTCTTTCGCGTCCGGCATGATGGTATAGATGGTTTTTCCGTCGCAAAGAACAATCTGTCGCGCCACCTCCAAACGGTATTTGTCGCCCTTCACCATTATTTTACCTTTTTGACTGTCGTCCAACTTGGCGGCAGTGTTTTTGAGCGAGAAGGTGAAATTCGCCGAAATGGTTTGATATGTCGCCGCCTTTTCGCTGGCTTGTTTTAACAACGCCTGAGGCTCAACCTTTTGCGCAAAAGCAACCGCCGTACTTACCAAAATAATTGCAATGAATGATAGTCGTTTCATCTTAAAGTTCTGTTATATTTACCATAAATAAACCCTTTCGATACAATTATATTGTGTCGAAAGGGTTTATTCGGATTTTTTTGTATCTTTCCTCTAAAAATGTCTATTCCTCCATGTTTTTTATTATCATAATATATTGATATTCAACATTCTATTGTTATTCTTATCAGGAATTGAGGCAATACGATATTGGAGGCGATTATTGTTTCGTCTCAAGATTGATGTTAAAAATATCCAGCCGTATAAGGATGTTGATATTGATGAAGAACAATGAAAACGAGAGTTTTTCAAAGCAGGCTTAATAGCTACGCTATTTCAAACTATCCTAATTTTGTGCTTAATAGTCAGCACGTTGTGTTTATGTCATTGTTGTATATATATTTTACGTTTATAATTACAACTGGCAAAGGCACACTATTTTTTCTTATACCAAAAGAAAAATTGTTGTTGTTTTTCCCGTTCTTGTTTTGTTTTGGCGCAATAGACAAGTTTTTCGGAATAGGGGTCGAAGTTCGTATAATATAAGGTAGAAGCCAGCGTCATAGGTGTGGGGGTAAAATCTTGGACTTGTTCCAGACGGTAGCCCATTTTTTTGGTTTTTTGCATCAGCAGTTCCATGTCTTGCAGGCGACAGGCGGGTAGTGATGCGATGAAGTAGGGAATTAGTTGCTGGCGTTTGCCGTGTTTTCTGTTCAGGGTGTCGAAGCGGTGTTTCAGGGTCTCAAACATCTCAAACGCCGGTTTTCTGACAAGTTTTAAAACCTCGTCGGCGGTATGTTCGGGTGCCACTTTGAGCCGTCCGCCCGTGTGATATAGAAAAAGTTCCTCGAAATACTCATCATGGCGATACTCTTTTGCCTTCTCTTTCGGACTGTTCATAAACAAGTCGTAACGCACGCCGCTACCGATAAAAACATACGGTACCATCTTTCTGACGGTGCGATAGAGGTCGAGCAGTGCGCTGTGGTTACAGTCGAGGTTGGGACATATTTTCGGATACAAACAACTTGGTTTTCTGCATTTTACACAAACCGCCGACTCTTTACCTTTCATTCCGTACATATTTGCCGAAGGACCGCCCAAGTCGGAGATGGCACCGTTGAAGTCGGGCATCTCCCGCACCCGTTCAACTTCCTTTAAAATGGATGATTTTGAACGACTTACAATCTGTTTCCCTTGATGCATGGAGATGGTACAGAAACTACACCCGCCAAAACATCCGCGATGAATGTTGATGGAATGTCGAATCATATTGTATGCCGAAATCTCTCCGCGACTGCGATATTTCGGGTGCGGCATCCGTGTAAACGGCAACTCATACACCGCGTCCAACTCTTCGGTGGTCATTTCGGGATAGGGTGGATTTACCACCACCGCCGTATCGCCTACTTTCTGTACAATCGTTTGAGTATGAACCGAGTTTGACAACTCCTCCACCGTCCGAAAAGCACGGGCAAACGCTTTTTTATCACTGCAACACACCTCGTGCGACGGTAAAACAACGGCGTCGCCACATTCCAACGCATTGGAACAGAAAGCCGTTTGAGGAATTTTCTCTTTTATCTCCTCGAAAGCACAACCGTTTTTCATCTTGGAAGCAATCTCGCGGATTCCTTTTTCGCCCATTCCATACACCAACAAATCCGCCTTGCTGTCGAGCAGGATAGAGGGCATCACCGTATCGCTCCAATAGTCGTAATGCGAAAAACGCCGCATCGAGGCTTCGATACCGCCAATAATCACCGGAACGTCGGGAAAAAGTTGTTTCAATATTTTGGAATAGACCTTTGTGGCGTAGTCGGGACGAAAACCGGCTTTGCTGTCGGGCGTGTAGGCGTCGTCGGAGCGTAGCCGTTTGTTGGCGGTGTAGTGATTGACCATCGAATCCATACATCCAGCCGTTACGCCGAAAAAGAGACGCGGCTTTCCGAGTTTGGTAAAATCGCGCAGGTCGTCTTGCCAATTCGGTTGCGGGACAATGGCAACACGCAATCCCTCCGATTCTATGACTCGTCCGATGACGGCGTGTCCGAAAGAGGGGTGGTCAACGTAAGCATCGCCCGAAAAGAGAATGACGTCCAATGCGTCCCATCCGCGCGCTTCGACTTCTTTTTTGGTGGTGGGAAGCCAACTGTCAATGCTAATATTCCGAGTACAAAATTCCGATTTTTGCTTTTTTATCACTTTCGTCGTCGGGATTATTTCCGAATAGCACCACTCTGTTTGCGTAGTAAGAGGCACCGGAGATGGAGATATAGAGGTTATCGTTATCCATGCTCGGGTCTAATATTCGTCTTTGCAGATAGCGTGTGATGCGTGTCTCGTATCTGTTTTTTTCCGAATTAAATTTGCCGCCCATATAGGTCATGCCAAGTTCGGCGTCGGGTGTCAAGACGGTTCTTCCGCTCGCGTTCACCGTATATACGGCTAATTGTTGTGCGGGTAGTAGGTCTTTGTTATAGGGTTCGGCGTTATTCAAATACAGTTTGGCTTCGTTGATAACGATTTTTTTCCCTCGCAGTTTTTCAATGCCATCGAAATTGACTTTGATTCGGACGCCGCTAAACGGTTGCAGATAGAGCCTTTGGTTGCCCGATATGGGGGAAGTGCTGTTTAGTTGGGTTCGCAGGTCGGAACACGCAGTGAGATGTTCCACTTTGTATTCATTAAATCGTAGCGACCTGTCTCTGTCAATGACAAAGGTGTAACTGGAATCGGCGTAGGTTCCGGTGCTGGTGTTGAAATAGGAGTAGTACAATACCATTTTTGTTTCCGGTGATTCGGGACTGAAATAGACCATTTTACCAAATGAGCCTACAACGGGATCAACAGCCACCCGCAAGCCGTAAAATTTTTTCAGAAAATCGGCATTAGAGACAAACGATGCTGAGTCAGCCAAAAGTGCTTTTCCAAAATCATCGTCCAACCGAATCGAAAGAAACGGCGCGTGCATACCACGGCTACGGTTCACCCAAAAGCGTTTTAAATCAACAGAATCAAACGGTTGATCCAAGAAATATTTCGCGCCGATGTGTTTGGGGTTAAACTCAATGACGTCGGTTGCGTAGTAGTTATTTCTGATATTGCCGGCGGATGTGTCTGAGTTGAGGTACAAACTGTCGGTCAGTTTATAAACGTATGCTCGCATCCATGTTGTGGAGTCGCCCCATCGTCCGGAATAGCCCAACTGTAAACATATTGAGTCGAGCGTTGCTTTTTCTCCGAAGTAGTGGTTGGTGTGCGATAGGCGAAATTGCGTGTTGAAAGCGGCTTGTGTTGTGCCGAAAACGGGGTCGTTGATGCTCCCCAGTATGAGTGTCGGCAGGTTGGTTGTTACCACCGAGTCGTGTTCTACGGTATAGGATACAAATAAAACGGTGGAGTCGTCGCCATATAGATCAATGGTGTCCGATGGTGGTTGAATGTCGAATCCCACTTTGGAAGGGTCTTTATAACAGGCTGCAAATAAGATGCTTACAATGGTTACAACAACAAACCAAATGAGATAATTACGTGTGTATTTCATATAAAAAAATGAATTAATGCGATGAGTGATTTAATCTTCTTCTTCAGGAGGTAACAGCGATTCGTAGAAAGTATTGTATGCTTCGATATAATCGGGCGTTTCCGTTGATTGATACGGGAGGAAGGGTTTTCCGGTGGCTTTGATAACGGCAGATACCTCAGGATCAATGGTTTCACTTCCTTGTATAAAGCCGTCGGCGTAGGTGATTGCGCCAAACATCAGGTCTTTCCACGTACCTTTTTTATACACCCGCATCTCTTTTTTCTCCACGCCGGGGAAAGCCATACAACGATCCATCTCTCTGATTTTCCCTTTGAAACGGTCGTTATAAACGGACAACACGACTTTGGAGTGTGAAAAAAGCGGGTTGGTATGGTATGCCGTCTTCACATACAAGGGCAACAGCGACGAAAACCATCCATGACAATGGATAATTCCCGGCGCCCATCCAAGTTTTTTCACAATCTCCAGCACGCCCCTGTTGAAAAAGACGAGCCGCTCGTTGTTATCTTCAAACAATTTTCCGTTTTCATCAAAAAGCATGGATTTCCTACGGAAATAATCATCATTATCAATAAAATAGACCTGCATCCGCGCTTGCTGAATGGAGGCAACTTTTATGATTAACGGATGATCGGTGCCATCAATAATTAAATTCAAACCCGAAAGACGGACAACCTCGTGCAATTGGCTACGACGTTCGTTGATATAACCGTAGCGCGGCATAAAAGTTCGGATTTCTTTCTTCCGTTCTTGCGTTCCTTGTGGTAAATATCTTCCTATTTTCGCTATCTCCGTCTCGTCTAAGAAAGGCATAATCTCCTGTAAAACAAATAGAACCCGATTTTTTCGCATCATTAAACCGTACTTTAATTTTTTTTTGCAAAGATAATAAAAAAAAAAAATAAAATAAAAAACATTTTTTACTGAATATGTAACAAAAATAACACTACTTTTACGGTGCTAAAAAAAGAGGGGATGATTAAACGTTGGTTCGAAGAAAAAAGCGCTGATAAAGAGATAGTTAAGAGGTTGTCGGAGGTGTTGCATATCAACAAACATTTGGCAAACTTGTTGGCTCTACGTGGTATTTCTACGTATGATGAGGCAAAAACATTTTTCCGCCCGTCGCTTCACAGTCTGCACGACCCGTTTTTGTTGAAAGACATGGATAAGGCGGTTGACCGCATCATCGAAGCCATGCAAAACAGAGAACGGATACTCGTTTACGGCGATTATGATGTGGACGGAACGACTGCCGTTGCGTTGATTTATCTGTTTCTGAGGAGTTTAAGTGCCAATGTTGATTTCTACATTCCCGACCGTTACAACGAAGGCTACGGGATTTCACTGCAAGGCATCGAATATGCCTACGAGCAAGGTTTTTCCCTTGTGATTGCGTTGGATTGCGGAATTAAAGCCGTTGAAAAAGTCAAAGTGGCAAAGGAGCGAAACATTGACTTCATCATTTGCGACCACCACCGTCCGGGCGATGAACTGCCTCCGGCGGTTGCCGTTTTAGACCCGAAACGAGCCGACTGCGACTATCCTTACAAAGAACTGTCGGGCTGCGGTCTCGGTTTTAAACTGCTGCAAGCCTTCTCGCAACGTAACAACCTGCCTTTCAGAGACTTAATCCCGTATCTCGATTTGGTGGTGGTGAGTATCGCATCGGATATTGTTCCAATAACGGGTGAAAACCGTATTTTAGCGTACTATGGACTTCAACAGATTAACCAAAATCCAAGTCCGGGTATAAAAGCCATCTTAGACGTTGTTGAAGCCAATGCCCCCAAACAAGTTCTCGCCCCCGACGAACCAAATCCGCCTAAATATATCGCGATCAGCGATTTAGTGTTTTCTGTCGGACCGCGCATTAATGCCGCCGGACGAATGGAAAGCGGTAGAAATTCCGTTGCTCTGCTCGTTTGTAAAAATAGCGAACAGGCATCACAGCGCGCCGCCGTCATCAACGACTGCAACGACGAACGCCGCAACCTCGACACGCAAATCACACAGGAAGCCATCGGGCTGATTCATGCGGAGTATTCCAAAAACATTAAAAAGAAGTGTACCTTATTATTTAATCCCGAATGGCATAAGGGCGTTATCGGAATTGTGTCGTCGCGCCTGACCGAAGAGTTTTACCGTCCGACCATCATCTTTTGCGAGGCAAACGGACTTATCACCGGCTCAGCACGTTCGGTAAAAGATTTTGACATCTACGATGCCATTGATGCTTGCAGCGACCTGCTGGAACACTTTGGCGGACATAAATACGCCGCCGGACTTTCGCTCAAACCCGAAAATCTGGAACGCTTTTTTCAACGCTTCGAGCAAATCGTGGAAGAAACCATTGACGACGAAATGTTGATTCCCGAAGTCGTTATCAATGAAACGTTGCAACTTACCGATATTACCCCCAAGTTTTACAAGATATTGAAACAATTTGCACCCTTCGGACCGGGCAACCCCGCGCCGCTTTTCAAGACGGAGTGTGTTGTGGATACGGGATACAGTAAGATTGTCGGGAAAAACCATTTAAAACTCTCCGTTGTTCATCCGCACATATCGAGTTTCCCGTTTTCGGGCATCGCTTTCCAACAGGGAGATAAATTTGAGATGATACAAAGCGGACGACATTTCGACATCTGCTACCACATCGAAGAAAATGTGTGGAACGGAAAAACATCGCTGCAACTCTATGTGAAAGACATCAGACCGACCCAAGAGTCGGCGACAGATTCGTTGTTTTGAAATTATCAATGATGCTGCTGAGGTCGTAGAAACTGCTTGCGATAAGGTATATTCCAAATAAAACCAAAAAACACCCAATAATCTGATTCATTCGATGAATGACATGGGGTTTTAAAAAATTCTTCAAACGGTCGGCGATATACGATTTCAAAGTATCGAAGCCAAAGATGGTAATCAAAGTCGCCGCAAAGAAAGAGAGTATATGGCGTGTATTCCCTGCGTATGAAGAAGTAACCGTTACCATCGCAGAAATCCATATAAACCACACGCCGGGGTTGACGATATTGGAAACAAAACCTTTAATTAAATAGATATGTGTTTTCGAGGGGCGGTCTTCGGGAAACAGTTCTTTGACCAACTCTTTGCTCACCGGCGGCAGTTCACGTTCCACTTCGGAAATATCTATCGGTTTTTCATCGTCAATAACGTCCGGCGCACTTTTGGGCTTGGTTTTTACGGCTGGTTTCATGAAGGTATAGGCACCGAAAAGTATCAAGATGATGCCTCCGATCATGCTAAACCAAATGTTGCTGCGCGGGTCTTCCCCCAGAAATTGAGAAATCCCCCGCCACACCAAAAAGAGTACCAACGCATCGCTGGCAATAATGCCGAAAGCAAAATACCATCCGTAACGAAACCCGCGTTTCAGACTGGTTTGCAACAACATAAACAGCGCGGGACCCGCCATAAACGAGAGCATGACGCCGATTAAAATTCCATTACCTATTGCGTTCATTATATTTACGTTAAAGTCATTTTTTATTTCTTTTGTTCAGCATAAAAATACAAAACATCATCGTTGCTGCTGCCATCCATTGCACCGGCGAGAAGATTTTCCCGTTGAAAAGATAGTCGAAAACGACCGCCGAGATGGGAAAAAAGAGTTCCACGATGGTAGAGGTCATGGCGTTGATTTTTCGCAGTCCATAGTAGTATAGGAAGATGGCACCGCTACCGGTGGTGGCGCATATCAGCAAGATAATCAGCCAGTTTTGCGGTGTTACCATTTGAAATTGTATCCATTCCCATGCGAAAAGCATATAAATCAACATGATGAATGTGGTGAAGCCGTACCGGAAAAAAGTAGCCGACGAGAAACTGAAACTGTTGAGCGAGTATTTACTGAAAACGGTAGATGCGCCGAATGAAAACGCCGCCAGCAGTGCAAATAACGCGGCATAAACGATGTCCTGTCCACCGTCGAGATGTGGCAAACCCCATCCGAAAGTGAGAAAATATCCCGCACCGATAGCCAAAGCCGCCCACAACGCAAACGATGATTTCATCTTTTCCTTTAACAATATCGCCGCCAAAGTGATGGCAAAAACCGGCTGCAACTTTTGCAATAAAACGATGGCAGACAGGTGGTTGAAATTGACCAGAAACAACGCCTTCACAATGCACAACGTCCCCAACGCGCCGCCAAAAAGAGCGACCAAAAACATACCGCCCGTCTCCTTCCACGAGCGCACGGCAAGTTCTTTATACTTCTTATAGAAGAACGGTTGCATAACCACAAAGGGAATCAAATGCAACACGAAAACTACAAATCCAACCTCCAGACCATATAGGTTCGGTGTCAAAACCACGCCATCGAGTCCCCAAAGTATGGAAGATACCGCAACCGCCGTAGCACCCAAAATCGCCGCTGATAATTTAGTATTCATCATTGATGTAAAAATGAGTGCAAAGATACGGTTTTTTGAGTTACAAGTTACAAGTTACGCAGGGCAAACGCATCAAAATTTCTCAGAATTTCCACATTTTTTTCATAACACATTAATTATCATTTGTTAATAACAAGTTGCTGATTGTTAATAACTTATGCGGTTTTTGTATTGATATTT
>Ga0123353_10009325_pt1 | contig 13528 bp, 10 predicted proteins | sample TergutLab28metaG_3_FD_92763 | JGI IMG/M metagenome (GOLD analysis project Ga0123353, IMG submission 92763) | Labiotermes labralis P3 segment gut microbial communities from Petit-Saut dam, French Guiana - Lab288 P3 | ecosystem: Host-associated > Arthropoda: Insects > Digestive system > Gut ... | reverse complement strand
CCAGTTATAATATGTATTTGGTAATCAATAAGTGTGTAGCAGCAGTCAAAGTTTCAAATTTCTCTGGCCATTATCTCCGTAACTATTCAACTTTGGACATAGATGTTTTGGGTTATATCAGTATACTTTAACATAAGGAACACCCTCCAGAAGTCTGGCACATTCCTCCTGGGACACCCTGTATATTAAAAGCAGGCTGTCAGAAGCATAAATATTGTTACAAATGTAAGTATATGATACTATAACACCCTGTCAATGAAGTTGTATGATAAAAATCTTGGCCAACCAACTGCATCATCAAATATTTGATGTTACACATTCTTAATGCAATTTATTGCAGTTATTTGATTTATACACATTTTTAAAGACTGGATAACTTTCAGTCAGTGTATTACAATGAATATAATAATCTTTTTGCTCGCTGTAAATAAAGAAGGTCCTGGAAATGGTTTTCTTTAGCTCACAGACATATTCATTTTATTGCAGAGTTCTGTGAGTGAAATTGAAGACACTCCGTACTGAAGGCCCCCTTTCCCCTTCAAACAAGGTTGTCTTCAGAGTATGGCTTATTACACCACACTTGGTCCTTTTACATGCCCCACAAGTATAAATTGATTGCTAAATGACAAATAAAATGAGGACCCTTTGTGTATATTCATCACTGTGGCCCTGCCATCAGAGTCAGTGGCCTATTAAGGGCAGGAGCAAGTCAAATGTAAACTGATCTCTGCGTCGTACAGGTGTGCCTCCTGCCAAGCCACGGCATTTGAGTCAGGGTGACATAACAGGCATGGTGTCTGCAAGATGCTACACTTCCATCATCTGGATCTTCGTACCTTATCAAATTTGTGTACTGTTTGAATGCTAATTGATCTACCCTCCAGTCCAACCATGGCTGCAGCCTACTATTTGTTGTGGTCTCCTCTCCTGTAGACTAGTCTGTGTAGCAGAGAAAAATAAAAGGACAGGCCAGAGGATAAATTTTGAGCAACCTAAAGCAGTGAGGTATGTGTACACCCTTATGAATAATAATAATAATTATTATTTAAATACAGATAATTGTTAGATGCTAAGATGGTTGGCTCTTGCTCTTCAACATGCTCAAGAAAGGAATGTTAAAAGCACAGATGTGAAACATTATCCAAATTGGGCAGGACTGGCTAGGAAGAGGAAAGGCAACAGGTGGACAGCACAAGAATAGGATGGGTTACTGTGCTTCAGATGACAGATTGTAGTAGCATCTTGCAGATATGTTAGTGCCTGATAGGCCACTGTAACTCAGCTTTTTAGGTTATGGGAGAATATGCTGTATGATGCCAAAACTAGTTTACAGATGACTCTGTTTACTGCCTATGTTTAGATTGTCTGTGGAAGTGGGGTCTCAGTGATGGTTGCATATTTGGACATGTGCGTCATCCTGCACTATTTTTCCCCAATACACCATTGCTTCTTGCTGGAAACACAACTGGTCTCTCAAGCATTTGATGTCATCTCCAAACTGATGGAACAGATCAGCTGAGAAGATTTTATCATTTTTAGTTGCTGTAAGACTTCAAGTCTGCAGCATTACAGTCCTGATTGCACCAAGTATCATATGTGATAGGTGATCAGAGGGTTTTCAGTACATTTCACCTGAAATGCGGTTCTTCTAGTGAATATTACAGCTCATTTTAATCAATACCTTGGAGGGAATGGACAGTGTTCTGCATGGATGATGTGGTTGTGTGGTGTGAAGATTATCAGGAAATTCCAGGGAGACCATGAGAATCCCTATTACTGCGTACTTTTGCCTGGGTGGTCGGGAGTCATAGACTGGAATGTTGAAATGCAGAATACTGTTCAGGTGCCCCACTACACTGGTTTCTGAGTGTATTTTCCTTAACTCATGGTTAGGTTTGTCTTGATTGGATTCTGTTATGTCAGGTCAGGTCAGCTTAGCATATCTTGGTATCTTGTTTGGACCAAGACCTAATTACTGATCTGATTATTAATTTGGCAAATAATTTGAATTTAGTTGTTAGTTTGTTAATTTTGTTTGTAATTATGAGCCATAGAAAGTATACAATTTGAAGGCAACTTTTTCATAATTCTCCCAGTATTATTAATTAAAGTGTTTCATATAATAACAAGAATAAATGTTCATTTCTAGATTGAAGGCTTTAATGAGGATTCAGGAAGGGTTATAGTACGCTTGTCGTTTCGATCATCATCTGTGACTATTAATGAAAATGCTTTTGAGTTGGTAACGGAGGAGGAGTACAATAAGAATTCGCGTGTTCTGAGTGAGTATTGTATGTTACATGCTAGAGCATGGTTACATTATTTCTGATATTTCATAGACTGTTCTGAATTGCATATAAAAATGCACAAGAGGATCATTTGAAGGTGTAGTTCCATGAATTGGTGACAGCATTTGGGTAATGCCATTTCATGATAGTTTGTGGCATATAGTTGTTACTTTTAATCCATCTAATGAAGTGACACTGCCAGGAGTCTGGTTAGAATGGTCAGAAACACAAAACAAAATACATGGGATTCTCAGATTGTCAAACCATCCCAATCTTACTCGGGTTGTGCTCCCAGATTTATTATTTGATGAAAGAAAATTTTATTTTGCGTTACATTATGGTAAGCTAAAAATAACTCAGAAAGTGAAGCCAGTATATAAAAATAACTGTGCTCCTTCTGCATATCCTGCAGTCTACTGAAGCATTTTACCCAACCAGTTCACTGATAGAAGGACCTACTTTGCTCTAGACTTTTATACCCCTGTTAGATAAGGATATGCAGGTGGATAGCTCAGGTACCAGTATAGAGTCCCTGTGCTTAGTTAAGGACTATGCCGTGATGGTATAGGGGGAATGGAGGTATGGCTTTATGCATTATAAACCTTAGCACTATGTGGAGTTGAGCAGTAATTTTCATGCCCTGGCCATTTTACCACTTAAAACCAATTGAATAGGAGAGTGGATGGGCCTCAGAGCTATTCTGTTGGCTTTTGTGGAATAAAAATATCTTGACCTTTCAGGAATTGAACTCTGATTTCTCATTCCAGTCCATAGTGTAATCACTGTACTGACTGAACTGTTCCAACTCCAAGCAGCTTAGGTCGATAGAACTTCTTAGATTTTACGAGGCATCATCAGAATTCATAGAAGGGTATGGAAGTGAAGCCAAGTGATGAAGTACTTGAAGCATTGATGAAGAAACAGCAGTTTCATTGTCACAATGCTGAAATTCACAGCACTGGCAGTGTTCACATCAGTCATGCATTTGCCACTAGTCATGTATATGTCTTATACTGTAATATTACATCTGTTATTAGGTACAGAAATGTGTGTTTCACTGTTCCAGTATCTCCCCTCTCACTTGCTTCTTTGCAGATCAGTGTGCATGAAATATGTAGTCAAGGTATTTTTCAGTAATGTATGAAATATTTTTGATTCTGGAATTATAAAAGTGGCAATATAGACCAGGTTCAGCAGAATCCCAATGGTGATTTAATGATTTATTCCCATAATCCAGGAAAGCAAGATGCTTCAATTCTAAGCTGCAAATCCATATATCAAAATTCAGAACCGTGGTTAACTTTACAGTGTACACAGCTGTAATTGGATAAGTAGATTAATGTATGTGTGTGTGTTGGCATGTGTCCTTGTGAACTGATTCTTTCATAGTCATTTTCTCTTTGATTTGAGCCAGAACAGCACAAGTGCTGCAAGGAATTCCTCAACATGTTACAGAAACAATCTAACTGGATCCTTGATTGCATTCTGCCTTTCCTGCTGATGGTACACAGTCATACCAGTGAGTTCTACACTGTAACAATGTTTTTCTTTCAAAACATTTGTGAATAATGTGTTTTACTCTGTGTTACAGATTTATCCAGATATGAAGAGTACAGGCAGAACAGTGATGTAAGTAAAGAGGTGGGAAGCCATAATACTCACCATGGAGAGAAGAGACAGCATAAAAGTCAGCAAACAACAGATCGTTCCAGAAAAAGATTTAAATGAGGCTTCAAACAAAGACCAGAAATTGGACTCACAAAGTTCTTACATTCCCCATAATGTGTGAAACATTCAGTAAAAATAATTTTAAATTTTCCTTTCAGTTATTATTTTCTCTCTGCAATAAATGTGTGTTAGACTCTTTTAACAATGGAATGATTAAACTCTGGTAGCTTTGTAGATGTCAAATATTATTTCACATCAAAAGCTGTGGAATGTTACCTCACAGGTGAGCACAGGAGTGTATATGGTGTTATGGTTTCTGATTGCTGTAGGGAACATAACTCTTTAAGACATGGCAGTTGCTTTGTGTGCCACCAATACAAACTGCCCACAGAGTATTTGTGTGATATTTTATGGATCTTTGTACAGGAGCGAATTTTCGTATACAGCATTAATGGATAATTGAGATGGAGAGTGTTTTCTGTACAGAATGAACTGAAAAATATATTCATAATCTGGTTAATTTTTGGTATGATAAAGGCTTAAAAAATGTAAAACCAATGTAAGTCTATTAAAGAAACTTTTAACATATTGTCTCTGCATTATTCATATTTAATGAACAACTCGTCTGTGGTTTAAATTGATTTGATAATAATACATGTTGAAAAATAATTTATTTTGTTGACCTTGCCCCAGTATCTAGTGTGATTATGCATTCTTCACTTTTATATCTTGTCATTTGTAACAATATATGTAAGAGACTTGTGTACTAGATGTTACAGTTTTGCTTCGTATTTGCCTTTAAAGTTTTGAGTGGGGCTCTGTAACATACTCATACTTCAAGAGCAGTAGCACACACTGCTCCTTACCTGTAGGCTGTGCTGTGTGTGACCTCACTGTCTTCATAAAAAGTGCCAAGATGATGGATGTCATGGCAGTCAGAAGAAGCATGGTGTCCTGCTCCATACCACCTTGGCTTGATGACAGCCCTGGCCCAAATACAAGTCAGAAGCTTTACTACTGGTGCCATTCTCCTCAGTCAGAGAGAGGAAACCTTGACTTAGTTATTTATTACATTTTATTTATTGACCAGTTTCATCTATGTCAAACTTCTGGCCTTCTGCAATTTTCATGTTTTGTATAAAACTATTTATTTGATTATCAGGCATTACACACAATTTATTGTACATGAACATTAGCCTGTATACTACATGGTTTAATTAGTGACTAGTAATTAATTACTTTCATTAATGAAATTTAGTCACACTTTAGAACCTAGTTGAACAGGTCTACTTTGGACAACCAGGCTGTGGATTCAAATGATTCCCACCACTAACATCAATTTGCCATTGCAAAGTAATTCCTGCCAAGACATGAAAGAGACTGTGATCACTGGACTCTATGTGGGTGTTAGCAGCACTCCTCTGGCTTCAAACAGATTTGTGGGGGTCTGCTGATGATTACTTGTAGTCTTCGAAAAGAAGACAGGAAACAATACAGTAGGCGTGGTTAGTAGCTCTGGTGACCAGTGTCTGAATAGCAGAAAGAAACAGTTTCCAAAATACCTTAAAAAAAAATAAATAAATAAAGGCTCACTCTAATGGACTGGCTGAATGGATTCCTGAAGAGAAATCCAGCAATCAGCTTGTGTGAGCCAGAAGCAATGGAATAACCAGACCCATAAAGTCAAGCATGTCTGCAAGATGTTGTAATAGCTGGGTGCTGAACACAACTGTTGACTTTTAATGTGATTCAAGATGGGGGGGAAACTTTTATGCATGTTTTGGAACTGAGAAATTAACTGTGCCAGTAATTACCCGAGGAAAGGCATAATAGTGCACATATGTTTATGACTGATTTCAGTATGAGCAACTTTAAAATATAAGTGATGCATTTAATGAGCCACGTGCTGCTAATATCGCATTGCAAGAATGTGTTAATAATATTTTTCAAGTTGATGGCAAATTAAAATTGTTTTTATAGGGAAGTTCAACTGTGGCAGAGTTAAGTGGAAAATACAAATTTAGACATATTTCCTGGTTTATAACACTTTACTGAGAGAAGTATTGTGTGAATTGTGAAGACATGAAATACCATTTTTAAGTGATTTTAATTCTCAGAAGTCTTAGAAATATAAACATCTGACTGAATGAGGAATGTATTTGACCCTGAAATAATAGCTTGTACCCTCACTGTGGCCAGAGTGCCAATTCATTGATATCTTTTCGGATACTTCTTTGGTAATAAAATTCATGACAATACCTCTGTCTGAATTTTCAAACAGTGTAGTATAACATATTATGTGAGAAGGCTGAGTATACTGATTCGATTTGCATCATCTTTGTATGAATTAAAGCTTTCTACTGTTGTTGCTATACAGAGCAATTAAAAGTACTTGGAAGGAGTGGCAGTCTCATCCCGTGGGTTGCAGAAATATAGTTTCAAATGTATTCCCAATAAGGTGCTTTCCTTCTGCAACGTTGTAAGGTTCTATCGTTTTGCTTGATATGAAAGTTAAAGTTTGATTGTCAAAAATGGTATATTCATTTCTTGCACAGCACCAACCCCAAAGACATCATTATTTATGATGGGGGAACATAATTTAATTCATTATTTTACGGAGTCGCAGTATCGCAAAGCATCAAATTCATACTTTAATTCATGAGCGATTCCTCACTTTTGGGCAAATGCCAACAATGCCGCTATGTTGCTGCCGCTCACTACGTACGACTACACCTCGCCCTAAACTCGTCCTACGCATTATGCAACACATTCCAACTCTCATCCATGCTTCCCAATCCACTCGACCTTGATGATCTGTGCACTCGACGATGCGTTGAATACACGGATTAATACCCGAAACATTCAGAGTGGTTAGCAACTACCCAGACCTCGAATAGTTGTCTCATCTCATCAGTGGTCTATGCCAGTTCGTAACAGAATCACAGTTGTTGAATCATTAAAGCGGAAATTCAAGTTCCTACAGTTGGTGGTGCTGTCTATGTGTTTGGTAACGAGTTGTGTATGTTTATGTTACAGTCGAGCACGTGGAGAACAAAACATGAAGAAGTCGAAGAAAGACCGTAAGTCTGGTGAAGTAACAGTTGATCAGGATAAAAGTGAAGCCGTAGCCGGGTTCTCAGATAACGCAAATGAAGAAGAAATCGTTTATGTCAGTCCTATAGCACAACCCATGGCATCGTCGAAAGTAACGAAGAAAATCCGAAAATTAATTAAAGCAGGTAACTCGTCGATGTCCAGACATGGATATGCTTGTATTAAATTTTGTGGTAAAGATAGTCAGTTAATTCTTACAAGTGGGAGACTGAAATTTTCACGGCAGTGAGGATTGTAGTGGACTGGGTTATGACACCATGTAATGTAGTGTGTAGGTGGCTAGGTAGGTAGGTGTCAAAGTTTTGGTATCACTGGTTCCATTCAGAGTTTCAGACACACTTTGAAAATGCAGTCATTATATTTCTCCGACACGATACCCGCCTTTCCGAGCGCAAAGCAGTGTTGTAACATAGAAGAGCTTCCTATGAAATTCTGTACACCATTTGCATGGTTATTGCAGGTTTGGCTTTAAATGAAAAGACGTACGTACGGAATGGGCTGAGAGATGTTCAATCAAGCATTCGCAAAAAGGAAAGAGGGTAAGTATTATGGTTTGGTGAGTGCCAGTGTTACAAGTGCAATTGCACATTGATGCTATCAGTTACTGTACGTTAGGAAAGAGGGTTTAACTACCTGTAGTGTTTACCCACTAAGCCAGGGATTTTCAAACACAAGAGCCATTATCATAACTAGGCTCATGAGAACCTACTGATGTGTCATAAACTACCAAATTAATCATCTTGCAGCTCTTGGTGTGACATTCTGTGCTGAAGGAGACTGCTTATTTTCAATATTTTCACTAGTTTTCCTGATTATGGTTGAGGATGAAGCTATGATGGGAGAATTAAGTAATTCAAGCAGAAAACTTGGACAACTGAGTGAAAGGAGTGTGTGGGGGGTGACCTTGAAACATGTTTTTAGCAAACTAGGATGTGAGAATGGGAGGGAGGTGGATGGAAATAGCTGGGAGTGACTTCACATGGCAGACTTTAGTTGTAGTGGTGTGCAGCATGTAGGTTCTTTTATGTATGTATGAGTGAAGGAAAGGTGTCAGTACAATCAGTCCCTAAATCATGAACCTCAAATGATCATACATAGGCTATGGATATATCATTACTATGGTGTCTCAAATATGAGATCGTTTGTGTAATTCAGTAATTGCTGGGATCTACGTACCTGGGGTTGTGAAGTGTGGGTTCTGTATTTTGTGGGATGATTTGTGACATGGTTTACACTTATGTCTTTTAATGTGTCTTATGTAACTCCTGATCCAGAGGGCAAGAATGAAAGATTTTTTCAGTTTGCTTTGTGCTTCATTTTGTTAGTAGCTTGTTTTCTGTTATGAATTTTAGATATACTGTATTTCAACTTGTAGTGTGAGTAGTTTCTAGGCTGGTTTGCAATCCTAACCACCCCTTATAAAATTGTCTAGGGAATTCAATTTAACAGTTCCAAACAAAAGGCAGACTTTTGAAATGCTACCCATTGGTACTTTGGGTGGAGGGTGGTAAAATGTGCAAATATTTCTTCTTGCAAATAATAAACTAATAAACTTAAATTATGCTGTCTTCCAATGTTTATCTGTAGCTTATCTGTATCTTTGACTTTCCATTATTCCTTAATTTTTAATTATTTATCTTTATATTATGGAATAGCAAGAGGTTCTGATGTGTAGTAACAGTGTACTGTCAGTGGATTGGGCTAAATATATTTAATTGCAAACTGTGTATGTTGTATTTTGACAGTCAAGATGTACAAATACTTTTATCATTTTCAGCCTAGTTATATTTGCCGGAGATGTGACGCCAATAGAAGTAATGTGCCACTTACCAGGAGTGTGTGAGGAGCTTGATATCCCCTATATTTATGTTAACTCGCGCCAAGTGTTGGGCTCAGCACTGGGTATCAAACGAGGTTCATTAATGGTGTTGTTGAAAAGACATGAAACTTACGGGGATTTATATGATGAAGTTGTTAAAGTAATTGATAATCTGCCACCACCATGGTCTTAAGCGTGTCGGGAATGGCCTTAGCCAGTGGGAACTGAAATGTGGAAGTGAATATTCAGTGACACCTGTATATTTTATTTCTTAAAGAAAATTTTATATTGATTTTATTATTGATCCTCAGTGAAATAAAAACAACTTATTTAATTATTGAAATATTATACAACCCACATTTTCTGTATCACAGTAGATATTTAAAGTTCCTTTCAGTTATAACACCATCCCACTGTATTACATACTCTCATACCATTAAGTCCCATTCATATTACCATAACCAGTTTCCCAAACATTTGAGTTTTATTTTTCCCTGTGCATTTCGATCCTCAAAATTCCCTTGTGAAAGTTTTGCATGAATTTATATTTTTACTAGTGTGTTCTGTGTGCCTTGTCTGTTAACAAAAATGTGTCCCTCCCTGTGTTATTTTGTTCTGTTTCAGTTCATCTCCATCACTTCTCCTTACCTTTATTGCAGAGTTAAAACTTGGCAAACCAAGCTCCACAGTAAATATTTCTGAACTGAGCAATTAGTTACCTTGTTGTTTTATGTTTTTAATATCCTCATTTTTTTTCTGTTTGTTTAGTTTCATTGTACCCTATTTATCCTAATATAAGCTCACCTCCCTTCAAAGTGTTCAGTTTTCAGGAAACAAGTATACAGAACATGTTGAACTTCATGTGTTTCAGCATTTATTAACCAACATTTATGCACCACACTGTGTATACTAGATTAAATTTTAGTTGCTGCTCTGTTGCATTTCAATATCTACTAACAACTTCGGGGAGCCCCATCTGTCGAAATACTTTGCAACGCATCAAATAATTAAAAGCACTTGTTGGCCGTTTGTTATGAGGTATTATTTAAAAAAGAGAGAGAGAGAGAGAACACACACACAAATAAGCAACTTTGAATATCATTCCAGTTACTTCAATATTGTGTATGTCTATTGGAACAGTTCAGAGTTAAAGTTAAGATAGGATAAGTGTGAATGAGTTTTGTACTAAATAGGTTTTAATGCACTGTAAATAATTATTGATCATTAATAGTTATGTGGAAGTAAATTTTACACACAAAACCCCCATACATCCAATCTGTATGATTTATTTTCAAGAGGAATGTTAAATATAAAAAGAATAATTAATACAGATGGCCACACATTCACATTCCTGGATTTTGAGCAAGTGCAGTTTCAGCCAGCCACCTCCCATAGTATTACAGTTATGAGATATGCGGGTTAGGAGCAGAGTTGGTAAATGTATATTAAGTCACTAACTCCATGGTGCAGAATCCTTCTTGAGAAGTTCAAGTTCCTTGGCTGGTTAAGATATTCCCCTTGTTTTATGGAACCACATTCTTCATTACTGTCTTCACAAGAAACCATCACTTATATGTCTCTCTGGAGCCAAGCAAATCAATTCAATGCCGTCCCATTTTATTTCTTTAAGATTGATTTTTAATGTCATCCTCTCACTTTTGCATGTGTGTACCACGTCATGTCTTTCCTTCAAGTTTACTTACCTAAACCCTGTGTGCATTTCTCTTTTCCTCCATATATGCCTCATACCCTGCCCCTTATCACTAAATTTGGAATTCTGTAATTGCAAAATTCTTGGAAAAACATGACGTCTCTTGGATGTGAATAATAGGTATCATTTTTATGTCTTCTGTCTGTACCTGTAACATGTCTTCCGCCTTAAGTGAAGGAAATACATTTATAGCCTTCCCTGCAGAAATATCATGAAATCCTGCCTCTGATACTTGCCCCAGACAGTGAATGTGATGGTGCAAGTTGAGTTCATTACTTTAAAATAAGAGTAAGTAATTGTACTCGTTCATCACAGTATGTTGTGTGGTACAAACATATAAATAAAGAGTTGTATTTCATAAACTTTGAATTGAGGAAAACATACTGCATTATCTCTCTCCTGGATGTCTTAAAGACTGTTGTGTAGCCTTGAAATATTAGGAACTGATTACCCTGTTAGGGACCATCATACCCCAGAAAAACATAACCATCAGCTAGTCCACCACTAAAACCAGATACCTCTGTTGTTTCTGCTCTTACGCGTACCTTGTTCAGACATCAAATATAAAATCTGCTGATAGCATGGGAATAGCTGTGATTTTCCTACTGTTTTGTATTTAAAGTTTTCCTTATTTTGCCATATATAGATCTGTGCTGGAAACTGTGTCTGTTTATACAGTTATCAGGTACTGCTTCCCACATGATAAAAGCTATTAACCTGCTTATATATTGTGTTCTCACACAGGACACTTATGTTTGAGGTGATACGTAAATTATACTCCTGGGTACACATAACACCAACTCATGGTAATTAAAACGACCATTGACAAAAAGGGAACTGTTTATTTTTGTAATGTTAACAATCAAGTCTGAATGTACATGTCTGCTCTTGAATACTGTTATGGAAATGCAGCTGAATATGAACAATATGAATGACATAAGGAGCACATGTATGACTCCAGAGTAGTCAATTCTTTTGCATGGTGATCTTTCTGTAGAGATGCCTGTTTGTGCAACATTTATTAAATTTCTTAGAGAAATGACAGTTTAAATATTAAACACTTGTGAAAACTGCGGAGTCTATAGAGGTCAGTAGATGTATGGATTAAGCTGTGGGCTGTACTAAGGGAGGAATTTGGGTTCAATTTCCTGCTGTACTAAATGAGAATTCTCTAGCGCCCAAAATGTTGGGGTTCACCCGAACTCTGACGTATGAATTGGTGGATATTTCACCAGGGGTTAAGGGTCAGAACATGACATTCACCTCTTTAATTCCATGCAGTGATGAGGCGAAGAATGCATGGAGCAGTAATTCAGCCTGGAGGCAATTTTATTTTATGTGTGTGTGTGGATTCCCACACAGGGTTGGCAGTGCCATGCAGCAAGAAGTCGCATTTGGAACAGACAAATAGTTACAGTCGATTGATGACGTAATTCGTTCTAGCTGGGCTGCGATTGGGAATATTCATACATACCATTTTATATAATTCTGAATACAGTAATTTCCTGTGGTTTTGAATGTTTCTTTTGCGGGTAACTGAGCACAATAGATTGGTTGGACAAAGCTGCTTTGACCGAAGACGTGTCCTAGGTATGGGGTAACTTGCTCAGGACCAGATTGAAACATTTCATAACTGGTAAGCTCCAACATTTAGGAGGCCTCTCCTCCCCTCTATTAAATTTTAGGCTTAGTAGTGTTTAATGCTTGTGGAAGGGTACATATAAAATGGTAAATTACTTACACTTTTATTAATTGTTAAGCTATTCTTCATTATTTACAAATGTGCTAGTATGGCGGCCTTACTGAAGTCTCTTATAATGTGATGCCTTAAGTTGCAACTTTTTTTTTATTCACTATTATTCTGCATTCTCCATTACTATGGGGTAATACTACATGCATTGGTGGTTTCTTACATAATTTCAACTAAAATTCCTTGTTCTATATACAGGTTTGTTAAATTAACTATAATTGTTTGTAATTTGTCAAAGGGTATATTGTTCATAAATTTTTTAAAATTTGTTAATGAGTTTGTTTTTACTCAAGGGCCAGTTTTCTGTCCATAATACTGCACCTTTTAGGCTATCTCTTTCCTGCTCGAGTAGTTTGCAATCATATGTGGTCTACTGTTTGTTCTCTGCTTTTGCAGGAGCACATTGGGCTGTCTAAGATTTTGTATTTGTGCAGATATGATTTAGTATTATTGTGTTCTATTACCTTTGTTGTAAAATTTGGAGTTACATTAATTTTCATTTGTAACCTGTCTGCTATTTTGGGGAAGAATGATTTCGTAATTGCACCCTTTGTTATATGGTCCCATTCATTTTGCCACTTCGTTACACTGAGATCACTTAGTTCATTTATCACTGCACTTTTTGGAATTCTTTAGCAGCACTTGTCGATGTCTCTGTTTGTAGCTGCTTCTTTCACATGTTGGTCAGCTAGTTCATTCCCTTGGTGTCCAGTGTGTGCCTTAATCCAGTTGAATTCTATTTTCCAGTTCTGTATCTCCATTTTTATCACTTTAATCCTGATTTTTTCAATGAGGTACATGTGGTTTTTCTGGTTTTTGAGCAATTCTAATGTTATTCTGCTATCTGTAGATACTATGTTCTTTTGTTAGTTTCCATGTATTGTATATTTTCAAGTGCTTTTAGTATTGCCAATTGTTTGGCTTGGTTATTTGAACATTGCCATTTTAATCTGTATTTTTTCATGTCTGTTGTATTACTACCTGCAAATATGGTTATTCCAGATCCTACTCCGTGTTCACCCTTGCTGCTGTCTGCATATACATGTATGGTGTGTTTACTGTCTTCTTGTCCTTCTGTAATTTTGACAGAGTTCGCTGGGTGTGTCCAGTATTTTGCTTCCATTTCCCGATCGATTAGGTTTTCATACCCTTTTATACATTCATAGAACTTTACTGTG
>Ga0123353_10009324_pt1 | contig 13529 bp, 6 predicted proteins | sample TergutLab28metaG_3_FD_92763 | JGI IMG/M metagenome (GOLD analysis project Ga0123353, IMG submission 92763) | Labiotermes labralis P3 segment gut microbial communities from Petit-Saut dam, French Guiana - Lab288 P3 | ecosystem: Host-associated > Arthropoda: Insects > Digestive system > Gut ... | reverse complement strand
TTGGGCTGGCCCAGGATAGAGACAGGTGGCGGACGCTTGTGAGTGCGGTAATGAACTTTCGGGTACCGTGAAATGCGGGGAATTTCTTGACTAGCTGCAAACCAGTTAGCTTCTCAAGAATGACTCTGCACCATGGAGTAAGTAAGTAAGTATATTATTATATTTCTTCAACACAATGATTCAGCCATACATGCCTATTTTCTGAAATAAGTGAAAGGTAAAGAGATGATGGTGCTCGTTAAACTTTGACCTCTTAAAGTAATTTTTTATTAATATACACTGAGAGGTGATTACGTTTACTGTTGTATTAGAATTTGAGGTTTTGTTGGGATAATGCCCACAGGAGGACAATAGTTTATAATATTTAGTTCTCTAAAGCTCCGTGGTTGCTATGTGTACCGTCACCTTTAACACATAAAACCCACAATTATATTCTTAGATATTTTATATGTATGGGTAACATAATTCTTTCAACAAACAGCGATTATTTCACTCTATAAGTTTAACCGTTGTACTTTCTAATGGACATTGTGTTCTTATGAACTGAATCTTTATAAATCTTATGTTTATTGGACCGTGCATTATCTTGATGGTTGAATAAGGAGAGACCAACTTAATGTCACTTATTTTTTTATTTCATTATTTAATACTCAACATGTTTCGGATGTTAATACATCCATCCTCAGGAGATTGCGACTTATTTGTTGAGTTATTTCACGGGTTGATTTGCTCTGGTTCGATGTGTGTTGGTGTTACGGTGTGGTTCGGCTGGGGTGGTGTGGTATCCGTATGCAGGTTGGAGCACTAGTGCACCGTAACACCAACACACATCGAACCAGAGCAATACAACCCATGAAATAACTCAACAAATAAGTCGCAATTTCCTGAGGATGGATGTATTAACATCCGAAACATGTTGAGCATTAAGTAATGAAATAATAAAGCCAGTGATATTAATTTGGTCTCTCCTTATTCACCCATGAATCTTTATATGTAACAGTCTCCGACCTTTCATTTTGGAGCTCTGGGTTAGATCCGAAACCATTCGATATTTGGTAGAAAATCTGAGAGCGAAACAGGCTTCTTCTCCCATCTCATTATCACATTCCTATTGCTCTAGATTCATGTATATCTTAAGACAACTGACTTCACCAGCAGCAGCAGCAACGAAAAACGATTGGGAACAATAAAAGTAAGCAACATTTTTCCGGACAATTGGGGCACTGGTCAGAAAAGTGCAGTACTTTTACGTTGCTTTTAATGTGTCAAATTTGTGTCACACTTAATTTAAACTCTTAAAACACGGAAAAGTTTATAAGCACTGACACCCTAAATACTTGCTTGGCCAAAGGGAAGTTCTGTGAGACCTGAGGACTTCATTGTGTAGAATACGGCATTCTGGGACTTGATGACTTCTAGCCAGGTAGAAGTGTACCGTATTCTGATTTGTATGAGACAAAAGTTTTGAAACGTGGTGCTGAAGAAGGATGGTGAAGATCAACTGGGCCGATCATATGTACAATGACGACGTGTTTCATGCAGTCAAGGAGGAAAGGATTATCCTGTTTACAATAAATTTATTGGTAAATTTTGGGTAGGAACTCTTTTCTAAAACGCATTACTGAATGAAAATAAAAGTAAGGGTAGAAGTGACGAGAAGACGTGGAAGAAGACGTAAGCGACTATTGTATGACTTTTAAAAAAAAAGAGGATACTGGAAATTGAAGGAGAAAGGACTTAATCGAATTCTGTGGATGGCTATGGACTTGGAGGGTATGGATTTGTTGTACGACAGAATACGGAATGAATAATAGCTGCATTAGTAGTCGTTACTGTCAATATTTAGTCTCGAAAGCGCTAATATAATTCGTAGAGTTTTACTTATAGTTGAAAATATATGATATATTCAAGACATGTGGTATGTGCTTCAAAAATCTAAAATTCCCGCGGCATACACGTACGTTTCAGAAATTTACGATCTTCATGGAGGGGGAAAAAGTAGTTTTTCTTCACCTAATTTTACCAAGTGGAATTTTGCCTGAAGGAACTGGGAATCCTCGCGAGTATGAAGGTACTATACTTTGTCTAGGCTTGAATGAATATTTTGTGAACACACAGCAGAAGTTAAGGATTTACTCTATACCACTGGTTTTCTAATAGTCGTGTAATTAACTATGTTCCAAACAGACAACTATTTATCGCATGGTATAAACCTACATATACAACTCCATTTGCGAATCTTATAATTTTGTAAATTTCTGTTACAATTTAAGGGAGCACCAGAGCTCCAACCTTCTACAGGCTTTGGTTTTTGACCCCATATTATAGGTTATGAATATTAATAAAATTTCTGAAAATTACTACTGTAGTTTTCCTGAGAAAGCCCGAATCAGTGTAATGTAACTGGAAGGTTTTCGAGGCTAGAATAACGCTGGTGTGAACGAACTCGTAGTAACTACTTCCGCGCATAACATGTCCACAGTGCACCGCTGCTTCCGACCACAATGACTTATCTAGCCTTGTTTCTTCAATCATTTGAATTCATAATTTATCCATAAGAAAAGATGAAGACCCTGACTACATCATGAAGGCATATATGGGGAGCGTAATGATAAATATCACAGCCTCACCATATATCGAACGTTTCTTGAGAAAAGCAATATGAAATTTTTATTGTTACACCGTGCATGTTGTCGAGTTACTCAATTATTACACCAACCACTGCACATGTATAATTTTTATAAATTTTATATATGTGCAGTGGTTGGTATAATAATTGAGTAGCAATATGTAACATAAGTGTTCCGAATCCACTACTTTGGGCGCTTTGTATTTTTACTTATGAAATTAGAAAGTTTTTAAAAATGCTTTTCCACTGCGCATTGTTATAAAATTATGCAACATAAACCAACGAAATGCACATTTACTAAATTAATATTTTAATTTTTAATTTTGATGTCTTCTAAAGGTTTCGAACCCGAGGGCCCATCTTCAGGAAGACGGTTGTATATGCAATTATAATATGGTACGTTTTTCATGCATCGACATAAGCATTTTAGTAGGTAGAAGAGCAGACTGCTTCTCCCGATGCATGTAAAATCTAGCACACTATAACTGCAAATACAAGCTTCTTCCTGAAGTTGAACCCTCGACTTCGAAACATGTAGATGACATCAATATTCAAAATTCAAAATTTTAAATTTTAAAATGTGCATTTCATTGGTTTCTGTTGTAGGAAATTAGAACGTATTCCATTTAAAAATTTATAGATTTCCGAATTTAACGTTAATTATGTTATATCGTACCAGAAGTAGGAAGATTCTAGCTGCGTGGAACACGTTTGTACATGCCTTGAATATTTCGTGCATTCGAATTGCATCATGATCTGTATACGTTTCTCGTTATTGCGTTGTTCAAACTGGAGTCAGAGTTAGTGAGTGTTTGATGTTCTTGTGACCGTGCATCCTTAATATGAAATGACGTGTGAAACCAACTAGATGCATCAATTATGATTTATTAATAATCCATTAGCTCAACATGTTTCGGGCGTCATTGTGCCCATCTTCAGGAGCTTCCCGGCTTCCCAAGACACCAACGAGCACATCAAGTGCTGAAAACCATATGCAGTAATATACGGTCTAGCGTTCCTGAAGATGGGCATAATTATGCCCGAAATTTGTTGAGCTAATGGATTATTAATAAATCATAATTTTTGCATCTAGTTGGTCTCACACGTCATTTCATATTAGTGAAGTCTTTAAATACAAACTTGGAGGTCTAATTGTCTGTTTTATATCTCACACCTCACTAACTCGATGGAGTACAGTCCTTCTTGAGAATCTAATATTTTCTCATTTCATCAAGAAATCCGTATAATTGTACGGAAAAGAAAGGCTCATTACGGTCTTCAGAAGTGGCAGCGACTAGTCGCTCTTCCCAGCAATATTAATCCAGTTTGTGGCTTCAAATCTTATTTATTTAATATACATTTTAATATTATTCTCTCATGTACACGTATGTCTTCCAAGTGGTCCCTTTCTTAGAGGTATTCTTTTAAAATCCAACATGCTTTTACCTACTACGCTGTATGTACCACATGATTTCCCATCCTTTCCTGCTTTATTTTCAACACGTCAGTCATACCTGATAAAGTACATAAATCATGAATATTTTTGTTTTGTGCTTATCTGCAGCATCTTATTAATTTCTTTTGGGCCCCAATTTTTTAAATCATTTAGTAGTTATATGCTGACAGATCCGGTGAACCAGCAGGTAAAAAAAGACAACAAATTATTCGTTTCCCAATAATGTTACTTATAGTAACCATTGGATTACTGGCCGTGTGGACAGTTGCTGGAAGAATACCTAGTCCTACTTTTTATCACATCAACTTCCTGAAAAATTTTGTAGAAATTGTCCAATTTACTTTTCAAAATTTATTGCTTCAGAGAAGAAGATGGTTTAGTTTATTTTATCGCACTGACACTCTACCGTACTCAAAACATAATGTCACGCGCCTCATTTATTATTTGGGATATTTTCAGTTTAAGTAAAATTGTGTGTCATATGTGAAATAAGTTCGCAACGGATCAGCATTTTCGTTACACACCGCGTCACAGAACCAGTTACAAAACCGTACTCTTGCAACACAGTCTGCTTTCTGGAGTTGTTACTCAACTATTAAATTTGTCTTGTGAACGGAAAAAAGACGTTTGCTGCTGCGTGTGCAGATGATACATCATTTTCCTGGGATAGCTTTCTTCAAAAATTTTCGCGCTGATTCATTCAAATTGCGCTCCAGTAATTTGTAGTGCTTCATTTGAAAGGAGGCTTGTTTTCACTTTCGCTTCTTCTTTAGGCAAGGAAACTCTTTCTCGAAGTTTGTTGACCAGTTCAAATATTTCTTTTCTCGAAGGAATTTAAAACCCGGTAAATCGACTTATAGATTTTCTACGGCACAATAAATATGATTTCTACCTGGCTTTATCATTCCTCTCAGCAATAAAGAAACTCTGTGCTATCACTGTATTTCATATTGACGAATAGAAAGAAGCTTACAACGTGTGAAGCTTGAATGCGTGACGAAGCCTTCAGACGTAACCATGTAACCGCCAGCGCTGCCATCACATACCCGGTAAGGAATGGCGCAGTTCTCGATTACGTAGAGGATAATGTTGGTTCCAATTTCAAATAGACGCTGTGCATTTGCGTGTAATATCTCATCCAAAATTTGATTCCTGTTACAATATTTGGAAGAAAATAGGATTTTTGAAACTCCCCCTTACATACTCTTCGCCAGCCTCCTCTTCTTTTCCTTATCTTGTTCTTGAATATTTATTTGAATAGTTTATTCTTAAATACTCTCAATCTGCGTTCTTCCCTTACAGTTAGAGACAAAACAACGCTGTCACAGAGCCACAAGCTAAATTTAAGTTTTTTGTATTCATTTACACTTAATTCACAGAGTCTTAGATATGAAAAAGGTAAACTTTTATGAAGTTATTAGTAACCAGAATTCTTGAACTTTAATTGGCTCTTAGCTTTCTCGTAAACATAAATTTGTTTTGGAATTATTTACTTCATGGATCATTCCATATTAAAAATAAAAATAGTCTGTTGTACCACATGTCATGTGTAGGAATATACATCGCGCTAGTTCAAGTGACACGGTTTTCTGAATGAAGGCATCACGATGTGCTTGCAATTCAATTAACGTTACACAGTATACGCCAGCACAAACTATTTTATTCTTAAGCAAGGCTACATATTTCGACCAAAAGTTAGTCATCTTCAGGCCCTTACAACTTTTTCCGTTAGCAGATGCTTTGCCCACTTTGGGATCCCACTGGGATCCCAAAGTGGGCAAAGCATCTCTTAACGAAAATATTGTAAGGGCCAGAAGATGATTAACTTTAGTCGAAACATGTAGTCTTGCTTATGAATAAAAAGATTGTGCTGACGTATACTGTGTAAAGTTGATTCAAGTGACATGGATTGGCCACAGGGTTAGAATAGCTTTACTTACGTTGCCAAACTGCATATGTTTTAAACCCACCATTTTTCTGGGAACTGGGGCCGATCTTTGGCCAATAATATGTTTTTTTTTAACACGGATAGATGAATTCAATAATTTAAATGATTCTACATGTCACAGAAGTCTACCATGCACAGAATTCCATAAATTTGTATAAATGTGTTGCCTAAGTTCTTGATATAAGTCACATTTTCAGCACTTTTACCTGAATTTTCGTAAAAGTACACGAACATGATATAAACTACATATTTTGTCTGTACCAAAGTTACACGAAGACATGCTAACATTTAGGAAAATTTGTGTCTTATATATTTGTATTTTACTTTCGCCCAGAGAATTAATCTTTGCAGGAGACCTGTCACAAAATTTTTCAATTTACCTCTAATTTCTCCGGCTTATTCTCAAGTATCCCTCTCCGGAAGCCGATAAATTCTTAACGTGTTTTGGCACAGTTTCTTTCTCAAATGCTCGTTTCTTTCTGTCTTGCCACTGCGAAGCGTTTTGCTTCATGTTTGCTAAGTTACGAACAGGTTATGTAGTACAAGGAACGATTTGTCAGATTTGTTTTCAATGCGGTGGCAGTAAGGAAACCGGCTGACAGATATTTATGTGTTTTGTGTGTGGGCTCGTCTGTCCCCCCGCCGAGCTGGCAACCCGTGTGACACGAGAACACCATGTCGCTCAGCAGGGGACTTCACGACGGTGACTACGATACCTCGTCACCCCGTCTACAGTTGTTGATCCAGCTCTTGGCCAATTAGACAAAACATAAACCTTATTAAACAGATTTCAACTTCGCCTTCTTCAGCTCTCGTAGCCTGCCACGATTCAAAAATAATAAATCGCAAAATTATGAAATTATATTCATTTGTTAGAGCTACTTGGACGTTAAACAAGAGACTCAAGAAGCACCTACACATTACAAGGACACAGAAAATTGTGTGAAGCGGGTTTTGAAGTCCATAGTCTTGGTGTCCATTTACTGCATGGTTTTATGCTTTGGAGAGTGTGCGGTCTGTGACGTCGGTTTTTACGTACGGATATAAGAATAAATCAAACACATTTTTACCTGAAAGGATTTGTGTATAATCTTCATTCATTCCATAGTCTGTTTTGCGAGGATTCCGTAGCCTCTTAGAATGTTAGTACGCCATATATAATATATAGTTTATTATCATGAAATTTTTAACACATCCTTCCATGTGTAATACGAAGAATTATGACCTTGTCGCAGAACACCATGTGTTCTGTGGAATATATTCCCCTTGTTTACCAGTTCTAGGGGACGTTGGCACCTTTCTGTTGTATTATCTTCTCCGCTTATTGTCCTTCACACCATAACTTTTCTTAAAGCACTTCCCTGTACTATTTTCCTAACCGTCCTATTCATGTCTCCGCTAAAACATACAAAGTAATCGCAAAATCTTTCAACAAAAACTCTCATTACTCTTCATTATTTCACTCCAATAAGTGTGTCGCTATAAATTAACCCTTTCATAAATATTACATTCATCGCGAAGAATGCACTTGTTACAGATACCTGCGCGTAGAATTCTAAGTCTTTACTCACCAGTCTTACCCATTTGTGATCGTGTGAATATTCTGAGGGAAAGGAATTACTACCGGGATGCTGATAAGTCCTTAGTCTCACCAGGAAAGAAACAAACTGCGCCTGTCAAAGTGTGGTGGGCAGAGGAGGGGACTGATTTAGCTAGGGTAGGGAGAGATGGTGGACTATTGTGAATGTGGCAATGAACCTTGAAGTTCCATAAGATGCGGGGAATGTACCTTGTTTCCTTCCTGGTCGGGATAAGGCCTTATCAGCACCCCTGTAGAAACATTTGGGGATAAAGTAGGTAACAATGAACCTAGTATCTTCATGATTACACCGTGTATCAATAATATCCAATGCTTTATTATCCAACTAATGTACTCAATTATATCAAATCGTTGAATTGTTAAAAACCAATTAAACTTATAAAAGCCACTCCAACATATTTCGGTTCACGTAGGAACCATCATCAGAGAGCCACAACCAGTGCTTAGCTAAAATTATGAGTCTAGTTCAACAGTTCTTGTCGGTACAAACGTTGTCAGTGTTATGGCGGCATACTGTGACCTGCTGTGCGTGTGTATACACACGCACAGCAGGTCACAATAATTGAGTGTATTAGATGGATAATAAAGCATTGAGTGCACCTATTAATTGCAAGCAAAATATGGTAATACTTACATTGAAATTTTCCAATTTAAATACAAAATATTTTATTGATTTTGCAAAACAAAAATCGCTATTATTATTATTATTATCGTCGAGAGTCTTATTATCAGCATTACGCAATTTTATACTCCAGTTTGAATGTTTCATTTCTTTACATATCCCCTTTTTAATTTGACGGACATTGTGACCTAAGTGTTACAAATGATGACCATTAATAGCACACACAATCGCTACTCGTCCAAAATTAACAATCTCATACTCCTGAATTTTATCAACATGTTCTAGAGCCATTTTTCCATACATTTAACTCATTCCGGCCTCCTGTGACCACGAGTATCGGTTCATGGATCCTTGTTCTTTGATGCACTCTCTCAGCTGAATAGACACGTTAAATATTTCCCTACTATTACTGCTAAGCTACTTAAAAAGAATTAATAAGTTAGGTGACAGAAAGAGATAGAAGGCTGATCATTTTATATTCCATCTATCTAAGAATGCTCTCAGTACTGAGGAAAAGCAAACTGCTGCGACTTTGGCTTTCCCTCGTTTATATTAACAAATAAAATACACCATGCACTTATGTTTATTCTTTAAGGTCTATGACATTTAAAATTGTTCTCTGTAATAATTCATGGCAAGAATTTCTTTTCTTTTCAAGTTGGCTCCTGTAACACACCAATTTTCAGCATAGTAACTGAGGAGTAGTACTAAAATCCTGCTTTTCAGCTCGCTCGGTACGTGGCAATGACATTCTCTACACAACTGAAATATATATATATATGAATTTAAATAAATAAATAAATACATATATCAAATGCCGATCCCGGTGACCGTGCGGTCTAAGACTTAGGCCTGCAACCGTTCGATTGTTGTAATCACGGGTTCGAATCCCGTTGATGACACTGATATTCGTCTCATGTATTTGTTGTAAATTGTGTAGGTAGTGGCTTCTTCGACGGGCTGGTCACTCATCCTGACTAGTCCTACGTGATGTGTTTGTGTGTGTGTATTTGTGTGTGTAATGTAAAAACCTCAATAATGGGCAATCTAGGACACTTTATGGGCTTTCAAGCCACAGATAAATGAAGTATATAAATTGCCCTTTGCAGAAAATAATGTTTGGGCCTATTCGTTAAAACATATTAATTACATGAAAAACTGTTTTATTTTCCATGTAGTTAGTTGGTGTTTATTACCAAGGAGACCTGGGTTCGCTCGCTGGCATTCTGTCTGGTATCTTGTGAAAAGTGGCACCGGGTGAGATAATTTACAGCAGTTTATTTATTTTTCGTTGAAAGAACAGTTTTATGTAGCTGTATATTTAAAAACTTCCTTTGGAAACTGGTATTGCTCCATGTCTCTGCATTTACACTACTGACGGCATTAAATGTAAATGTTTACCAAGATACAAATTGTGCCTTTTCATGTTAAGCGGAAAGCTTTTGTAACTGATATATCATTGCTGCCTTTGCCGTCTGTATTAATGTCAACAAAAAGCTTTATTCATTCCGGTTTGTTATATTAAAACACACAGTCTGACACAAGAATGAGATTTTTAATATAATATTTGAAAAAGACACAGCCGTTGTGAATTACTTTAAGATTATTTCGGTTTATTCAAGAGTCTAAATAAAGATATAAAATTCTGTAACTGAAGACGTAAACGTTAGGTCTATATTTCCCCTTAAAATTTTAATAAACTGGAGTAGTGTGGATATTAATTTTGTTTCCGGGTTTAGAATTCATCTTAGCTAGAGAACTAGCGAAAACTCTTTAAATTCGGAATATTTTATACAAACTTATATTACGAATTTTTATATTTTCGTAATAAATTTATAATGTACACAGATAACTTTGTAAAATACTTGAAGAATAAAAGACCAACTTGATGTCACTTCTTATTTTATTTCACTTCTTATGTGCTCAACACGTTTCGGACATTAATATATCCATCATCAGGAGCTTGCGACTACTCTGTTGAATTACCACATTGGTCGTATTGTCTTGGTTTGATGTGAGTTGGAGTTTCGGTGTGGTTGGATCGCAAGCTCCTGATGATGGATATATTAATGTCCGAAACATGTCGAGCACATAAGAAGTGAAATAAAATAACAAGTGACATCAACTTGGTCTCTTATTCTTCAACTATCACAATGATGCACGGTCCAATAAGCATAAGATTTGTAAAATACATCTTCTTCGCCATCGTTTTTCTATTCCGTTTATTGTCAATTATTTATCTGTCCATAGGCGAAAAAGATATTTTTCTGAAGACTACACTTCTGTCTGAATCGGGATAATTTAGATTTTCATTATACTGAGGTATATTCATATTTTAGTTCATAACTCTACTTAGAATATTTCTAAGCTTATACGATCTAAGATTTCAGTTTTTTTGCGTCATTTTATAAAGGGAGGGCTTTTCTGTCCTGAAGATCGATTCAGCAATTTTCTCTGAAATTTTTGTACCTACCTACCAGTTTACAAGGCGTCACGTCTAGAAACCTAATTGTTTACAGCAGACGCCCGCTTGCGAAAGTGTCTTGTTAGAAAATAATACAAACATTATGAAGAGTAATCTCCTCGTTCTGTTATTATAGTTTAGAATATGTGGAGATCATACTTCACGCTTCATGCACATCCCTAACGTTTATGTTGGAAAATAAAATATGATTATGTACCAAGGGCGCACCCAAAAAGGGGTTTCTGGCCTGCAGCCCCTCCTCCAAATTTTTCAAAACCGAAATTTAAAAACACAGGTTTTTGTAGATAAGATAATATCAAAAGTTTTTCATGATTTTCCTTTAAACCTAAATCAGCCACTGAAATCGGCTGATGACAAGTTCTCTAGAATTTTTAAAAATAAATTAATGCATTCAAAAAAGGAAGATTTTACACAGTGGTTAGGTCATGGAACATGTAGTTATATTTGTATATCTGTAAATGTCGTTGCAAACGATATAACGTTGCAGTTACACTTACGACATGTTTGTTACAACATAGTTTTTAGAATGCAACATATATTTTAAATAGCCTCACGGTCAGCCCTCCCCAACTGAATAATTCTGGATGCGCACCTTTTATACACAAGATTTATGTAAAAGAGATAATTGAAAATTTTTTACTTAACTGACAAAATATCACCTTGATTCTGGAGCACATTGTGAAGTGTTCCGGTCAAATGACTTTTACGCTTTTGTGGAACATGAAAAAATCACTAGCCTGTTCACAACAGCCTACCACTTGTCAACAAGTTCCGGTCCGCACTTCTTCATCATATTTCTTTTTGAGTCATTTTAGTACTGCCCTCAAATCTGTCTAGGTATCTCAAGAAATTTCCACCATTTTCTCTTGAAAAAGGTTTTATTCATTTTTGTTTCCTTCCTAAATTTTTTTCTGCTTGAACTAACTTAAGTGGCAGTGTGTCAAACGTGTCTTGTTGTGTAACGAGATGTTGTGCATCGACTTACAATTAATCGTTCCATGACATTGACTTCATGGTTGGGCCTCGGTTCAGTCTTAGTTAGGAAAGAAGGCAATTCTTCGAGCAGCACAGGTAATCTGCAACAATTTGACGGGGTTCACGAATTGGTTAGACAGGCAGTCCACCATATTTCTCTTATCGTATGGTTCTACCTTTTGTCCCTGAATCACTAAACATTTACCACACGCTGTATTTTGTGCTAAGCTAACAGCTTCTCTTCACAGAGACACATCCAAGCTATCCGTTTCCGTTTTTCCTTATCGCTCTCTTTATATATTTCTTTCTCAGATTTTCTGTTTTACCTCTCTTTCCTGTCTCTTGAGTGGGAATTGATAAAACAATGGTGATGAAAAATCTTTTTATTTGGAATGTGACACCCAGCAGTCTGCTTTCGGAGAAACCTGTTTCCTCTATTATTATTAAATTTTAGCACCTGGAAGATAAGAATTACATTCTGCAATAGTAGTTAAATTTGTATCCAAGTGCAAGGCATCGTATTTCAGAAAACGGTAATATTATATTTTATTTCCTTCATATTTCATGTGACTTGTCAATTTTTTTCCTATTTACAAATCAAGTTTACTAAAAATATGTGGTGTGTCATGAATTATTCCTGCAATCAGGCTGCTATGTACGTTAGGGTTTCAGGAACCACTCTGTATGCACAGCGCTGATTGCCACAAACCTACCTATATAATGTACATAACTATATCAAACGAGGTTGACGATGATACCATGCTCAGACTGATATAACCCGATGTATGTTATCAACTCGGTTTTCCCCTCCAGGCTTCACTGTGACCAATAATAATCTGTCTTTCAAATGGAGCCCAATCAGACCAATCGCTAGTCGCCTAGCCACTTTTCGGCTCTTGTAGAGTAAAAAAATATATATCAAAAAGTTTCTAGTCTGTTATTATGGTCCATTATTATTTTTCCTGCTCATATTTTGTTAAGCTATGAACGTTAGGGTTCTGTGATGTAAAAAATTGCCGCTTCTTAAATATAACATGGAGTCTGGAACACTAATAAAGGTGTGCGATTGCATGTCCTTTCGTGTAATTTGAAATTGTTGCTTACAGGATAGAATTGTTATGTTCCTTGATATACCATATGTTGTTGTTTAACATATATTTTTTTGTGCATTATTACTGTAAATTAGTTCCTCTGAGCCATTGTCTTAGTACAGAACCTAAGTATAATATCTTAATTGGGGTACAGAATAAGTCGACAACTTACGTTATTAATTACCGCAGGGTCATTTGCAAGTTAAAATGATTTCATGTATAGTTGTCATTGTCGGAACAATTAGTAGTTATAAGAATAGATTAGTTACGTTTGTTTCAAGTTACTGAACACTTCTCTCAAGATACTGAAAAAAAAAACAGTTATCTCGTAGAAACCATCAAATGCAGAACTCTTCGCTTGTGTCGTAAACTTGTTGAAACAAGACAGGCGATGTACATATAAGGTAATATTAGGGCGCGTTTTCATAATTATTGTACGCATGGAAAGCAACAAATATTATACTACAGAAGAATAAAAAACCAACTAGTTGCTACTTATTATTTTATTGTGCTTCTTATAGGCTCAACATGTTTCATGCACTACTATGCCCATCATCAGGAGCTCGCGACTATAATGTTGATTACCACATTGGTCGTTTCGTTCTTGGTTTGCTGTATGTTGGAGGTTAGATGCGGTTAGGCTGGAGTAGTGTCCGGGCTGCAGCCCGGACACTACTCCAGCCTAACCGCATCTAACCTCCAACATACAGCAAACCAAGAACG
>Ga0123353_10009322_pt1 | contig 13529 bp, 12 predicted proteins | sample TergutLab28metaG_3_FD_92763 | JGI IMG/M metagenome (GOLD analysis project Ga0123353, IMG submission 92763) | Labiotermes labralis P3 segment gut microbial communities from Petit-Saut dam, French Guiana - Lab288 P3 | ecosystem: Host-associated > Arthropoda: Insects > Digestive system > Gut ... | reverse complement strand
GTTTGTTGTGAGTGTTGTGTGCTGTCAGGTAGAGGTCTCTGCGAAGAGCTGATCACTCGTCAAGAGGAGTCCTACCGACTGTGATGCGTCGTTTTGTGCGATCTACAAACATCAAGCATGAGGAGGCCATGACCTGTGTTTGGCCGGAACGCCACAGGAAATAAACTAATTTAATTTTAATTACTTAAGCAATAAGAACCAATAGAACGCGCACTGGTCGCTGGCAGGATGTGCTCAATACTGTAGGCAGCACATCCTGCCAGCGACCAGACTGCTTACATGGATGCATGAAAGGAAAACCATAGAATTGCATGTACAAGTATTCCTGAGGTTGAACACTTGGGATGTTCGAAACATATCGAAGACACTGTAATTAAATTAAACATTAATGTAAAAAGTGTGCATTTTGTCGGTTCTTATTACATAGGTATATCACAATGCACGGTTATACCACAATGCACGGTTACATCACAATTCACGATTATATCACCATTCACGGTTATATCACAATGCACGGTATATCACAATGCACGATTATATCACAATGCACTGTTATATCACAATGCACGGTATATCACAATGCACGATTTTATCACAATGCACGATTATATCACAATGCACGGTATATCACAATGCACGATTTTATCACAATGCACGATTATATCACAATGCACGGTTATATCACAATGCACGGTATATCACAATGCACGGTTATATCACAATGCACGGTTCCAGAAAAGTAAATTTCATTGTAGTTATCTGCAATCGCTGATGTCAGTATGGTACTGAAACCTCAGGGGAACGAACCCTATTGGCCCATATAATTTTATGATTTAGGCATGTTGTTTTTTTGTGGTTTTTGATAAACATAAATTAACTCAAAAGTAACTTATCCCCATCCACACCATGGAGGCATAGAGGGGGAACAGGAATAGAGCTCCACTCATTCTTAACCTCAGCACTACGCGAAGGTGAATGGTCAACATAACACCCCGGCCGCTTCTTCGCCGGGAATGAAATCCGGTCGCCACTGAGTAGGGAACAGGGTGAACCCCACATCCGATTTGGGCAATTTGGGAAAGCGAAAAATAAAACTAAACCCGAAAAGATTTATATCACTGGAAATATTTATTTCATAGTAAGTCCATCGGAAACTCTAGACAAGAAGTCATAAGAACGTCTGCAGGTGCACTGCTGTTCAGCTGTCGGTAACAAAGAAAGTACATGAAAGTGTGCAGGTGCACTGACGGTCACCTGTCGGTAACAAAGAAAGTACACGAAAGTGTGCAGGTGCACTGACGGTCACCTGTGGGTAACAAAGAAAACATACGAAAGTGTGCAGGTGCACATCTGTTCAGCTGTCGGTAAGAAAGAAAGCATACAAATGTCTACTCTTCAGCTGCCAACAATAACCCTGTACAAGACACGCGTCTATGCTGTAAACACTCTTCAATTACACAGAACAAACAGGACAAACAAAAGTCCACGTTATCGAGAACAGAAGCACGGTCATTCACTTACACGTAATCCTACAAACGTTGGTAAAGACGAGACACGCCCACTCTGCAGCAACGAATTTCCGAGCAGTTGGGCAGTTTTTAAGAGAGAAAAGATAGCCTGAAAATGTCAAAAAGAGATAGCTTACGATACCCATAACGGTAGACTACAACAAGTTGCAGAGAAATACGTGTAGCCTAAAGAAATAATTTCATAAATCATGGTCCCATTTCTGCAAGAAATATCTGCCAGAACACAATCAGAAGTCTTTGCACTTTTCCGGTTTGATCAGGCGTCACACACAGTCATCTCTCTTTGCAGAAGAAATCTTTTACAAAATAAAATATTTTGTTCAGATACGCTGGAATTACAACACAAAATTTAAGGTTCTTAACTGATTTAGTGGCGACAGTTGCACATCTCAGAAGTTTACACATTTCTTATAGTAAGTTATAATAAGGCACGCTACAGATGAATGGAAATAATGTGTACCAGTTTCTTCTAGCTCAATACGGGGTTAGATGGCCGGATCGTGTAACTAAGGTAAAAAACCTTAAAATCAGAGACTTTTCCCCTATTGCCGAAAAAATCAGGGCAGCTGTATTGCACAGAAAGTCTGCATCTGCCGCGATGTCCCGTGACAGCCACGGTGTTCAGTGGAGCACAGAAATAAACGCACAGTATAACGAGAGCGGAATAGCTAGCCCAGCTGAAGGAGTATCACCTTCTGAAGGGCTCCTTTCGACGTCGTTAGCTCTTTATCTTACAGAAGTTAATACAAAAGCACCTCAACTGAATGGCATTTGTTTTAAAGTAATACTATATTTGTGCACCAAACGTCAGTAGCCTTCTGCTCTAACCGACGCTTGAAAGAGAAGTAACTATATTTTTTCCTTCAATTTTAGACACGGCTGTACACGTGTGTGAAACGTAACCCACATCCCACCTGCATCACGCGTGTATTCCGGTAGATAATTGTATGTTAGCACACTTCCCTCCGGACGCAGAAAACCGCGGTGAAACAAATTACTCCAAACCTGCTTGAAAGCTTCACGACAGGAAGACAGAAACAAGTAATTGTCTATAGTCTATCGCTGACATGACGTACAGCTTTGCGAGCAGCTCTGGGTAAATAATTATTAACATGTGCGACAGATGGATTGCAGCCACAGACATCTACATATAGCCTATTCATGCAGCAGAGTGTCTATTTCACACAACCAAGTCTGTGGTTGGACGGTGTCACTGTCCTCTCTCGACACATCTTCCAGGAGAACGCACAGAACATACACCAGCCATTTCCTCGAATTCAACCACCGCCCTTCCGAGCCAGAACCGGGACTGTATTTGTATCTATGTAACACAGGTCTCCTACCAAATAGAGCAGGGGTCGAAGTAAAGGTAAACTTGTCTTGTGCACGCCATGACGAATTGTGTGCGAGTAAATATGCGATTCGGATAATTTTTAGCGCCGGTACAAGATTCAGGTCAGCGATCAGATTCACGTCTCGAAAAATTTATCCCTTGGAAAGACAGCGAACTGCCAATCAAACAGGAGGTTCAGCGAGCGGCCGAGCCGGTCTGAACGGTTTTAAAAAGAGAGAATACTCTTGCTTCTGGCGGGAAACGATGGAACCAAAGTTCGCCCGAGACCAGATCCAGCCCGTAGCCTCGGAATTTCAGAGAATCAGCTGTCAAATGCAACATTTGTTACTTGAGTCAAATGTACAGCAGGCTGCGTCTACTTAACACCGGGGGTTTCGCAGTTCGCCGACTTTCTGTCTTGTTCTTCAAACAATTATTCTTTTAAGTAATCACTCTTATCTCAGTCTACCATAGATCTTGCAATGTTAAAACACATACACTAACATAATCCTTTACCTTTTTCGTATTGCTTCTACAATTTTTCAATAATATGTTTGTTGTCTTTAATTCTGTTCAATTTATCTATTTAACAAACATTTCTCATTCGTCTCGTTAAATTAATATCTGCATTATTCCAAGACTGAATTTTTTTTTCAAATTTTCTCAACCTGCATAAAAGTAAAAAAAATTTCATCCTAATTCCACCTACTTACACCTAGAAATAAATGTGACCAGCATTGTTGAATTTATCTGCAGAAATTATTATTATTATTATTATTATTATTACCATCAAAATCATCACCATCAACATCATCACCACTACCATATAATGACAATTACCTCTTTCTGTCCGAAGCCTCTAACCCTCCAACTTTTTCCACTAGTTATCCCATAAAACCTAAACTACACTACAGTCTACATTGAGGCACGTTGTTTTCCGAAATTATCCATACTACTGCGGTGAACAGATCTTCGCCTACACCCACTGCCGCTTTGTTACTTCAATACCATCACCAGTCTCCGTTTGGTAATGTAAGTGCGTGGCACTTATGTCTAACACAACTGTTTTATTGGCTATTATAGGAGGTTACAACTACATGTTTCGGCCCTATCCTTGGGCCATCTTCAGGTTGTATCACGAGACTTAGAGTATGCTATATTAGCATGCTACCTATTGGTAATAGGGATTTTTTGTAGAGCATGCTAATATAGCTTACTCTAAGTCTCGTGATACAACCTGAAGATGGCCCAAGGATAGGGCCGAAACATGTAGTTGTAACCTCCTATAATAGCCAATAAAACAGTTGTGTTAGACATAAGTGCCACGTACTAACATTACCAAAAGATTGTACAACACACAACAGGGATGACGCACATAAGAACCAGTCTCCGTCATCTTTCCACAAATTCCTCCCTTACCGGCAATGCTACAGCTCTACCATTACTCCAGTTTTCTCTTCTTCTACGTTGTCAAATAACTTTCACGAACTATCATAACTTCCTAATAACGAAACGCTTGAACCTCTACTGTACAAAGTGGACCGTTGAAAATGAGGTCTCTTGTACCTTCTCTGTCCATGCCCACAGAGTGATCGTGTATGTATTTAGTGTAGTGTCCAAAGATTCTTCTTAGCACGTCCTCGAAACGGGTCATTCATTTTCCCATGTCAGCAGAGCGGCGTATAGGTCATCCTGTCATTCACGTGGGAGACGCGTGTAAGGATAAGGAAGCCTGTTTGCGGATGGACAGTCTGATAAAATGTTCGATCGTGCCACCAAAGAGGCTGCATCACCCGGGCCTCACTTTCAGAAGCAACAAAAAGCTTCTGTTCTGTCTGTGCAGATCGCGCGTCTTCGAACAGAACAGCTCCGGAGAATGCCGGTATAGTGCCGATGTTGAGAGGGCCCTGAATGGAAAGTGTGTTATAGACGAGTTTCGATTGTCAGTGGAAAATGGTTACAAAATATTCGAAATCTAAGAGGTGTACGAATAGAAAGTCACCCAATGCAACCCTGAAACAGGCGAAGATGTGCTTTTCGTGGACTATAAAAGCACATTTTTGAAACTAAAATCGGATCCAAAGCCCCGAAGACGAAGAGCGATATATTCAATCGTTTCGGGGGAGTGAAAGAATCACACAAGATAAGAAGTCGATCAAGTGTAACGCGGCGAATAGGGTTTTGACGAAACTCTGCCTCAACTCTATGTGGAAGAAAGTGACCGAGAGAAACAATAGGACGCAGACTAAATAAATTAGAGATCCTAAGCAACTCTATAGATTTCTGGCCACGCCCGGGTTCGAAGTGATAAATCTCATGACGGCTAATGATGACGTCGTCTTGGTTTCATGGGGGTTTAACGCTGAAGAACGCGTGCCAAATCTACGTCATATGAATGAGGTTATCGACACCTACGTCACCTCTGGGGCGGTATCTCAACAAACTACAAGAAAACGCGATTTATTGCGACACAGATTCTATTATATTCATTCAGCCGAGAGACGAATCGGAGCTGGTTGAAACGGGTCACAATTTGGGAGACATGAATTCCGAACCGAAACTTGGTGAATACATTTCAGAATTTGTGAGTGGGGGGGCTAAATAACGTAAAACCGCGAGTGAAGTCAGAGACATAACCTTAAATTACAGCGCTTCGCAGATGGTATATTTCGATGTCATTAGAGACATGATATTGAATCGTGAACCCGACCTCACAGTGACTGTACACACCAAGAATATGATTAAGAGAAAGAGGAAGTTAGTGGGTGCAGTATCGATGATCACGGAAATTGAGGACAAGAAACACAGAGTATCATTTTTCAAGGGACGGCGCCTGAATGATAATAATTCTATCCCGTTCGGTAATGTTTGAAACCCCGCGCGATTCGTCCTCCAGTTCGGGTATATATAGAGGGGAGGGAATGACGACGGTATTTAGTAATGAACGATGATCTCAAGTCCAAACACCCTTTTAACTGGATCATTAGCGCACCCAGTGGTTCTAGCAAGTCATCATTTTGTATACGATTCTTGCAAAACTTCGACTTGTTGTGCACCGAACAGAATTTCGATGGTGGATTAACGTAATGTTACAGTGAGAGGAAGGCGGTTGCCACAAAGCAGTTGGCAGTTCTGAGGAAGAACATCCGTTTAAACGAGGGTGTACTAGAGAATTTTGATAACGCACAAGGCATACCGTGTTTCTTCATCCTTGACGATCTGTTAAACGACGTTTATTCCAAGGAAGTGTGCAACCTATTTGCGAGAGGCAGCCATCACCGAAACATCGTCCAATTATCACACTCTTCAAATACTCAAATCAGCCCAACTAAAACAACGTAAATCTAGCATTTCAAACTGTAATCGTGAAACTTTGAACTGTATAAGTGAGTGTATTCTGAATGTTTTGAACACGAATCTAAAACTGACAGACTGCAGCAAAGGAAATTTGCCAAAGCATAAAGCGATACTGTGCGAGCTCGCTGATAAGCGTGTCTCTCGTTCTGCAAAGAAGCGACTCATAAACCTCGCTGCGGAATTCTATCGCTGTTGCTAACTGCGGTGATTCCAGTACTTGCCAATCTTTTATTCTGACCGCGTGCCAAATAATTCTGTTAAACAAAATGTACCTCGTCTCATCCGATATCCTTCGTACTACCGTGTAGCCTCCTCAATCTTACGAGAACAAGAACAGCCGAAAACACCCCTTCGGAATAAACGAAATAATAACAAGTGACATGTAACAGAGAAACAGCATCACCATGATAAGTGGGTTATGTTTCGTAAGAAAATCGTGGAAACCTATTTCAAACGATAAGCGTTGAAAAAAGAAATTGTAGAATTCTTAAGAAAAATATTACCTAAAAATACATCACATCAGCAAGTACCTCCTAAAATTAATCCGTCGATTATAGGTGAGCAGACTCCTCGAAGGTCCGAAGAAGAAACAGTCCCCATCTTTACCTCGACCTCGGCTATCGGGGACGATATTTACGTAGACGCCAAAGATAGTGTTGTCGAAATTAAAAACGATGATGACGATTTTAGCGACGTTGAAGGAAAGGTAAAATTTTCGGTAGGAAGCATTATGATGGAATAGCCAGTCCATTCTTGGGCCCGTATCTTTCCAATACGCGAGTGCTCGATACTCAATATGGTATCAGGAGAGAAGGCGATAATTTTAAGATCGGAAATTCTACCGTAAACATAGGTAATATGATTCATATCACTATTAAGGGGAAACGATTTAAGGGAACGGAAGATTTGTGGAAAATTTTGAAACGCAAAAACGTGAATTAAGACTCTATAGCCAAAATGATGTGCAAAGATATAAGACCACTTTGGAGATGACTAACGCTCACTTGGAGGGATACAAAGCCGGAGGCAACATTCAGACTTCTCGCGGAACTAAGTTCAAAAACGTTATCGAGAAATTATTTGCCGAGGCCAAGGTTGCATAGGCAAAAGTGGGTGACGTATTAACATGACCGCGCCCAGCCATCGGCCTTCTCGACCTTGTGAAACTTCAAGAAGCCGCAAAACAATGCAAGCTTGGATAGAGGACAGGCGAATTAAAGTCATGGTTTGATATACATGATGCATAAACCGCTTCGTCCGTGATTTCCCCGAAATCCGTATACCGTCAATAACTTCCTCGATGTGTGGAAATGTGATCTGGTAGATGTTCAAGCTCTCAGTAAATTCAACGATAACTACAAATATTTTATCAGTGATCTATGTTTTTTTCGAAATTCTTACACATCGTTTCCCTGAAATTGATGATGGGTCCCGCTGTAACGTCAACATTTCAATCGATTCCCAAGGACTCGACAAATTCTACACCTCTACGAAAACGACCGTTTTGGGTGCGAACAGAAAAAGGCAAACTATTTTTAATAGACATTTTCAAGACATGTTGAACGTGAGGATATTCAGTTCTAAGTATGTCGAAATCCCGACGTCAAATGCTCCATCATTGAGACGGTTCAGTGTACGATTCACGATAAGCTATACAAATACTTCACCTATATAAATACGAACAGATATATTGATAAATCCCGAATTTGACAAGGCCTACAATCAGACAGTTCACTGCACTACTGGAATGGCGCCTACAATAGTCACTGATTCAGACGTACTAGCGATATGGAAGAAAATAAACAAGAATCCTCGTGTTGGTAACATAACACCTGAATTTAGCTTTGGACAACATGTTCGCATCACTAAGGAGAAGATGATTCCCGAAATGCGCCGAACAGAATTTTAGCCAGATAACAAAAAGTGACATCACCTGAAATGCATAAGTCAAAGTCCACTGTCCGTTAGTAGCGAGTTCGACATTTTCGCGCCCAACTGATTCAGACGTCTGTTCTCGAGACGTTCGAGACGGTCAACAAACCCACTGCCCCGTTGATCAGAGCGATTTGAAGTTTCTGATACCCGCCGATAATGATACTTATGTTTACTAGATATCAAACTCTATACACGAGGTAAATTGATCTCGGGGGAAGGGAAGGACTTGGACGCCACAGACTTCACAGCCGTAACTAATAATTTCCTCAATTATCTGCTCAGTAACGTCAAGCTCAACGGCTTGACTATAACGCAGGCGGGCGAACTCTGTCAATATCGCTCTTATCTCGAAACCCTCCTCATCTATTGCACCCTTGCCGCCGCTTATATATCACAAACTCGTTCTGGTATCTAGACAACGGTGATATGCTACCCTGAGACCCCACAGCGGCTCAGACCAGTACGACGAATAGAGGATTCATCGCCCTTTGGAATAAAATGAAACAGAGTAAGGAACTACAGCTTTATGGCCGATTACATTGCAATCTCTTCACCGTCCCGCTGTATTTTCTTCCCGGCGTCCGACTACAAATCAAATTAACGAAAGCCCTATCCAATTGCTACTTAATGAACAAATCGTCAGATTTAAAGACTACTTTCAAGTTGCTCGATGCGCAATTATTGTTAAATCGTATCAGACCGAAACCTACGATTCTGTTAGGTCGCGATTCTACTCTGAGCGAAGGAGGCATTGCGCGATACAACTTGACGAGAGTCGAACTCAAGACATTCACATTCTCTAGCGGATCGAAATCCTTGTCTATAGATAACTCCGTTTTGGGACCCATCACCCAGTAGCTTTTGTTCAACATGGTAAAGAACACAAGTTTTCTCGGCTCTGTGGACACCAATCCCGTACACATTTCGGCATTACGTTCACAGTAATTTGGCTTTGTTCGTGAAAGGAAAAGCGTTTCCATACGATGGCTTATCTCTATGTCTGGATAAAAAAAATCTGTCATAGGGTACAGGACGCTCTTCGAGGGATCTGGCATACATCACTCCAACTCGGGTCTTCAGATAACACACGTTATGTATATAGCCGGCTATTTCATGTTACTCTTCGACCTGACGCCAAACCGAGGCGCGTCGGAGGGTCATAGGTCAAATCCGAATAATAGCAATAACAAGAGAGAGCTAAAATTCAGTAAGTCATTGCCTGGCGCGATTACCTGTCTGCTGTACCTAGAATTTAACAACTCCGTCCGTATAGAATACCGCGAACTGTCACGTCCGACATCTGGAGGACTCGGTACAGATACTGTGAACCCTGAGAAATGTAAAATCGTTTCTTGGAGTATTTCCCTCCGATCTCTTACCGCAATCAATCACGCGATCTACCAGCGTCATCATCAACGCCGATCCTCACACAGAGAGTGTTTCACGCTGACTAGCCATTCATTTCGTACCCAGGTCCTCCAGTGCCTACTATTTCGACTCATACGGTAACTTCCCCATTATTCCTACAATCGACGTTTTCTTGAGGTGTAATTGCACCGTCTTAGATTACAACATGGTACAACTGCAAGGTCTGAACAGCACAGTCTGCGACCAATACTGCTGCCTATTCGCCCTTTACCTGGACTAAGGTTACATCCCGAAACAATTCGTCCGACTTTTCTCCGCTGACATAGCATCTGGCAAATAGATGAAATCTTAACATCCGAATTCGGACCGCTAGGCAAGGAACCACGCGGTGGTAAATGCACCTACAACACTATGAAAGGTTTTTCATAATCATATGAAGATAGAAACAAAAGAAATAAAGACGATCACTTACCAATTGGTTGGCTGATGAGAATCTTCTTTAAAAAGGTATGATTTTTGTGTCGCGCAGGGCTTTTGGCGGCAAGTTGATTCGCAGAGAGAGTGTGGTTCTTCCGTTGAAGATGCCGTGTGATATTTCACCCACGCTTTTATTGCACCAAAATGATTACTTTTAGTGATTCTATCAGCAACCTAATCACGAGTTGCACACGGCACGTTGCACCGGCCTCGCAAAACGTGCAATCCTTTCACTAAATAATGCGAAATTTATGATTTTTCGACACTTATTACTATGCACAAACTCATCATTTCTCAACTTCATCTAGAGAGAAACATCTCATCTGCTAACTAAAACGAACTAGCATCATCACAGGGTTGCACACGGCGCAATGCACTGGCCTTCCAACATATGCAATCGTTTCACTAAATAACACAAACGTTCTGACTTTTCAACATTTGTTACTGTGCACAAGCTCATCTTTTTCTCAACTTAACAGAAAAACGTCTCATCCAGTTAATTACATCTAGTTAAACAAATCTGCATTTCTCTTGCCAATAACCTATAAACCTTCCACATTTCGACATGTGTCCATCTCCTTCAAACATTTCACGACTTGTCAGCAATATTTCTGCATGTTTCCACCTGTCACATGCTAAACTTAAAACTATCCTCTCTATTCCATTTTTACATTTATTTACTTATAATTGAAAGATATTCAACAGTTTATATTACTTTATTCGCTACGTGCAAAATGGTACTACAGTGATACCTCGGCTAACGAAGATAATTCGTTCCGGAATCACATTCGTTAGCCGAAATCTTCGTTAGACGAAACACACATACAGACGGAAATGATAAGCTCCTGGAATGGCCCGACCGTTCATGTTTACTGCTTTATGCTAGCGTGCGCATCCACTAAAACATTCGTTACCCGAATCCATATTCGTTAGCCGAGACCGAAAAAAGAGCGAAAAAAATCTTCTTTAGCCGAAAAATTCGTTAGCAGTTTCACTCGATAGCCGAGGTATCAATGTATACAAATTCATATCGAACCTCGAAAATGACATGCAATATTTTGGGTAAAATTAAATATTTTATTCTATCAGATTCTAATTCGAACTTACCGCGTATTCAAATTTGGCTACATCCAATTTCATTACCAATACTGGCGAGGTCAAAATAAAATTTTATTCGTATTTCGTCCTTTCATTCATTTACATATGACACTTACAGCCATATAACCTCCTTATTACACGCAAAAATGTACTAAACCAAATATCGAACCTCGAAAATGACATGCTAATATTTTGAGTAAAATTCTTTTTTTTAATTTCATAACTTCTATCAAGTTCAAATTCGAACTTATAGCGCATTCAAATGTGACCACATCCAATTTCATTACTAATACTGACAATGTCAAAATAAAATTTTATTCATATTTCGTTCTTTCATTCACTTACTCATCACACGTACAGCCATATAATCTCCTTCATACATACAAAAATGCACTAAGCTTGCGCTCCACCTCTAACCCTTCCTTGGATCTCACTACCGCCAACAAACATCACGTGATCGTGTCGTGGTTCCTCACGTGATGTCGGCCGACCGACGGCTTGAAAATAATCCAATCACTGCGCACCCACTTACAGTCGACGGCGGGCATCGGGCGGTGACGCTCTAATCTCCGTGAAATGCGAGTCTACATTTTATTCCCGCCAAAAATCATCTACCCATACCTACGATTCCTCCCCCACCCCCCAGTAAAGCTAGGCGTCTGTCCGACATGTGTGTCTCGACTCGGTAAGAGAATTTCCCCCCGGGTCCAAAACATCTTGGGCGTATTGGGGCATGGTGCCACCCTGAAAAAATATCTTACCAAGTCGAAACACTTAAGTTACGGCAAACGCCCAGCATTACTACTGACCTTTATTCATGAACCCAACACGACGCCTTGCTTGGAGTTGGTTACTGTGTGACAGCTCAGAGGACATCTGGGGTCTGACAACTTGAACCCAGGGGCGTGGCGAGCGGGAAAAGACGCTAGTAAATGGTCAGTGTCGTTTTCCTTATACACCTTCCGTGTCTCAAATTAGCAGTCCGCAACTGCTGCTTCGTAATGACTGTATTGTGATTTGTACGTCGGTAAAAAGGGCAAGTGAATAGTCTACCTTACAACACATAACGATGGGGGAAATATATCTCTGCGTAAAACAAGGAAAATGCAAGTTAGTGTAGGAACGAAGCTTAAGTCTTCGATCTGGTAGACATTCAGTTACGTTTTTGGTGCCAACGAGAGAACGCAACATATGGTCGGGTTTGTCATGCGCTCTGTGTCACGACGCAGAGCATAAATCAGTATATTCAAATCATCTTCAACACAAACGTGCAAGCTGACAAGAAATCACAAACAGTTGCATCTTAGTTCAAGCAGAGGTTAATAAACGAGGCCGGAGTGAATGTAAAGTCACTTGCGACAAGGGCCTAGAAATATTTGTGACCATGGATGTTACGCTTGTAAGACTGTAATTGGAAATGATGTCGCTGAAATGGCACCGTTTCTGATTTGATTGATGTGGTGGCTAAGCATGGAGGAACTTTTGTTAAGAAACTGTGCTTAACCCAGCAACTGTACTGAGAAAGTAAAGTGAATGCTTCGAAGGAAATCAAACGTGTTCTCAGTGGGATTGTTGGAGCAATCACATGGTTTCGTTGAGTGATACGAACGAGAGAATAAATTACTTGCGTGTCACAGCAAAGTATGTTCGAAGTACAAATACCTATGCGCCGACAGTTACACAGTGTCATGAAAGAAATGAGAGAATATGTTAGAATTACGATCACGTAAATGTTAAGATCTTTTGACATGTTTGACAATATTGACGAACTTGTGTTCGTAACAGAGAGACGGAGGGGGTGGGGGGCAAACATTGTAGCGACGCTTCGTCGGTTTACTAACACGACGCTGAAAATAATGGGGGAAGAAAGTGTGACGTGGAAATGTTAGTATATTCTGCCGGGGTCTAACTGAATTTTTCAAAAGGTCTGGACTAAAAAATCTCCTAAATTGTTCGCTGAAAGTTGACTCAGAATCTCGATGGCCTAGAAACCTTCATGTCTGACTCAATCATTTCCCAGTGGGATAGAATTCTTGAGGTTCTTATATAAAAGTACAGAGATACATTTATTGATTCTTTAAAAAAAAGATTAGTGCAGAATACTGTTGGCTTTTTGACTCGTTTCAAAAACACCACCATAGCACCTACTGTCTAAGCAAGGAAACTGAGGGGACTTAAATTGTTATCCTCCGTAGAAACTAAACCAGAAGGTTCTGATTTTGTTCGAAACCTTAAAAAAGAAGGGAAAACCAATTGCGATAAAAAAAATGGAAAATCTTCATTACACATAAAATAGCTACAGTGCTGTATTCAAATTAACCTATAGACGCCTAACGTCAACTATAGTTGACGTACCGCACAGCTAACTTCCAAAGTTGCATTTTAAATATTTATTCAACAAATGTAGATACCGAATATTTTAAACATGGTTT
>Ga0123353_10009321_pt1 | contig 13529 bp, 11 predicted proteins | sample TergutLab28metaG_3_FD_92763 | JGI IMG/M metagenome (GOLD analysis project Ga0123353, IMG submission 92763) | Labiotermes labralis P3 segment gut microbial communities from Petit-Saut dam, French Guiana - Lab288 P3 | ecosystem: Host-associated > Arthropoda: Insects > Digestive system > Gut ... | reverse complement strand
TGATTTTGCCCTTATATCGCACCTCAAGCGTCTCGCACTTGTAGCGCTTGCCTTTGCAAACATCACAGGGCACGTAAATATCAGGCAGAAAGTGCATCTCGATCTTCAGCAACCCGTCGCCGGAGCAGGACTCGCACCTGCCGCCCCGGACATTGAACGAAAATCTGCCCGGGCCGTATCCTCTGGCCCGCGAGTCCTGGGTAGATGCAAAAAGGTCCCTGATATCTCCGAAAACACCTGTGTATGTCGCGGGGTTTGAGCGCGGCGTGCGCCCTATCGGGGACTGGTCGATGTCGATGACCTTGTCGAGAAACTCGACGCCCTCGATACAGTCGTGCTTGCCGGGGCGTGTTTTAGCCCCGTTTAGTTCCGAGGCAAGCGACTTGTATACGACCTCGTTTATAAGCGACGACTTGCCGCTGCCGGACACGCCGGTGACGCAGGTCATCATTCCCAGAGGTATCGACAGAGTCAGGTTTTTCAGGTTGTTCTCACAGGCGCCCCGGATCGTCAGCGACCTGCCGTTGCCGGTCCTGCGCGATCCCGGGACGGGGATCGTCCTTTTGCCGCATAGATACTGCCCGGTTGCCGAATCCTCGCATGCAATTATATCGTCGATCGTGCCCGCGCATACTATCTCGCCTCCGTGCAAGCCGGCGCCGGGGCCGACATCCACGATGAAATCGGCTTCCAGTATCGTCTCCTCGTCATGCTCCACTACTAAAAGCGTGTTGCCGAGATCGCGAAGTCGCTTGAGCATGTTCAGAAGCTTTATATTGTCGCGCTGGTGCAGGCCAATCGACGGTTCGTCAAGAATATACAACACGCCCATCAGCGACGAGCCGATCTGGGTTGCAAGCCTTATCCTCTGGCTTTCTCCGCCCGAAAGGCTGCCCGCCTGACGGCTGAGCGTCAGATACTCGAGCCCCACGCTGCGCAGAAAGCCCAGCCGCTCACGTATCTCCTTGAGTATCCGGTGAGCTATCATCTCGTCTTTTTCCGACAGTTTCAGTTCATCTACGAATCCCAGCGCACGTGTTATCGACATCTCGGTGAGCGTCGCGATGTTGATGCCGCCGACGGTGACCGCGAGCACTTCCTTCTTGAGGCGCCGCCCGTCACAGTCGGGGCAGGGATGCTCAGCCATGTAACTCTCGAGTTCCCACCGCATAGACATGCTCTGAGTCTCTTTATACCGCCTCTCGATATTCCTCACGATACCTTCAAAAGGCTGGGTCAAAATACCCTTGCCGCGCGGCTGGTCATAATAAAGCTCCAGTTTTTCGCCGCTTGTCCCGTAGAGTATCACGTTTTGCACCTCATCGGACAGATCCCTTATCGGCGTAGTCAGCTTGAACTTATATCTTTTGGCAAGCGCTTCGAAATACATCTTCGAAATGCCGTCGTTTTTCACGTTGCCCCAGCCGGATGCTGAGATGCCGCCGTCGGCGATCGACATGGACGGGTTCGGGATGATGAGCGCCGGGTCGACGCGTAGCTGTGTGCCCAGCCCGGAGCACGTCGGGCAGGCGCCGTACGGATTGTTGAAAGAAAACAGCCGCGGCGTAAGCTCCTCGATCGATATGCCGCAGTCCTCGCATGCATAGTTCTGTGAAAACAGAAGCTCCCGCTCTTCACCGACGATGTCGACGATCAACATACCTCCCGCAAGCGAAAGAGCCGTCTCGACAGAATCGGTCAGTCGGCGCGCGATATCCTCTTTTATTACAAGGCGGTCGACAATGATCTCTATGTTATGCTTCTTGTTTTTGTCGAGCTTTATTTCCTCTGTCAGATCATATACGCTGCCGTCGGCGCGGATACGGACATAACCGCTTTTTCGCGCGTCTTCGAAGACTTTCTGGTACTCGCCCTTGCGCGATCTGATCACGGGCGCCATCACCTGTATCCTCGTTGCTTCGGGCAGTGCCAGAACACTGTCGACTATCTGGTCGACTGACTGCTGCTTTATCTCCTTGCCGCAGATTGGGCAGTGAGGCACGCCGATACGCGCCCACAACAGGCGCAGATAGTCATATACTTCAGTCACAGTGCCGACCGTTGAACGCGGATTGCGGCTCGTTGTCTTCTGGTCTATGGAGATCGCGGGAGAAAGCCCCTCGATATAGTCGACATCCGGTTTTTCCATCTGGCCCAGAAACTGGCGCGCATAAGCCGAGAGCGACTCGACATAACGCCTCTGGCCCTCGGCATAAATCGTATCAAAAGCAAGCGACGACTTGCCGCTGCCGGATATTCCTGTCAGCACGACCAGTTTATCTCTCGGGATCTCAACGTCGATGTTTTTGAGGTTGTTTTCTCTCGCGCCTTTTATATAAATGTTACTCCGCATGTCGTCGTCCTTGTTAATTATGCATTATGAATTATTTATGGTATCAGCTCGCCGAACGGAACCGCGTGAACGATCGTTTCCGCTCTGAAGTAGTAATCGAAGATCATCCTCGCGACGTCCATGACGCCTGAGCCGGAGCCGCCCTTTTCGATGACGATCGATATCGCTATCTCAGGATTGTTCGCCGGTGCGTAACAGACGAAAACGCCGTCGTTTATATCCTGGCCCTCGACCTGCACAGTACCTGTCTTTGCAGCTACCCTGACCGGATAGTCGTTGAAAACAGACCTTGCCGTGCCGCGCCGGCCTCTGGAGACAGCCAACATGCCCTCCTGGAGTATTTCAATATACTCCTTTTCCTCAATCTCGTGCAAGACCACCGGTTCGTGTGAATGGAGCAGCTCTGAGAAATCGGCGCTTTTTACCCTGCGAAGCATCGTCAGCGAGTGCAAAGTGCCTCCGTTTGCTATCGTGGCTGCGTAATTTGCAAGCTGAACAGGCGTGAACTGATTGTGCCCCTGCCCGAATGCCGTCGTCAGAGTATCGCCGGCATACCAGCCCTGGTCCAGAGCTTCGCGCTTCCACTCTCTCGTAGCAAGACGCCCGGAGCTTTCCGAGATCTCAAGGCCTGTACTGAGGCCTAGACCGAACTCCTGAGCAGCTGCAGCCAAAGCATCTCCGCCTCCGTGGGCGCCGCCTGCAAATCTATCGGCAACCTGAATGAAAAAGTAGTTACAGGAACACTCGATCGCCTGGACGACATTGACCGCTCCGTGCGTCACCCCATGGCTGAGATAGATCCAGCATGAGGGCGCAAATCCGTCGATGTGTTCATAATCCGTAAACCGCCCGCGGTCGGTTATCTCCGAGTGCCGGGTGATCAGTCCGTGACTCAGCGCGGCATAGGCGGTCACCATTTTAAATGTCGAGCCCGGGCTGTATGTGCCCTGTGTCGCGCGGTTGTACAGAGGTCTGGACGGGTCGGAACTAAGCAGAGCAAAATCCCTTGAAAAAGTCATAGGATTATACGTCGGGTATGTGGCTGCAGCGAGCACCTCTCCGGTCTTGATATCCGTCACAACGACCGCGCCGCCGGTGATTATGCCCTCATCCTCACGTTCCTGGTTCAGTATATCGATATGAGCGCTCAGCGCGTGTTCCGACACCATCTGCAAGCCTAGATCCATCGTCAGGTATATATGGTTGCCAGGCTGAGGCTCGCGCCTGGTATCGATGCTCATGACGGCGCCGGTATCGCTGGCTATTATTCGCTGCTCACCATCGATACCCCGCAATATGTGTTCAAAAGCCAGTTCCGCGCCCGATATCCCCACCTGCGCATCCATTGGGTAACCCTTGTCCCTGTATGACTCGAACTGTTCAGCCGGAATAGACCTGATATATCCCAGAATATGTGCGCCGTAAGTAGTATGGTACTCGCGGACATAACCTGTCCCGGTATGGACCCCGATCAACCCGCGTTCCTCGATCAGAGTGACAAAATCGGAGCTCACGTCGCTGGCAAAAACATAGGGGGCGAGGTTCCCTATAATTACCCTGATCTCAAGCTCATAGCGCACTCCGATGATGAGGCGCGCGTCCGCAATACCGATGGTATAGTCTATCTTGTAATGGCCGCGCATCCATGCCAGAAGCTCCGATGCCGTGATGTCGGGATCGTGATCGTGGAACTTAAGATATGCGTCAAGCCTCCGGCGCTGCGTATCGGTCATATCCAGCAGATATGTGAATGGCGCGCCGCGTGTGACCGGAAACGTGTCCGTATATCTGACGCCCTCATCCATTGTCGTATATACAAGCTCGCGAATGATCTCGTTTCTGTCCGGGGTGCGGAGCAGGGCCGTCCTGTTCAAAGTGATGTTGTAAGACGGCCTGCCTGAAGCAAGCAGTACGCCGTTGCGGTCATATATATTACCACGCGCAGCAGGCAGAGTGACAGTGCGGGAAACGGTCCTCAGCGGGGAAAGCTCGTCCATGGGCGTCTGTACTGCATATATCTGTATCCTGTACAGTTCGGACGCAAATATGGAGAAGAAAACAGCCATTACAAGGATAATGAGGGCTATTCGTGTGGGCTTGAACATCTTTTGCATGCTGAATTGTCCTTTCTGCACCAGACTGTGCAGCCGATGGAAAACGAACGGAAAAGCATTGCGAATTACGAATTATGAATTATCAAAGCGTCCTTCCAGACGATGACACTCGTTGTGCGCGATTACCCAGCGCCCTGACAAAAAACCAGAGAGGGAAAGCAAACAGGATCGAGTAAGCAGTCTGCCTTATCGCGGTCGAAATAAGCAGCTGCGGCGGCACATTTTCAAAAAACAGGAGCGGGAACATTTGCGCAAACGCCGAGAAAGTAAGCACAATGGCGCAGGAGATCATAAAAGTGGCAAAACCGCGCGTGACTATGGTGTCGGCCAACGTGCCGATGAGCAGCGCCGTCAAAGTCAAAAGCACCGTAAACACACCCGCCGGCTCGCCGAATGATATATCGCACAGTATGCCCGCGAAGATCCCGGTTATACCGCCGGCATAGCGCCCTTCGCAAACCGCGACGCCCGTACTGACGACCGGCAGCAGCAGCGGGACGAAGCCGAAAAGCCGAATATAGGGGAATATCATGCCCTGAAATACATAAACGATCGTCAGAAGCAAAGCGTGCAGAATTATTGAGATTATTTGTGTCCGTCTTTTCATCATCTATTCCGGATCTATAATTTCAAAGCCTGTAATGACGTATACATACTTGATCGTTTCCACATCCAACATCGGTTTGACAGTCGCATACCGGCCGACGCCCGTGCTGTGTCTTAACACTTCCTCGACCTGACCAACGACCAGCCCGACTGGAAACACACCGGCTGCGCCCGAGGTCACAACTGAGTCGCCGGGCCTTACGACGAGGTTCTCGTCAAGATGGTCGAGCATCAACAGGCCGCTCCTCATAAAAGCAAAATCGCCTTTGGCAGTCGCCCTGCCGCCGCTTTCCCCGATCAGCGCACCGCATGAAAACGTGGTGTCAAGCACGGTAACGACTGTGGAGTTCACTTCGCCGACAGCTGATATCTGACCGATCAGCACCCCATACTCCGTTACTACCGCATTGCCGCGTTCAATGCTCGAATTGGCGGAGCCCAGGTCGATAATGAATGACGACGACCAGTTCGAGCTGCTCCTGTCTACTATTTGAGCGTCGATATGCTCATATCCCGAATGGCGCTCCCGGAAACCGAGCAGCGCGCGCAGCCGCAAGTTGTCCTCGGCAATATCGATAGACTCTCGATGTGTCCGCTCCAGTTCGACGATGCGCCTTACCGCACTAACGTATTCATCCATGAGATCGTCATATCTGTAGATCGAGCTGTAGATGCTTTCAAACACGCTCGCCACCGTCGAAGCCAATGATCTCAGTGGGCTCGAAACAGCGTTGGCAAGAGTAGTGACGGGGCCTTCTGCGCCCCAAATGTTGACCGAAACGATAGTGCTTATCGCAATCAGGACCGCAATGGCGAGAATTATTATTGATCTTCTGTTTATGAGCGTTTTCATAAGGTGATTCCAAATTCTCTCAGCATTATCGACAACCGGCACAGCGGAAAGCCCATGACGTTGAAGAACTCGCCGTCGATCCGCTCTATGAAGAGCGCCCCACGCCCCTGCGCGGCATAGGCGCCTGCTTTGTCCATCGGCTCGCCCGTATTGACATATTCCCGTATCTCTTCGTCGGAGATATCCCGAAACCAGACGTCCGTCTTTTCAGCGACAACAGACTGGACGCCGCCGCCGAGGATAGCTACGCCGGTATAAACAGAGTGCCGCCGACCTGACAGCCTGCGCAGCATATCGGCTGCTTCTTCCCGGCTTTCGGGCTTTGCGATGGCAAACCCGTCCAGATAAACAAGCGTGTCCGCAGCTATTATTATATCATGGGCGCCGCACAAAAGCGAGACATTGACCGCCTTGTTGAGAGCTATCTTGCAGACAGTCTGTTCCGGCGACAATCCGGGCGTCATCTCCTCTTCGCTTGTGTCCGGGATCACTTTGAAGTCATTGAGCCCTATCATTTTCAGAAGCTCCGACCTTCGCGGAGACCCCGAAGCAAGTATAATGTTCAAAGCTGCTACTCCTTTGGCGCTGCCAGGCGTCACTCCACACCTCTGTAGTACAATCCCCTTGTATACCCGGGCGGCTCATAATCGCTGAGCCCCATATATCTCCTCATGACCGCGGCGCACTCCAGCGCGTTTTCCGTAGTGAAACTCAGGCGCTCAGCCCACAGCCCAAGCGCCGCTGTCGTACGGCGCTTGTCCGCCATATAAAGCTTCTTTGAACTCAACAGAACATTTCGGCAGCCAAACTCGGGGACTATCGGGAAAAGCGAGCCCTGCTTGTCCACGATGCCGGAAAAGTTATCGCAGGTACACGCGCCGGTGGTATTTTTCACGATACAGTTCTCGGTATACATCAGAGGCATACGGCCGTAAACTATGAGTTCCGTGTCGATGGGCTTGGACAACTCGCGCATTTCAGAAAGGCGCAGCTCAAACGACAATGTCGCCGACTTGAGTCCCAGATTTCGCAGGGCATAGAGGGATTCGGAATTAAAAACGTTCAGCCCAAAGTCGCCCCTGACATTCATTCCGTGGCTTCGCGCGAACAAAATATGGCCGATATTGCCGACAAGCACGTCGGTCACTCCGAAATCCAGTGCGCGCGTCAGCATCTCCGAGACTTTTTTCCTCTCATTGTCGTGTATCACCCGGGGAAGCATGACGGCGACATTAATACTCTTATTATCCAGCAAACTGCGCAGCGCGTACGACTCATAGTCGAGCTCCATGACGGGGATATACAGGATGCTCGGACCCAGCTCTTCCATCGCCCTGGAAAGCTGATCTGACTTCATAACAGAGACAGTCAGCAAGGGAGGCCCGTCGTGTCCGGGTATGTGTTCACCGGGGATAAACTCTCGCTGCTCGCGCACCGGGACGGGTTTACGGTGCTCCAGGATCTCCGCAAGCAGCTCGCGGCGCATTTCATTAAAAGCCGACAGAGGCAGCGACAAGCCCGGTTCGACAGTGCCCTTGACTCCCACACAGAAAAACGGGGTGCCGCTTGTCTTGTGGAGCTGAGTCTGCAGCGAGGTGACCGTAAGTTCCGAGTGAAACGCCGGGGAAGGGATCGGCCCGTACACCACGGCGTCGTTATCTCTGTCGTCCATAGCGGCGAGTTTGACACGCTTGCCGTCGCGGACCGTACCCACAAAACGCACCGGCACGCGCTGATACTCTCCGTTTAAGTAATTCTTGCGCGCCGTTGAAAAGAGGATGGAATCGGAGTCGTCTTCCTGCTCTTTTACTCCGAACATTTCCTGCCCCTGCCTGTCGGTATAGTACCCGTCGGTGAGGCCCTGACCGGCATACGCGTTCTGAAGTGCGCGCATCTCTTCCATAGAGGGAGCCTTGCCTTTGTGGGCGGCCTTGGAGTATATACCGGTCACGATAGCCGCATACTCCGGCCGCTTCATACGACCTTCGATTATGACGCTGGATACGCCGATAGTTTCAAGATCGGCCATATAGCGTACAAGACAATTGTCTTTCAGACTCAGAGGATGCCTCGCCGTGTGCCCGACTGCATTGTAGCTGAGACGGCAGGGCGCCGTGCACTGGCCGCGGTTACTGCTTCGGCGATTGACTGCCGCGCTCATGTAACACTGACCGGAATAACAGATGCAGAGCGAGCCATGCACAAAGACTTCGATCTCTATCGGCGAGTTTCTGCAAATATATGAAAGCTTTCTGCGTGACAGCTCCCGTGCGGCAACGACGCGTTTGAGACCCATCGCCGCAGCCATCTTGACCCCTTCGAGATTGTGAATGCTCATCTTCGAGCCGGCGTGCAGCGGAACATCCGGGACCGCCTGCCGCACAGCCATCATGACGCCCAGATCCTGTACCACGATTGCGTCGATGCCGAGACGACAAGCTTCGCTTGCGCGCTCCGCTATGAGCGGTAGCTCAGTGTCGGTTGCAAGCGTGTTCAGCGTCAGGTAGGTTTTTACCCCGCGGACACGGCAATATTCGAGAGCGCGTTCTATTTCTTCGTATGTAAAGTTCACCGCGTCTTTATACGCGTTGAAATCTCCAAAGCCAAGATAAATTGCATCGGCCCCATTTTGTACGGCTGCGATGACGCCCTCGGGCGACCCCGCAGGTGATAGAATTTCCAGCATTGACCTCACCAAAACCATCAATGGATACTAACTGTTAACAAATAGTAACATATTATATCACAAATCTTCCTACCTTTTCCATAGTTTTGATAAAAACTTTTTTGAAATATTCACTATAAATTTCAGGTTGACAGATAAGAAGCGTAATGATATCTTTGTAATCAGCAAAAACAGGATCCATTTACACGGGTCCTCATATAGTTGCCGTGCCTTTCGGTCTAAGGGTTTGGAGGAAGTTACCTAAGATCGATTGGCCTGAACGCATAGCGTTCACGGGGCCGATATTGGAAACGATACGGCCTTCCGTTAGCTCTCAGCTATGAGAGCAAGCTGTCATAATACGACGGCTTTAGAGAAGGGGACGAATCCACACGCCTGTTCAAGGACGTCAGCGCACCGCCAGACGCGGTAGATGACGCCGGATCGGCAGCCTGTATCGCATCCCCACAGGCTGTTTATTTTTTTCGCCGGGTTTACGGGACAAAAGTGCGCATCGGGTTCAACCTCCCGCTCCCCGGATGAGGAGAAGCGTTTATGCTAAAAAACATCGACACAAACGACGCGTGTAAAATGCTCTATGAGCTGCCGGTGACCCTCAAAACCGAGACAGTTGCGCTTTGTGATGCGCTTTCCCGAATCGTCTCGGAAACAGTGTATTCAAAGATACCGGTCCCGCCGTTTGACAGGAGCCCCTATGACGGTTATGCCTTCCGCGGTGAAGATACGCAAAGCGCGTCGCGCGAAACGCCCGTCGTACTGGAAATCACCGAGGAGATCCCCGCCGGAACGATGCCCAGATTTGAGATCAAACCGGGACATGCCGCAAAAGTGCTGACCGGAGCGCCGATACCAAAAGGGGCGAACGCCACGATCAAATACGAGTATACCAAGTTTACGGAAAGCGAAGTACGATTCTTAAAACCCGTAAAACCAGACACCGACATAGTGTATGCCGGCTCGGACGTTCCGCCGGGCGCCGAACTCGCGGCTTTGGGCGCGAAAATCACGGCGCCGGTCATCTCATCGCTTGCCAATCAGGGTTTTACGACAGTGGATGTCTTCAAAAAGCCGGTCATCACCGTTATAAGCACGGGCGCCGAGCTGTGCGAAGTCGGAGAACCGCTGCGACCGGCGGCAATATACAACAGCAACGTCCATACATTGTCGGCGTATCTAAAAGACGCAGGCGCGGCTCCAGTAAACGGAGGAGTTGCTCCCGATGAACCGGCGGTCATATCTGATATGATAGGCAAAGCGCTGCCGGACTCGGATATGGTGATAACGACCGGCGGTGCATCGGTCGGCGATTACGACTGGGCTGTGACTTCGGCTGAACTGCTTGGAGCGCAGGTGCTTTTCTGGAAAGCGACAATGAGGCCCGGCGGCGCGATACTGACCGCGGTCAAGGATGGAAAGGTCATACTCGGGCTGTCGGGTAATCCTGGCGCGGCTGTTCTGGGGCTGCTGCGGATCGCAATGCCGTATATAAAGAAGCTCTGCGGCAGGTCCGAATGCTTCTTCCCCGAAGTTAGCGTTGCGCTCAAAGAGCCGTTTAAGAAAAGCAGCCCGAAAATGAGGGTGTTGAGGGGCAGGCTTGAGATAATCGACTCAAAGGCGTACTTCACCGAAAGCAACAGCCAGGGCAGCGAGTCGGCGTCGTCGATGGCAGACTGCGACCTTATGGGTGAGATACCTATGGGCTCGCCTCCGCTTCCGGCTGGGACGATCATCAAAGCCTACAGGATATAAACCATCAGAGAGCCCCCGTCCTCCGTCATTGCGAGCCGTTGTAGGGGCGGATGGCAATCCGCCCGTGTGTAGCAATCCACACCACCGTCCCATCGTCATTGCTATGAAAAACCCCCGTCCTCCGTCATTGCGAGCGCACGAAGCAATCCAGGCCCCAGCCCCCGTCCACCGTGGCCGAGACAACAGTAACGAGAGTATAACTATGAAAGACGATTTTGGAAGAGAAATATACTACCTACGTATATCAGTGACCGACCTGTGCAACCTGCGCTGCATATACTGCATGCCCGAAGACGGCGTGGAAAAACGGCGGCGCGAAGACGTCATGACGATCGAAGAGATCGAAGAAGTCGTCAGGGCTGCCGCCGCATGCGGCATAACCAAAGTGCGCGTGACCGGCGGAGAACCGCTTGTGCGCAGCGGTATAATCGATATCTGCCAAAGAATATCGGCTACAAAGGGCATAAACGAACTATGCCTGACGACAAACGGGATACTCCTTCCCAGGTATGCAGCTGAGCTTAAAGCAGCGGGCGTCCGCCGCCTGAACATCAGCCTGGACTCGCTCGACCCCGAAACATACAGGGAAATTACAAGAACAGGAACGCTGGAGGACGCCCTCGAAGGCGTGAACGCCGCGCTCGCCGCCGGATTCGACGCAGTCAAAATAAACGCGGTACTGATAGGCGGCGTCAATGACAAAGAGATACTCGCCCTGCTTGAGCAAACACGCCATTATAAAGTCAATGTCAGGTTTATAGAAGTCATGCCGATAGGCGAATGCGCAGACTGGGCTGAAAGCCGATTTATCAGCGCATCGCGGGTACTTGAACTTGCGCCCGATTTATATGACGTCGGCGCGGACGGGGTCGCCAGACTTTATAAGCTTCCCGGCGGGCTCGGAACTGTTGGACTCATAAGCCCGATAAGCTCTCATTTTTGCCCGACATGCAACAGAATAAGAGTAGCCGCGGACGGCAAACTCAAGCCATGCCTGCACTCGGCGGAAGAGATAGAGCTTCGCGGTCTGCAAGGAAGCGAGCTTGAGGGAGTGATCCGCTCGGCGATATCAAAAAAACCGCAGAAGCATAAGCTCGACGCCGGTGAAATCAGCGCCAGCGCGCGAAACATGAACGCAATCGGAGGATGAGCCCTTATGCAGCCAAGAGAACTGATTGACTTTTTAGGGATAATCGAGAAACTGAAATGCAATACCCGGCACTGCTGGACATCCACTGGCAGACGTGAAAGTGTGGCGGAACACTGCTGGCGACTTACGGTCATGGCTTTGCTTGTCGCATGCGAGTTCCCCGAAGTCGATATTGAAAGAGTATTGAGGATGTGCCTGATCCACGACTTTGGAGAAGCCATCACAGGAGATATTCCGTCGTTTCTCAAAACAGACATAGAAGAGGAAAAAGAGGACCTGGCGATAGCCGGGCTCCTGGAGCTCCTGCCTGAAAACCTTTCACGCGAGTTTGAAGGACTATATTCGGAAATGGCGGAACTGAGTACCCCGGAAGCAAAGCTGTTCAAAGCGCTGGATAAACTGGAGGCGATCATTACCCATAACGAATCCCCTCTGGAAACATGGCTGCCTCTCGAATATACGGAGAACCTGACCTACGGGACAGAAAACGTCGCGCATTCAGAGTATCTCAAGCTGCTTAAAGAAGAAATAATGCAGGACAGTATAAATAAAATCAACGCCGGATAATATAGGGAGTTATACTACAATAATGCCAAACCTGACACATTTTAACGAAGAAGGGCGCGCAAAGATGGTGGACGTCAGCGAAAAACAAGCGACGAACCGCGAAGCGACTGCCGCCGGTACGGTATATCTGAATGCGGAAACTTTCGGACTCGTCAAACGCGGGGAAATGAAAAAAGGCGACGTGCTGGCTGTAGCGCAAGTTTCTGGAATAATGGCGGCAAAAAGCACGCCCGAGCTGATACCGATGTGCCATCCCATAGCGATAACAGGCGTGGACATATCCTTTACCCTCGACGAAAACCAAAGCTCGATAGGCATTACCGTGACCGTTCGCTGCAAAGGAGAAACAGGCGTCGAGATGGAAGCGCTCACAGCGGTTTCCATTGCGGCGCTGACTATCTACGATATGTGCAAAGCTGTTCAAAAAGACATAGAGATAAGCAATATCCGCCTGCTAAAAAAAAGCGGCGGAAAATCCGGAGACTATCTCAGAAAGGAATAGACAATGGCGACAGTCACCGCTGTATGTATAAGCGATATAAAAGGCGTTATCAAAAAGCCGGTACCGGAGATCTATGTCAGAATCAACCACGGCGTCGTCGGAGACGCCCACGCAGGAGAATGGCACAGGCAGGTGAGCCTGCTTGCCGATGAAAGCGTCGACAAACTGCGCGAAAAAATGCCGGAGCTGGACGCCGGCGTATTCGCGGAAAACATACTGACACGCGGCATTTGCCTGTATGAACTGCCGGTCGGCACAAAACTGCGCGTGGGTAAAGCGCTGCTCGAGGTCACGCAGATAGGCAAAGAGTGCCATAACGCCGGATGCGCCATCAAACAGCAGACAGGCGATTGCGTTATGCCCCGCGAAGGCATATTTGCCATAGTGCTTGAAGAAGCCACGATAAAATCAGGAGATACGATCGAGGTAATCAATGAAGAAAATCAAGGTTGAAGAAGCCGTCGGGCAGGTGATCTGCCACGATATAACGGGGATACAACAGGACGGGAAAAAAGGCGTCATGTTCAGACGCGGTCATGAGATAAAAAGAAAAGACATACCGCGGCTGCTTGACATTGGGAAAAACCACGTTTTTATCTGGGAACCGGAGGCAGATGAAGTGCACGAGAACGACGCTGCGCTGGCCGCCGCGGAAGCGGTCTGCGGCCCAAGCGTCATATCGGACAAGACGCCTTCGGAAGGCAAAATACTGATGTATGCCGCTCAGCGCGGATTATTCCGTGTCCACCGCGAAGCGCTTCGCAGGATAAACTCGGTCGGCGACTTTACGATCGCCTGCCTGCATGATATGACCCCTGTTCAGCAGAGGACAAAGCTCGGCGGCGTCAGGATCGTGCCATTGGTCACCAAGCGGGAAAACGTTGACGCAGCGGTCGAAATCGCCAAGGAAGGTTATCCGGTTTTCATTGTACTGCCATATAACTCATTA
>Ga0123353_10009320_pt1 | contig 13529 bp, 7 predicted proteins | sample TergutLab28metaG_3_FD_92763 | JGI IMG/M metagenome (GOLD analysis project Ga0123353, IMG submission 92763) | Labiotermes labralis P3 segment gut microbial communities from Petit-Saut dam, French Guiana - Lab288 P3 | ecosystem: Host-associated > Arthropoda: Insects > Digestive system > Gut ... | reverse complement strand
CTAGATATCAGTCAGGCCTTTGACAAAGTGTGGCATGAAGGACTGCTCTATAAACTCAGCACATTCCTCCCGGACAATATGTACAGAATCTTACAATCTTACCTAACGAACAGATATTTCAGGACAAAATACAGGGAGGCTTACTCGTCCCTCAGGCAAATCCTCGCTGGAGTTCCGCTGGGCAGTGTACTTGGCCCCCTCCTATACCTGATCTATATTGCTGACCTACCCACCCTGGCAAACAGAACAACTGCCACCTTCGCTGATGATACCGCTATCCTAACAGTCCATGAGGACCCTACTACAATGGCTGCGCATAGACTACAGATGCACCTAAACAAAATCCAATCATGGTTAAAAACATGGAGAATGAAGGCGAACGAAGCAAAATCAGTACAGGTCATCTTCACCCTCAATAAGATGACATGTCCTCCTGTCAAATTAAACAATGATCACCTACCCCAAGCGGACGAGGTAAAATACCTAGGTGTCCATCTAGACCGGAGACTCACCTGGCGTAAACACATAACCGCTAAACGAAAACAACTGAACCTCAAACTACGGAACCTGTACTGGATAATCGGTCGAAAATCTCAGTTACCACTTGAAAACACACTTCTAGTCTATAAAGTAATCCTAAAACCAGTCTGGACCTACGGAATCGAACTATGGGGAACTACATCGAACTCAAATCTAGAGATACTAGAGCGATTCCAGTCAAAAGTGCTTCGCATAATAACAGATGCTCCATGGTATGTTCCTAATACTATAATCAAAAGTGATCTACAAATACCAACGGTCAAACAAGAAGCACGACAATTCAGTGCAAAATACCGAAAACGACTCGACACTCACCCCATCAACCTAGCAAATACATTATTTCAAGAGCAATTCGGAACTCGCAGACTTAAGAGACTGTATCCTACTGACCTCGTCACTAGTCGTTAACTAACTCAGCAACATTCACCAGAGACAACATCAATCCTTGCGATTGAGAATAGAAGGGAGAACTTCACTGGAAGTATCTCCAATATGTTTCTAGCGCTATCTACACAACGGTTACTAAATGTCTCCGGACAGATTGTAACAAACAAGGAATTCAAATAAAAAAAAAAACTTGTACGGTACACACACACACACACACACACACACACACACACACACGAAAGCACAGGCCTCCTGGTTACTGTACGTACTCCAACGGTCAGAAACTCTGCACACTGACTACACGGTGTATTTGCTAGTTTAATGAACACAAAAAACAACGACCATTTCCCTGAGCAGCGTCAAACCGGTTGGGCTTTGTACTGAAGACGCAACGCGTAGGTCTGTGCACGGAATATGTCCATATTTTATACATTACAAATGCAATATTCCGCACAAAACTGACTAGCTAATCAGTTACACGGGTTTCACCCAACACCCACCCAGGTTAGTGTGCATTGCTCGAGCCCTGAGTAACTGCCACGCCCTACCAAGAGCGAGGACCTTGGACAGTACGTTCCCCCGACATTTCTCACTTTGTTGTCCAGGTTTCATAGGGTTCCGGACACTTTTATTTGCGTGTACTGAGGAGCCGAGGGCTGTAGGCAAGTGTGAAGGAATTCTAATTGGGTTTCTCAATAGGGTATAGGATCATGGGTCTTAAGCTTTTTATGTCAAAGGGCCACACCCCTTATGTGAGCTGGTCCGCGGGCAGCACGTGGACAAATAACAGTGAGTGGTATACCTGCCTAATTCATTGTAACATTTTTACACTACATGCACAATATTCATATGCGGCCGTGGACTACATGCGACCCGCGGGTGGCGGGTTGGAGACCCATGGAACAGAAGAATTTCAGACAGTGACCTGACTCACTCCGGAAGGACAGTGGGCCCAACTTAAAGGGTACTTACGGCAGATTTCATATTCTCGCCGCGGTACACTTGACGTTTTCGGTCCTCTGCGATATTGCGCAGCTTGTTTCCGACGTTTCGGGGCAGCGTGTCGGCCCTTTCTTCAAGAGTCAACATGCTCTAGAAGATCGCCGGAACATGTCGATATGTGACTACCCAGTTGGCCGAGTCCCTTAGACTCTCCCCACATACATGTATCAGTGTCTACTGTACACCGCCAGTAACTGCATTGTGTTTTTACAAGAAATCTACCTAACATATTATTATGTCATAAATAACAGGGTAAGGTAAAGTGCACCCTTGTACAGGCACTGAGGCTCTGTACAGGCCACGAAGGCCCAGAAGGAGAGAAGAGGTATAGCTCTACTCTTTCTTGACCGCGGCACTGGAAGGGGGTGAGGGGTCAGCGTCTCGCCCCGGCCGCTCTTTACCCCCGGGGAAAGACCCGGTTTCCATTGTAGAGGAGGCTGGCTGGGCCCCAGGGCCGGTCTGGATAGGTGCGGAAAATCTCGCCCCCACCGGGATTCGATCTCCGGAACGTTCAGCCCGTAGCCAGTCGCTATAGCGACTGAGCTACCGGGCCCACATGTCATAAATAGTGTCAGTTATTTATTTTTTGTACCGACAAATGCAAATATATATATTAAAATAGTAAATTGTATTACAAACGCTCCTACGTGTTTCGGTGCTTCTGCGCCACCTGCAGAGAGCAATTGTTGGTACAAACAATGAACAATATATAATAAAAAACGAACAGTATATACATAAAAATAATGTCAGTTACTCGAGCGTTTTACAACAGCAAATTAGTCGATTACAGTAAACCAATTAAAGAAAATCGATAAAAATCATTCGAACAGCACAGTAACACACGGCAACAACTGGCAACAGCATGAGTAACGCATTAACAAATGTACACAGCCGAAGCTAAATAGCTGCGACACGTTAAAGGACGAGTCACGAATTGAGCGATAAATGCTAACTAACACGCGAAATAAATCTTCGCTTATGTCAGCGCTGCTGCAAATGGCGTTTCTAATAGAAAGGCGTCCAGCTGAAAGGCAGTGAATGTAATAACGTGCTGACTGGTCAAGGTTATCGTATGCGTTAGGGTGCGATGATAGATGAGCGGGGATCAATGGCTGGACGGCGACTGGCAAAGAAAAAGCGAAGAAACTCCAAGAAAAACCTGCTGCACTGTCAGTTCGTCCAGGCCACCCAGCACTGAACAGAGGGGACCTATAGCGATACGTGCCAAGGACCTGTCTGACCAGGACATACTGCACGGTACTTCACAACAGTTCTCTGCTTACTTCAAGTACCAGAATGAACGCTGGTGAAACTATGCAAGCTCTCGAACCTTCTCGGTGGGTATTGCTCAAGCAATAGTCTCAAGGGTTATTACACCGTGTAGGATTTATAACAGCTTTCTGCCGACGTTGGAGAGGAACGTATTCATCTTCAGCGGCCAATTTAATTTAATCCAGTCTCCCTGAAGAAGGCAGCACGTTCCGCCCAAACGTCTGAATAAAAGTTGAAAACGCATTATCCTATAACGCGGCCACAATCCCCTGCACAAGCTAGTTCTAAGTTATCTGTACGCCCCACTCCATTTCAGGCACAAATTGTAATTTTTCCCCATCTTCCTCTGGACATCTTCCATGTTGACTGAAGTCGTCAGCACATTCACCGATAGCTGTTTCAGGTCAACTGTTATGAGGCACAGTTTGGAAATTTCCTCTTTCACAATGCCCCAAGGCGAATTGTCACATATTGTTACGGCTGGACTTGAGGACGCCACATCACATCACATCACGCCACATCACATCACATCACATCACACCCACGTCAAATCCACTGCCCACTAAATGTGTCGTCCAGGTACTATTCTCTGCCGCGGACAGCATAAGGTGCTGGTGCAACAACTTGCAGGACAGCTGATGCCTCCAGACCTCTCTCACGCACCTGCGGAACAAACTACGTCCGAAGCATGTTCAGACGAACAGTGTCACTGATGCTTGTATGGCTCCAGTAATTCCACAAAGTCTCCGGCTTCAGGTATAGCTACAGTTAGCCAGCCTAGGCTCATGTCACAAGTGGGGAGAGTGCGTGTGGGTCAGTGTGTTTCTGCGGTCGAAGTGGTGGAGATGTCAGTATACTTGCGGGCCCTTTCGAGCTCGAATGACAGATCTGTAGCAAAAATACGGGTAGGACGTGGTCAGGTCACTTCCGAGATACCAGATTATCCGTGTTGCCTACCCTCTGTAGCAGCGGCAAGTGGGTGGGTCAAGGTGGACACCTGGCCACTGAAACATGGTGGCTGCTATCACAAGACTCAAGAGGAGGACCGTATGGTTTGTGAGATCCGCGCTTAAAGTTGTCATTTAAAATAATGCGGTTTTGTGGAATTATTCGAGGTATAATCAACCTCTCTTCTTTCGTACTGTCACTGGTGTCCTACTGAAGTCCTGTCTAAACAACAATATAAAACCTGTAATTAACAACAGAGAACACACTCTCGTTAACAGGGACTCTGTGGCCACTCTGTACATGGCGTAATGACTTCAAGGGCTATTATTTTAACCAGTCTAAAACAGTTGAATGAGGGACAGGCTGTACGAGTACTCTGATGACAGTAACTGCAGGCCACGTAGCGTGCTAAGAACTTACTTCCTGTTTATATGGCGTGTCTGACCAGCTCTGGAGCTTTGTGGTTGACGCAACGCTATAGGATTGGCTCTGTGAAGCCTGAAATTCAAGATTTTAATTACTGCACCGCAGAAAACACAGCGCCTCAATCACAAAGACAAATGGTTAACTTAGTTCAGAGAAATAGTTTTTGTTTTTTATGACAACCAAATGGAAACACAAAAACATAGTCTTGGGACAAAATATTCAGACTTTTAATGTTACACGCTGGCGGCGTATTGGTATACGTAGCCCTTGTTTCACTATGCCTTTTTCCTTTAACACCCCTTCCCAATACACACTTCTTAATTTACAACCTCTCATTTTCGGTTTAAAGCTAGCTGCGCCATACTTCGCTAACGCCTACCTATTACATTACATCTTATGAAAATATTTTTGATTTACACCCCATTTTTCAGGAACACATCTAGACAGTAAAACAGGGGGTTAGTATATACAGCAAACACTGCGTGATTAAAATAGAGAGACAATACAGCTCTCTCTGTAGTCACCCACAGCATTGGTACTGTTCGGCATCTCTCTGGCATCTTACCACATGCTGTTATCTTTAACCCTACGTCACTCGTACATGCAGTGACGATCAGAACCCGGTTACGACAGGCTGACCACAGTACAGGGACAACGGGCACAAAACTAAATCTGCAGCATCTCTCCAGATACATCTGCTGTCAAGATATTACCGGGTACTGCAACATGTGCAGATGCAACAAGAACAGCAATACTACAGCATAACCTGAACAGCTGCACTGCGCAATCATAGGCCGTCATACGCGCGTCAGGGCGGCACTTCTCCACCGACCGGGCATCGCCCGTCAACGGGTTGGACGATGCAGGCTTTCAAACCCGGGATGAATAACACAACTTTTGTCTTTTCCAAAACGTCCACACCTGCTCTCAGGTCCACATTAAATGGGGACCGAAGGTTCTCTCCTCAGGGGTTAAGCGGCCAGGGCGTTATGCGAGCCATTCACTTCCATATAGTGCCGAAGTTACGAATGTGTGGAGCTACACCTCCTCTCCCTATATACACATTCATGGCGTGAACACAGACAAATTTACGTTCCTCATGATCCAGCGACATTAGTGAAATGCTGTCCAGACACAATGCAGCTCGGGTCGCCCACGCCATTCAAACTGTCATTAAAAGCACAAAGTTTCTACGTGCACACAGCCACACATTTGTGCGTACCGCCACTACACAATCCTTGCCTTTCGCAAACTGAGAATTTAAAAACAGAAATATACACAAGTACAACTTTTGTCCTATTTGTGTGACCGCGAACTTGGTCCACCACATTTACGGAAGAGCACGGAATGAGGGGCAATTAAAGACGCTAATATGGCAGTAAGCATAATGTATAACACGATGGTATCATTTTACTCAGATTACACACCGTACGGAACGAAAAAAATCGACTGGGGGGTGTTTAAGAAAAGGGCGTTGGGGAAAACATTTGTAACTAAAACAGATGTTACAGGAGGGCTGCAGATAACAGTACGGGCTACGAATGCGTAATGGGTTTCCGCGATGAGAAACCGTACGGTGATGATCCTGCAGTCCTGTGAGCGATTGCCAGTGCCTGCTCAGGGTACTTCTGTCTTCAGTATGGAGGCAGCACGTTATTCAGAAACAAAGTAAAGTTGTGCCTCTTCACACCACGAAGCCATATTGGGGAAACAGAGGTCTGGCTCCACTCACTCTCAACCCGGCGCTATATGGAGGTAAATGGTCAACATCAAACCCCGGCAGCTTTAATCTCTGGAAAGTACCCCGGTACCCAAAGAACAGGAGACAGGGTAGGCCCCAAAATCGGTTTGGACGTTTTGGAGAAAAGACAACCACCTTTTCTAAGCTGGGATTCGAAACCCGGACCGTCCAGCCCGTAGAGAAGACCCATACGAAGTTCTGGTGCTGAGATACCACGCTGTGGTCATCACGCTGTCTCGTAAATTGTTATCATTGTTCCGGAGGAACATGCTTCTTCCGTTCAGGCCACTTCTCTTGTCCTCAATATGGTGGCAGCACGCGCTGCCTGTTGACATAACCCGCAATACAACAATACGTAAGACAACCGTGACTCAACAAACCAGCGGCAGCTGGTGCTTAACGAGTATAAAATCTGACCAGAATGAGTTCTGCCCACAGGTGTGATATGATGACCGCGGTCTGCCACTCCAGACCCCGTTATGCCTACGTGGTTTCATGAAGGGAGCTTGCAGAACTGGTTCCGCAGCAGCAACGCTCCGAGGCCGCTATCTACATTAAGCCACAAGGTGACGTCACAACCCGGCAGACGTGCAGCATATGGTGGCAGAAAGTACAGACGACCCAATGCTTACACTTTCGTAACTTTTGGCACTGCTTGGAGATGAGTGGCCGACAGACTTTGCGGACCGCACAGTAGGTTTGGATAAGAGACTCGGTGAGCCGCACAGTAGGTTTGGACAGGACAGTCAGTGGGCCCCACAGTAGGTTTGGACAAGACAGTGGGCCCAGAGAAAGTTTGAACAAGAGAGTCAGTGGGCCATACATTAAGTTTGGATAAGAGACTCTGTGGGGCCCACAACAGGTTTGGACAAGTCAGTGAGCCCCACATTACGTTTGGACTAGAGCGTCAGTGGGCCCCACCGTACGTTTGGACAAGACAGTGCGCCTCACAGAAAGTTTGGACAAAAGATTCAGTGGTCCAACAGTAGATCTGGATAAGAGACTCAGCGGGTCCCACAGTAGTTTTGGACAAGACAGTGGGCCTCATAGAAAGTTTGGACAAAAGAATCAGTGGTCCTCACAGTAGGTTTGGAGAAGACAGTGGCCCCCCACAGAAAGTCTGGACAAAAGAATCACTGGTCCTCATAGTAGGTTTGGACAAGAGACTCGGTGGACCCCACAGTCGGTTTACTTGCTGTGGAGAACACAGCAATCTGCGCCCCTACGGGGGTCGAAACACATCATACAGCCCCACGCCAATCACTATCCCGTCTTGGTTACCGCCTGGTGGTCCCAGGTCGTAACCAATGCCAGTATTAACCATGCACAATGTTGCTCAACCGGTGCACGGTATGACCACGAAACAACACGAGGAGGAAAAAATGTACGGTCGTTCTACAGGCCTGCTGGCTATTTCATTCATTCACTTGTTCATATATCAGAGACCGGGTACGACGTACATGAGTGTCGTCAATGTTAACCCGGCAGTCTCTTGCCATCCGCGAGCTTCATGTACCCGCGGTTACCCACATGTATTCAGTTCTGCCAACCGCAACATGTGGGTCTGTGGATCCGCGGTGTTTGATATGCCTCCGAACGGAAGAAAAAGCTGAAGGCGGTCGGACAATGACATCCACACACCCATTATCCATACGTCAGCTCCATTCACAGCAGTTCGTTACAAAGTAACTGTGATGGCAAACCCCACATATTCAGTACTACACACACACACACACACACACACACACGATCTCTTGAGCCAGATCCACTAACCTCCCACTCAAACAAGCTACTTACTCAAAATAATCTGCACCCACAAAGTCGCTATACGGACCAGAGTCCTGCCCCACAAGCTAGCAGGCCCTCTTTAAGAGTTTCCCGTATTTTAAGGACCCCTTTATTACCGCGTTCACTACAGACCACTTGTCCCTATCTTAAGCCAGATGAATAAAGTGCACGGTCTCCCATCCTTTTTTTTTAAAGATCCACGTTAATATTATCCATCCATTTAAGCCTAGGTCTAACAAGTGGCCCCTTACCTTCAGTTTTCCCCTTACGATCCTTCAAACTTGTCTATTTTCATGTAGCATTTTTCAAAATCCCGCAGACATTCCCTACCTTATTCCTTCAGCCACATGCCTAGTCCGTCGTACTTATCTAAATTTCAGTATCCTAACAAACCTAAACTTCCTCATTATGCAATATCCAACACTTCCCCCTCAAAGCACTCTGTTTCCGAACGCTTGTAGCTTCGATACGTAATATAACTGTCCTGTGCTGCTGTCGAAGTTATAGGCTAACCATGAAGATGAAGGCAGCCGGATCCTACCAGACCAAACGGCGTCACATTACAGCAGACGTTTACCCTCACAGCCATCGCAGTACAAACCTCATATCTAATCTGTATTTTCGTTCCTGAAATAAAATATCTCGACTTTAAAAGCGTATAGAGGGAAAACCAACCCGAAGGCTCATATCTGGGTTATGATGACTGAAGACAACCACGAAACATCTCAGGACATTTATCTCAGTGATTAACCAACTTGATGCACAATATTTTTGTCTTACAATAAGTTTATCTCATGCCTCTACATGTTTCGAGAACATGTGCTCATCATCAGGAGGTCAAAATTGCATTACACAACCTCTGGTATCATCACACTGAAACAAGTGAGTGGTCTAAAATTACTAAAACACAGTTCTATAAATATGAGCAAATAGTAGTAAGATTACTTACTATTATTTGCTCATATTTAAAGAATTGTATTTTAGTAATTTTAGACCACTCGCTTGTTTCAGTGTGATGATACCAGAGGCTGTGTAATGCAATTTTGACCTCCTGATGATGAGCACATGTGCTCGAAACATGCAGAGGCATGAAATAAAACTTATTGTGAAACAAAAATTTTGTGCATCAAGTTGGTTAATCACTGAGATAAATATACTGAGATGCACGGCCAGCAAAACGTCAAAAAATCTCAGGACAGTCTACACTCTGTGCGGTATCGCCTGCTACATACAAGACATTAATTAGCGCTTTGCAGGCTAAGTAATGAGAAGCTCAATCTACAACCAGCTATGAAGGCACACAGCGGGAATAGCTCCAATCTCTCGTTAACCTCGGCGCTAGACAGGGCGGGTGGTTAACGCCACGCCCCGGCCGCTTTACCCCCGGGAATGACCCGGTACCCATTGTACAGGAGGCTGGGTTGGCCCCAGGGCCGGTCTGGACCGGTGTGGGAAATCTCGTCGCCACCGGAATTCAATCCCCGTACCGTTCACCCGTAGCGAGTTGCTATACCGACTGAGCTATCCTGGCATTTTGGAAGCTAAGATTAAACTGAAATGCAATGTATTTAAAGACCCTTTTCGTACCGCGCAGTAAACACTCTCTTTCTCGGTTATGAAAACCAGTCAGTCAATGCTCTACAGTGAAAAAATCGCTGTTTGTTCTGCGATCCACACAAAATCATTAATACACTGTGTGGGCAGAACGTAGAAATGTGAGCGCTGAACTGATGGTACATACAGAGACGAATGGGCTTTAAGGGTTAACGATACAGGTAAGCTGAACCGTCCTGGCCAACTCTCTCGGCGTGTGTACAAAAGCTATACTTAAACTCGCTGGAGTTCCTAGTCGCCGCACGTCAAATCTTCGCGCGCGCACGCACACACACACACACACACATCCAATCTACGCTTCAAACCCCGCTGACACCATTTTCGCGTCAAGCCTTCTCCCACTCCTGCTGGCACCCACAGACAGGTTCAAGAGTTTCCGGTGAGGACATACAGTGACGTCACACTGGCTTCAAGCGCAGTTTCGAAGAGTTCTTTTTGCCAGTTAACTCCAGCGCCACTTCAACTCCCAGAGGTCATAGCAATACTATTAGTGTAAAGTACAATGTTAGGGACAAGAAGCAATCAAGCAGCCTTCTAACATCAACATGCTGCTTTATTTCTTTTCTCCATAACTTGAATCAGGCCGACAGATTTTTGGGTAATTCCTTATGGACTTAGGTCATTAAGAGCCTCTGAACCTTCTACTTTCCACTCACCCACATTCAGTCGTACTATAACGGAATACGTGCAAACTTCTGAAGTGGAAGCGACACAAGCAACACTTAAGGCCCCTTACGAAACGTAAAGGTTGTTCATAAAAAGCGATTTTTTGGTGATTTCAGGAACGTTTACAAAACCGCACAAAGCGGTTACTAGTATCGTCATGTCTGTCCGTCCGCACGGAACAACTAGGATCCCAATGGACGGATTTTCATGAAATTTGATTTGAATATTTTTCGGATATCCGTCGAGAAAATTCAAGTTTCATTAAACTGTGACAAGAATAACGGGTACTTTACATGAAGACCGACATACATTTATGATCAGACCTCCCTCAGTTCTTCGCAGAAAGAAAAATGCTTCAGACAAACGTTGTAGAGGAAATCAAAACACACACTTTTGTTCAATAACTGTTCTTTTTTAAATCGTGCCGTTTACGAGATAATGTGCAAAAACACTGTACAGCCGAATGTGCCTCAGCTGACAATACTGAGCACACACACTGAATGCTGGATACCTAAGACTACAAACGCACACTCAGAATATGTAATGCTTATTGCTTTTTCCACTGCAACAATGTTTGCAAGAACACGCCTCTGTGTTACGCTACACGTACATCTCCTGTATTGTTACAATACGGAATAACAGAACGACGCCAGTGCAGTGGTTATAGCTGCCAAACGAACTAAACAAGACGAAGAGAACGCGTCAGAATATAGGTTATGGGTCCATTTACTAACTTGTTTATAACTTTTATAATTTATTTTAAACGCTTGTTGACGTATTTTAATGAATATTTAACTTTTCATTGCGCATGTCTTGTGTTTCCTGAAATTACAGGTAATTATGGCCGCGGTTTCCCTAACCTTCAGTTTCCCATAAAACTACGGTCCCGTAGAGCGCCGTGTACTGTCTGTATTGCAGTTTACATGTCACTTGTCTCGGTCCAGCTGTGAGGTTTTAACACACACTCCTCTACAACTCATACAGCGGCACACCACTTCCGTCACAGCTCTGCAGGGAAGCCATGCTTCCTGGCAACCGACCAGCCAACGTGCCGCTTCTATCCAAAACAGGCTGGCAAAAAACAAATCGGCCTCTCACAGGAAGCACTTCTACTACATACGAAGTGTAAACCGCGAGCCGCGTGTGCTGGCTAACGGGTTACAAGAAATATAATTCACAGTACATGTATCAACTCCGAATCAGAACGGAGAAAAATCGAGGTGAAATACCAGGCAGGTTACTGGAATATCGATGACGACAACTGTAGTTACCAGCGCCTATGCTATGGTCATTAACCTCCTGTTTATCTCTTACGTCACTTTGGGTGTAATTAAGTGAACTTTAGTAAAAGGCAAAATCCTCACTAGCAGAATCAGTGACTTAAATAGGGGCCGTAAAGTTTTTGACAATTACTAATAGCTGATCATTTTGTAAAGTTACTTTGGTCGCTTCTGAAGCAAGTGGGTTGATTTTGACGAATTTAAACGGGAAGCGCACAGCAGTTACTTGGAACTTGGAGAAAGCCTCAGAATTTGACGACAGGAAAACAGAAGAAACCTTTGTTGAGAAGACCTGTTGCCCTATGAAGTCACTGCGTAATACGACCACGTTTCTTCGATAATAAGGTTAACTCCTGTCGTTATATCTCCCCACCGCAAGACTGCATGACACAGCTTGCTGCTACTGGAATACCAATGCGAACACAATGGTTTATGCAAGATGTCGAAAGGCCATTAACAGCTAAAAGTGTCCTTGATTTCCTTCATCAAACTTCTCGAGAGACGGTAATGTCTTACTGTCTAGCACAGCACCATGACTGTGGACACCCCTGGCCACCTCTCGGCCACCATATTATTCCCTGCGAATTTTTACTGTGGGGCTTCCTCAACGCGAAATGACAACCCGGCACATTAATTAAACTTACAACATTAATCATCTCACTATGCCGCAGAATTTATGACATCTGTGTCACAAGGTGGTCGCAGACGCTCACGTGCATCTTGAGGAGGCCTCGAGACAGAACTGTTGCCACAGTTAACGTAGTACGCACTAGAAGCGATGCTGCATACTTCTGTGATACAGTGTAGTCTGTAACATTTCTCTACCCAATATGGTAGATAAACAAAATTTAAATTGTTCCTCTCGAGACACTCCGTAATTACGAGTACATCGTAACCCCCGGTTGTGCCGGATGGTCGCGGGTTCGATTCCCGATGGTGTGCCTGGAATTTTTCATTGACATAATCCTTCCGGCCGCACTGTGGCTCTGGGGTCCATTTAACCTCTAATAGAAATGAGTATCAGGAATATTTCCTGGGGGGTAAAGGGCTGACAACCTTAGCACCTTCAAGCGCCGACTTATTGAAATCTGAGAGCCTCGACATCCTGGAATCCTCAGGGCCTGTTCAGGCCTGCACAGTAATTGCTTTACCTCTACACCGTAAACAATGGCAACGATACGTTTACAAGAAATAAAATACAGAAGCGTAAAAAGTGAGTGATGAGACAACAAACTGTTACACCATCAATCCTATCAGTAACAACAGTACACATTTACTGCCATTATTCAATTTTTGTGTATTTAGGATTAACAGCACAGTCCAGCACCCAGTGCTCACTACAGGTTGACACAGGCCACTTCTGTTTGCGTTTTGTTTTACAGCTTATTCATACCACAAATTCGACTGCCATTACCAACACAACACAACATGTTAATATACAGGTGTTAACGTTCTCTGACACCGTGTTTATTACCCAGCACACGCATTTACAATTAACGTGCATATAACACACAATTAGCTCTAAATTCGCAAGAGAGAGCATTTTAAAGGTCAGATGGCATAACAGGCCGGTACAGGATGGACCCGAAATTAGTGCACATAAACACTTTATATGCTCTGGACACAGAACACCTGGAAAGACTTCTGACCATTCGAATTTATATATTATTCACTTAGCGACGCTATGCTACCCACTACAACACGACGTTGCGTAGTAGTTGTAGTAGTAGTAGTAGTAGTAGTAGTAGTAGTAGTAGTAGTAGTAGTAGTAGTAGTAGTGGTGGTGGTGGTGGTGGTGAAGGGGTGACCAGATTTCGTGCATGACGAGAGGGGAAACAGCCATGCACTTCATAATGTGTATCGAT
>Ga0123353_10009319_pt1 | contig 13530 bp, 10 predicted proteins | sample TergutLab28metaG_3_FD_92763 | JGI IMG/M metagenome (GOLD analysis project Ga0123353, IMG submission 92763) | Labiotermes labralis P3 segment gut microbial communities from Petit-Saut dam, French Guiana - Lab288 P3 | ecosystem: Host-associated > Arthropoda: Insects > Digestive system > Gut ... | reverse complement strand
GAATGTGGAGAGTCCAAATTCCCATGCACAAGCCCATGCAATATCAACCGATTCGGACGGTCTCGGACAGCCTCGGACGGATAATTCCATTGGATGGACAAGTTGATTTGATGCCGTGTTTTGCAGCATGTACCGGCTTTTGTAGAGTCAAATTGACATGCTTGAAAAATGGCGTGATAACTGTTAAAATTCTCGGTGATTGTTGCATTTTGCCAAATCGTATAAACTCTTGAGCGGAAGCCATAAGTGAAAGCCCTGAAACAGATGAAACCACCATGCCGTATCGTATCTGCGTTATATTGTCTTGCTGCTTGGTCGTCGGTTGCGGTAGTTCGCGTCTGTATGACGTTCGGGCTGTGGTTACACTTGACGACAAGCCTTTGGCGGGAGCCGAGGTGTCGCTCTTTTTGATGTCGGACAATGCAAAGTCCGCTTTCGGTATTACCGATGAAGACGGTCAAGTGACGTTCCAAACGGCAGAGACGGACGGTCTGTTGCCCGGTACTTATATTGTCACCGTCTCCAAAACAGTCGAGGAAAGCATGTTGTCCAACAACGAAATTCGTGCCCTTGCTGAAGTGGGGGCACGATACCGTCCAAGAATAACCGAGTTCGTTCCCGAAAAATATACCCGGCGCGAAAATTCCAACCTGACGCTCACAATCGGGTATTGGTCACCCCAAAATTGGACGTTTGCTCTTCGGTCGGAAAAATCCTCACCATAAATAGCCGACCAACGATTACGGCTCTAATACAGGCGGACTCACCACCGCCACCGCATGGTGCGGACAATGCTGCCGACACGCATCGCACTTGGTACACGCAGAAACGTCAATGCTGTGCCGACGATACGGAGTCGCCGGAATTGCCGACACCGGACAGTGCTGAACGCATATCGAACAACCATTGCACTTTTCGTCAATGCGATACTGAATGAGAGCGGCACACTTGCCCGCCGGACATTCGCCGCGAACATGCGCCTCATACTCCGAACGGAAATATTTCAACGTGGACAACACCGGATTCGGCGCAGTCCTGCCAAGTCCGCACATGCTCGCCGACTTGACCTGTTTCGCCAACGTTTCAAGCGTCGTTAAATCTTCCGGTTTGCCCCGTCCTTCGCAAAGACGCTCCAAAATGTCGAGCATCCGACGTGTTCCGATCCGGCAGAACGTACACTTGCCGCAAGACTGTTCCTGTGTAAACTTCAGAAAATATCTTGCGATGTCCACCATGCAATCCCTGCTATCCAAGACGACGAGTCCGCCGGAACCCATGATCGCTCCGACTTCGGTCAGCGATTCGAAGTCCACCGGCGTGTCCGCTAAATACTCCGGTACGCAGCCGCCGGAAGGTCCGCCAATCTGTACGGCTTTGAATGTGTGTGTTTTATGCCCGGGGACTGCGCTGCGCTCCGTCCCCGGCTCTTTGTCGTTGTGCGATTGCTGAATTCCGCCGCCGATCTCTTCGACTATTTGCCGAATGGTGATACCCATCGGAACTTCGATCAGTCCGCCGCGCCGTATCTTTCCCGCCAAGGCAAACACTTTCGTCCCCCTGCTTTTCTCGGTGCCGAAGTGTTCAAAAGGACGCAATTCATACCGCAACTTGCTTTCATCATCAGGAACGGCGACATCGACCGAGTAAAAGATGGGCGGAATCAGTGCAAAAGTTTCGACATTATTGATCAGCGTCGGCAGCCCATAAAGCCCGGATTGGGCGGGAAACGGCGGTCGCAATCGAGGCATCCCGCGTCGCCCTTCCATTGACTCCAAGAGAGCGGTCTCTTCGCCGCAGATAAATGCACCCGCCCCTTCTTGTATCGATAAATCGAATGAAAATTCGGAGTCGAGAATGTTTTCGCCCAGCAGATTGTTGGCGTAACAGACATCGAGTGCCTTTTGGACACGTTCGATGGCAAGCGGGTATTCTGCCCGAATGTAGAAAAAGCCTTGCGAGGCTCCTACCGCTCGTGCGGCAATGATCATGCCTTCGATGACACGAAAAGGGGACGATTCCAAGAGCATCCGATCCATAAACGCCCCGGGATCGCCTTCATCGCCGTTGCAGATGATGTATTTTTTGAGGCTGCCGTCCGCCGTCTGCTTTTTCACCACATCCCACTTTCTATGCGTAGGAAATCCTGCTCCACCTCGACCGCGCAGCCCGGATTGCTCGATCCGGTTGATGATTACCGACGGAGGCATACAGATCATGATGTAACGCAACGATTCAAAGCCACGATGACTTCGATAGTCTTCCAAACTGCCGGGATTGGACTTCCCGCTGTGTTGCATCGCAATCGGACGCTGACGCTCCATGAATGCCCGCACCGATTCGCCGTGAACATCGAGAAAGCGTTCCGTCGCCGGTTCGGCAGACTCGCCGCTCCAAATTTGTTCTAAACAGCGACCGATGCAATGACCAGCACGCACAAGAAAGTTCTTCGGCTTGTAGTTTTGCAATAGAATTGACCGGACATCTTCCGGCTGCACTTTGGCGTAAAATGTCGAAATGCCCTGTTTGGACACGGCTTCGAGCAGCGGAGTCTGATGACACATTCCAACGCAGCCGACTCCTTCGACGCTTATGTCGAGTTCCCAGTCGTGGATGATTTTCGTTACTTCGTTGTAGATGAGCGCACTTCCCTGTGCTTGGCAACAGGAACCGAGTCCGATTCGCACTATGGCAATCGAATGTGCGTCGGAAGTAACCGGGGACTTCGCTACGCTGCGTCCCCGGCTCTTTATACGATGTTTGAAGTCGTCAATCACGCCCGGCACTTGTTCCGGCGTGAGATGTCCGTAGGCGATACCGTCAATTTGTACGACGGGAGCGAGGGTACAGCAACCGAGGCAGGCGATTTTCTGAACGGTAAATTTTCGTGTCGGATCGGTATCGGCACCGTCGGGAATTCCGAGCGTTTGGTGAAATTTTTGGAGTATGCGGTCGGCTCCTTTGACATGGCAAGCGGTGCCGGTGCAAACGCAAACGGTGTGTTCTCCTGCCGGTTCGTGTCGGAACTGGTCGTAAAAGGTGGAGACCGAAAAGAGGTCGGCAGGCGTGATTTCAGTCTTTTCGCAGACTTCTCGCAGCACTTCTTTGGGAAGGTAGCGGTACTCCTTTTGGATGCTTTGCAGGAGAGGAATCAGTGCTCCCTTTCGGCTTCCGTATTGGGCGATGTGGTCGTCGAGCATGGTGATATTGTACCATGTTGATGCGGCATTATGGATGGCGAACTCGTAAGAGCGGCAGATGCAAGTCTACGGTGGGATTCTATCTTTTCATGAAAGAACGAGATAAAAAACAAAGGGAATGGAAGGGGAAACAAGATGAAAAGAATAGAGAGTTTCTCGCCCAAAAACTTCAAGACAATTTACGTTCGAAGAAATACAGGCGTTGATGTTGGTGAAATGATGTTTTCCTACCGAAACGTCACCCGCACGCCGGTTCCGCCTTCGTCGGGGTAAAGAATTTTCCCTTTGTCCAGTCGTATTCCGCTTCCGATTTTTTTATCAACGAGGAGCGGACCATCAACGCCGACATAGTCCAACAGCGGAGCAATCTGTGCCATCGCCGACGCACCAATGGTCGACTCCACTGTATTGGCACCCGCCACTTTCAATCCGAGACTTCGCGCCTTTTCAATGGTTTCCCGCACCGGAGTGAGCCCGCCGCACTTTGCCAATTTGATGTTCACACCGTCAAAAACGGCTGCACAACGTTCAAAGTCCTTGACCGTCCGCCACGATTCGTCGGCAAAGACCGGTATGTCGCACTTTTTCTTCTTCATCTCTTTTTTTAATTTTGCCATTCCCTCAAAATCGAGGGCGTTGATCGGCTGTTCCAAGAGTTGCACGCCGAATTGTTTCATCGGTTCAATCATTTCGATGGCTTTTTTCAATGTCCAGCCGCCGTTGACATCTACGAAAAACGGGGCGGTTGTCTTTTCCCGAAGAAAACGGAGCATGTCAATGTCGCTTCGGCTTCCCAATTTGATTCGATAACACGTCCAGTCGGGTATTTCGTCAAAACGTTCGCCGAGACGATCTAAAGCATCTATGCCAAGACTCCGGCTTGAAGCAGGCATATTATCTCGTGAGAGTCCCCAAATTTTCCACAGGGGACGATTCCACATTTTGCCCCAAAGATCATAGGCGGCGCAGTCCAACGCGCTTTGCGCAAAAGTCTTGCGTGCAAACATCGGTTGCATGAAATTCCAAAAAGCGACGGGATCGGCAAGAGCGTAATGGTCAAGTTTTTCCTGACATCGTTCGAGCCATGCTTGAATATCCTCGACGGTTACTCCGTAAAAGGAATCTTCGCAGACTTCACCGTGCCCGCGCAGACCGTCCTGTTCCAATTCGACGACCACTGACCGAACGACGCTGACTTCCCGACGGGAATTGATAAAAACGTGTTTGAGCGGTAAATCCACTCGGATAAGACGTAATTTCATAATTTCCAGACAGCATAACACTGTACTTTACGTTCCCATTCTAAAATGTTCCTGCGATTCAATCAATTCCCCCCTTGCCATCCATGATGCAACAAGATGCTTTTTTCGTTCATTGACGGAAGACCAATTTTCGACTACAATGGGAAGATACCGTGAGCGGTTACAAAAATTTTTCTTCAGGCGATAGTTCCAATGGCTTATTATAAAAGTACGACTATTTTTTGCATGATAACGGTACTCGCCATGCTCGGTATTTCGCTTGCCGAGATGCTGGAAAAAGATGAGAACACCCAGTCGCTTGTCCGGTATTACGAAAACATGAGCATTCCGAAGCCGTTGCTTCCGCGAGTCGGTGACGATTTCCTCAAGCATCGCGACGAAGTACGTGAAAAACTTCTCCAATCGACCCGGCTCTTTCCGTTGCCGGAACGGGTGCCGCTCGATCCCCATTACTCTGAACCGCTCGACCACCCTTGGTGCAAGGTGTACAAAGTTGCCTATCAAATCTTTCCTGAAATTTATTCGGTCGGTCTGCTTTTCGTGCCGAAAGAACTGCCGGAGTCACCCGTACCGGGAATTCTTTGTCCTCACGGACATTTTCAGAACGGCTATTACAGTGAAACCCTTCAGGCACGCTGTCTGGGCTTGGCGCGGCTCGGTTTTGTCGTCTTTTCGACACCGAACGACCACTACACAGATGTTCCGCTGGGCGTAACCGATCAAACGCATCAGATATGGCGGAATATTCGCGGTCTCGACTTTTTGCAATCGCTACCGGAAGTTGATTCCGAGCGACTCGGAGCGTGCGGGTGTTCCGGTGGCGGGACACAGGTTCAAATGTTGATTTCGCTGGACGACCGCGTCAAAGCCGCCACCATTGCCGGGTTGACTTGCGGTTTCCGTGAAATCTCGTTTCTGACATGGCCCTGTTGTGTGTGCAATTACTTCCCTGACGTGATGCGCTTTACCGACCAACCGGAACTCAGCGCACTTGGTATGCCTTGTCCCGTTCAGTATTTGACGATGAACGACTGGTCGAAAACGTTTGAAAAGAACACTTTTCCACAAATCAAAGCACTGTACGCCGCCAATGGTTACGGCGATCTCGTAGAGTGCCGCTATGAGGATACCGGTCACGAATACGGTTGCACCAAAAGGGAATGGACATATTGGTGGATGGATAAACATCTGCGAAACAACACCCTTGCGGAAAGCGGTACGGAACCCGACGAGTTGTATGTGTTCGACCTGAAAACGATGCAAGACCTCAAAGTAACTGTTCCCGGTCGACCGTTGTCGGCTCTTTCCGATCTTTATCGAAAAAGCGACGCACTGCTCAATCTTACGCCCGACCGTGAGGTCTTGCGCGATATGCTGGGAGTCGACCGAACCTTGCCGCCGGAACAACACGAAGTGCGAACTCTTTCCGAGACACGTCAGGACGGTGTGTCGATTCGGAAAGTGATGATCCCCGGTGAAGGACCGTTGGGCATTCCGGTAACCGTTTTGGTCAAACAGGATGTTCCCGCTCCGCAATCGGTTGCCATTGTTATCGACGTGAGCGGCACTTCATTATCTTCCGAAGCCGAATTGCCCAAGTCGTTGATCGATGCTGGTTATCTGGTCGTGATTCCCGACATTCGTTTTGTTGGTAGCATGTCATTCGATCAACTGAGCGGTGGAAAAGCGGACCCCTACCGGACGTATATTCCGAGTGATTCAATTTATGACGATGCTGGTTCTGCTTCCAGCACGCGCGATGCCTGGAACTGGATGAGTGTTTGGTGGGGACGCCCCCTCACAGGAATGAGCGTCACGGACAACAACCTTGTTGTCGATTTTGCGCATACACTGTGTTCCGGTGCGAATCCCCAAGAGGTGCGTCTCGTCGCCCGGAATTCCGAAGAATTAGCCGTTGCCGGGTTGTTTGCCGCCCTGTTGAATCCGAAAATTACGGAGATCGACCTCGATTTGCAAGCGGCCTCCTATAAAAATGGGAATCTCCCCTTCGTCCCGGGAATTCTCCGTTACGGCGACATTCCGCAGTGGTACAGTTTGCGTGGGCATAGTTTGCTCGTCGCATCGTTCACAGACGAAATCGTCAAAGACTGGATCGAGCAGGATGTTCAATTTCGCGCGGCAAACAAAATCGAAGTGCCTTTCTCATCAGAACATACAAAACGAGTCATCGCCTCGGCACTTGTCCTCGCAGATCGCGTCAGGACGATTCCCGATGTCGATACCGAAAAAATTGATTCGATAGCCGAAACACTCCGCTCACTTAACGTCGGCACCGAACCGAGCGAAACGCTCTACATGGAAGCGCGAAAACTCAAGCGAGAAATCGCCCGATGTAATCCTCATCTAAAAACACTGGACAAACTGCTGTTTCTCAAGAAACATGATGCCACTAATATACCGTTTCTGCACATGTGCGACCAGTTTTATGGTTTCTCGGCGGTTCCCGGCGGCGGACTTTACGTTCTCGAAAATCCTCTCGGCGATGAACCCAAACTCGTCAATCTGCTCGAAAACTCGGTTGTCGAAAAGGGCAAAATGAGAGGACGCAAACTCGAAGGCGGGGCGTTTCTCTCGCCGGAAGTTTCCTACGACGGAAAAACAATTTATTTTGCCTGGACAGAAGCACGACCGTCCGATAAATCGTGGGACGAAATTGCAAAGAACAGGCATGTCAACTATTATCTCGAATGGTCGGAAACGACGTGTTACCACATTTTCCGTTGCAACGCCGACGGTACCGGACTGGTGCAACTGACCGACGGGAGCGTTAACGATTTTGATCCCTGTGAGTTGCCGGACGGTCGGATCGCCTTTATCAGTGAACGGCGCGGCGGATTTCTACGCTGCGGTCGACACTGTCCAACGTACACATTGTTCTCCATGGAACCGGACGGCAGCGATGTTGTCTGCTTGAGTTATCATGAAACCCACGAGTGGCAACCGAGCGTTGATAATGATGGAATGATCGTTTACACCCGCTGGGATTACGTGGATAGGGACACGAATGTTGCTCATCATCTTTGGACATGTTTTCCCGACGGTCGTGATCCGCGTTCTTTGCATGGCAATTATCCTGACAAGCGGGAGGCTCAACCGTGGATGGAGATGGACATTCGTGCCATTCCTGATTCGCACCGTTACGTTGCCGTCACCGGCGCACATCACGGTCATGCTTTCGGGGCACTTGTACTGATTGATTTGCGTCTCGAAGACGATAACGCGATGTCGCAGTTGACTCGATTGACCCCGGAGGTCCCTTTCCCGGAAGCGGAATCGACACCGCCGTCAAATACCAAGGGGCAAATGGTGTACGGCACACCGTGGCCCTTCAGCGAAGACGATTACTTGTGCGTCTATGATGCGAATGCAAAGAACCGGGGAATCTATTGGATTGATGCCGCCGGAAACAAGGAACTGATCTACCGTGATCCCGAAATCAGTGCACACAGTCCGATGCCGCTTGCTGAAAGGACGAAGCCAGCAATTATTCCTACGCAGACGACGCAGATCGCCCGGTATCGGAACGCAAACGAAACCGGCAACGAATCGGCAACGGTAGGAATCGTCAACATTTATCAAAGCGATTTCGATTTTCCGATGGTCGATGGCAAGCCGGTAAAAATTTCGGCAGTGCGTGTGATGCAACTTTTTCCCAAATCAACGCCGTTTCCCGATGAGCCGAGAATCGGTATTGCCGCTCAAACGAATGGGAATTACTAATTTGTCTCCCCTAACGCACCGATAAACGATTCAACTTGGCAACAATGCGACTACCGAAACAGTTACCTAACTAATTTTTTTTATCACATAATTGTCGGCGGTACATTCCCGGCAATTTTCGAGTTTGAAATATCCTTCGTCACGCCACCACTGAATGTCTTGGCGTTGCTGTTCAAGTTTCTTGGAATCTTCAAGTTCAAGGTTACAGAAGGGATTGGACCGAGCACCCAATACAGATACGACAACAAATCTTTTGTTCATACTTCTCGCTAGCGTTTCTGCCCACCGAAGTAAACCTTGGCGATAATCACCACTACTTATCTGAGGCTCGCAGCATTCCGGTCGTGCCCACATATAGTCGACAACCATTACGTTCTCCCCTTGGAATTCCTTGTTGTTACCACGTATATCCGTATAGGTCCCGCTAAGGTTTTCTTCATAACAACCCATGCCCGCAGGCTTTTTTCCTTGAGGTGTTTCGACAATAAACCCCCTGTAACTTCGATTATTATGTTCTCCCTCCAAAAGATAATTAGTAGTCCGGGAATCAATTCCACAACCACTGAGGAAATCTTTTTGTCTGTCTAATTTGCGAATAATGTGTTGCGGAATAAACCGATTATTTGACAATTTATTGAGTAGGAACAACGCTCTGTCCACATCGTCAATAATAATGCCAAAATGATTCGGAATAAAGGAAGATGACCGCTTTAGGAATAGAGTATAAGACGATATTGAGGCGGGATTCCGTCTGATGATGGCATCTGCAACAGATTGCATTGAGTGCCCTGAATGGACAGAACTGTCAATCAGGATAACATCTCTATTTCGCAGTTGTGCTTCAACGGACTCGTCGCTAAATACTGCACCGTCATCCTCACGAAACACCACTTTGCCATCAATCTTACCGCACGATGCAACGACTATAGTTGTTGCATTACTACAAAACTTTTCCGAAGCAACGTGTTGTTGCTTTGCAGTGAGCGTTTTTTGAATCATAGGAGGTAAAAACCTGAATAATTCAAGCCCCGAACCGCTTAACGCAACGAACGTAACATCCCCTCTGCTCGGTTCGAGCAAGAATGGCACCATGAATCCATCGACATAATCCTTTAGGTACGCCAAAACCTGATTGTCGTGCAATGCGTATGTGTGCAAATGATTCCTCCTCGGTTGCTCCTGAAATTGTGAAAGCGGATACCCCTATCTGTGAAACTATCGTCCCGAAACAAAACAACGCCAACAAAAACTAAAATGTTGTTTTGCGGTATATCTTCAACCGGACTATCCCGGTACTTGGTTACAACCCGAGAGATAACCCGCTTTGTCTCCGTAGTAACAATCACTGCATTTGCAAACGATTGTACCGTCAACGAGCACTTCCCTGCAACCAGTAATTGTTTCCTGTAAAGGCTTTGTGCAAGAATGACACTTCTGAACCGCTTCCGACATCAAAAGCGATTCACGAATCACACGAAACTGTTCGTCAGACATACTGACGTATTTTGCTACTTGAGCCATAACAACATCCTTAAAGAAAGTAACACGATTGTTTGATTGTACCAGCGTAGCCGGACGATTGCAAGTGCCCGATGGAACGAGTATCTACCCGACTCATTCCCGCCACCTGCGACAGTGGGAAATAACCAGAAACACAATGATTCATCGGCAATTCCCAATCGAACCTTGAATACTTTCGTGATTCTGTCGGCACAATCCTGCTGACCACTTTGTTGTATTTTCCCATGAGGAATTCTCGTTGTCAACAGGGTTTTCGCAAAATTTTGGAAAATTTCCAAAATTTTACCCAAATCGTCATTTTTGACCGGCATAATCGGCAGACCTTGCCTATTCTAACAAGTTGCTGTGCATAATACAAGAACAAAATGTCGCCATCATTTCCTCCGGCAACAGGCAAATCCGAAAGCAAAACGAGAGCCGGAGCGACCACAAAAATAGAGTCCAGAATTGACTCAAGAGTGGAACGTGGCATAATTAACGGGGCGATTCTCCCTTCGTAGAGAGTGCAGTCCAACGGGGAGACAAATTAGTAATTCCCAAACGAATGCCCGGGGTGTATTGGGAACCGCTCCCGTGGAAGAGGACGGCAGTGCATTTTTCGAGGTTCCTTTCGGCAAAGCGATCTATTTTCAAGCCCTCGACGAGCAAGGTCGGGCTGTGCAATCGATGCGGAGTGCGACGTATCTTCATCCTGGTGAGCGGCTGACATGTTTTGGTTGCCACGAAAGCAAATGGAATCCGCAACAGAGTTCCGTCTCGAGTCATGCATTGGCATTTCAGCGACCGGCATCTCCTTTGCGTCCCGACGTTTCGGGCAGTAATCCTTTGAACTTCGTGCAACTCGTGCAGCCGGTGCTTGATGCTCAATGTGTTCACTGTCACGGCGATGAAAATTCACCATTGTCGGCTGGTCTTTCCGTCAAGCATCAATTTGACTTGCGGGGAATTGCCGATGCACCGAACGGTTGGACTCGGTCTTATCAGAACCTTGCGAAGAACTACGGCTTCTATTTTCATACGACCAATGGATCGATTCGTGATCCGTGGCATGGCAGTTCCCGAACGACGGCGGGACAATTCGGTGCGTTAGCCGCCCCGCTCCAACCTTTTTTGACGGCGCACCATTATGGCGTAACGCTGTCGCCGGAAGAACGGTATCGAATCAATCTCTGGTTGGATGCCAACAGTGTGTTCTACGGAACCTACGAAAACCCGCGCGTTCAGGCACAGGGCAAGACGGTTATGCCCGCTTTGGAATGATTCTGTGACCGTAATTGTTCATGAAAGCCGGGAGCGTAGCAACGCGGAGCGACCGGATTTAGCCGGTACTCCGGCGAAGAGCCGTAACCGTTTAGCCGCCTCACCCTGTGAGGCACATGGTAGCGCAAGAGCGAGGAACTCCACCCCCATCAAAGTGGTCGAATCCAAATGTTTCGGAATTCCACCGGCGAATGATGGTCTTGCAAGAGCAACGGTCCTTTTTCCTTGACCGGATACTTTCCCGGCACCTCACGGTGCGAAACCGTACCGAGAAGTTGCTGATGATGATGAACTAACACGCCGTTGTAGATCAATGTGATGACTGCCGGTGACTTCAATGTCTGTCCCTCGAATTTCGGTGCGGTGAAAAACATGTCGAAACTTTGCCATTCCATCGGCTTTCGCGCCGGATTGACCAGCGGAGGAAACTGTCCGTAAAGCGCACCGGCATTGCCGTCGGCGTAAATGTACGATGCTTTCGATTCAAGAATCTGGACTTCAAACAGTCCCATCGGAAAGACACCGCTGTTTCCTTGGTTCATGCGGTCGAATCCTTCTTTGAGTTCCGGGGTTCTCCATTCGATGTGAAGTTGGAAGTCGCCGAATTCCTCTTTCGTGCGAAGTTGTCCCGTCTTCACAATGTCGAAGGCACCGTCTTTGATTCCGCCTTCAATCGGTTTTCCGTCGGTCCGCACCCACTTATCTAGGTTTTTGCCATCGAACAGGACAATGGCATCGGCAGGAGCGGTTGCACCGATGTCGCCAGCACCGGGTTCGACGATTGTCGGTTGCGGTCTCGCTTGGTCGTGCACACGCCAAGTCGAACCAGGAATCAAAGGCGTGTCCGTGTAGCCCGGTGCCTCGGCATTCGCGCACAAGGTTGTTAAAACAACAATCGTACCTAATCCAAAAACGATCAACGTTGATTTCATCATAGCCAAAGAAAAAGTGTAAAGCCAATGCCGACGCATTGTACCAGTGCTTTCGTAGAAAAACAAGACGCTCACGGCTGGAACACCCACTGCGGATTCGTTTTATGTACCTTTTCCAGGAAATCCGGTTTTAGAGTCACCCTTGTATTTTTCCGGGTTTTTGTATAATATACGTCACCTCGGTGAGGTGGTACTTATTCGGATGAATTATCCGGGGGGTCGATACCAAGCCCGTTGGGAGCCTGACTACATAGAACTCGGCCACATGTACAGTCGTTTCGTTTCCGTTATTCGGTCGGAATGAATCACAGCGGCTGATTTCCAGGTGCCCCCGTACACTTCGGGCCTCCACATGCCATCTTCCGAGGTATTTTTCTCTTCTCACTCGGAAGTACCGGCACAAATACCATGCGGATTCTGTTCCTCTTCCTGCTTTTTTGCTGTATTGCCCTAGCAGAAGAAGTCATTGCCGCCGAATCCTGGGGTTCAGCCCTGTTCCGCACAAAACAACACCATTTCGGCAGCGTCGCCCTCGGTGCCGATGCCGAATTTCGATTCGAACTGACCAACATTTACAACAGCGATGTCGCCCTACTCAACGTTCGTTCGTCATGCACTTGCTCTTCGGCAGGATTTTCAACCACACTCTTAAAACCGGGAGAAACCGGTGCCGTGGTTGTGCGACTCAATACGTCGGGACAGCACCTTCGGGAAAAATCTGCCGCACTCACCGTCCAGTTGGAAACAATCATGAACGGTTCCCGAAGGATAGATACGGTACAACTTCACGTGTCAGGATACATTCGTCCCGATGTTCTTCTCACGCCGGGCAGCATCGAATTCGGGTCGGTTCCCGAAAGGACAACGGCGGAGCGGACTGTGCAACTGGAGTACAACGGTCTACCCGGCTGGGCGTTGACGAAAGTGGAGCGTTCGCAGCCATTTCTTTATGCCAAGGCGGAAGAAATTCGGCGGGAACAGAGCGATGTCGTGTATCGTATTACCGCCGTATTAAAAGAGGATGCACCGGTCGGATATATCCGGGATGTTCTCCGTTTTACGACGAATGAATTTGCGCCGGGCAAAGCGGAGCCAGTCGAAATTCTGGTGCCGGTCCATGGTGTTGTCACGACTCTCATTCGTGCCAAACCGTCGCCGATGTTTCTTGGAGTTCTTGCGCCGGGAGAAAATGTGTCGAAAAGCATTGTCATGCGGAGCGACACTCCCTTTCGGATTACGAATGTTTCGACATCGGACAATCGGTTTCGATTCGCCTTTTCGAATTCGGAAAGCACGGTGCAACTTGTTACCATCTCTTTTTTGGCAAGACAGATGTCGCTTATTCAATCGCAGGACATCGCAGACATCGTTCACATTTCAACGAATAATCCCCGGCAGCAGACCATTGTGGTCAACGCCGTCGTGCGGATCGTGCCTTGACCAAACTGCCGCAGGAGCGCGGGGCGCAAGCCCGGCGGGTTTTGACGATATGCACTAATCACCGAGATTTTTATACCTTACCTTGCCATAATTTGGTTGTTTTTGAAAGTTTGAAATTTCGGTGCCATTAGCGATTCGACTTGTGGTTTGTATTTTTGATCAATGTCCTTCAAGCCG
>Ga0123353_10009318_pt1 | contig 13531 bp, 11 predicted proteins | sample TergutLab28metaG_3_FD_92763 | JGI IMG/M metagenome (GOLD analysis project Ga0123353, IMG submission 92763) | Labiotermes labralis P3 segment gut microbial communities from Petit-Saut dam, French Guiana - Lab288 P3 | ecosystem: Host-associated > Arthropoda: Insects > Digestive system > Gut ... | reverse complement strand
TCCGGCAATATCAAATATGTCCATTTTATGCGCTATCCATGATATAATGTCCTATGGAATACGCATTTTACTATAATTACCAAGTTTAACGCAATAGATGTTTATTGCGCTGTAGTACTAAGTCGTCTCATTTTAAAGAGTTTAGCTTTTTGCGAGACCGAAAGTGGGTGCTGGTAAAAACAAGTGAACCGTACTGGGTTTCTTCGGCTCAACCTGGAATTATTACACCAGGTGGCATTAAAAAAAGTAAAGTGGAATATGGTGACGATAGTCCAGAAGGTATTCCGTTGATAAAAAAGGTCACTTTTACTGATGTTAACCCAAATGGGGATGTTGGTTCAGAAGGTCGATATGAAATAACAAAAATCGTCCCGGGCAAGCCTGATTTGAAAATCTTTGACCCCAAGCAGTTTTTGCCGCCGGGAACGAATGTGGGAAATGATATTCAACCAGCCAATTTCTCTTTTGGACGCATTTTGTTCATTGTATCTGGCGTGTTCTTGGTTGCATTGGGAATTTGGATGAAAGTGAAAAAACAAAACAATTGATGAAAGGGTTTTATTATGTTTCAAAAAATCTTAACCGTCATTTCATTTGGTCACAGGTATTGGGCCGCGTCGGCGGTTTATCTTGGTTTGATGTTGGTTCTTTTGGGAACTTCCCCAAGATGTTCGGCATTGGCCGATGATCCGCCGGAGAATGGAGTTTGTTATTACGAATACACTTATACCGACGAATCCGGTACTCACACAGAAATCCGGGAAGGTTGCCAGGAAGGGTATATGTGCTGTACTGCCACCGGGGTATGTGTTGAAATTGACTAATCCGTATTTTTCACGGGCATTTTTTACAGTGGTGTGCTTTTTGTTCACCATAACGGCTATTTGGCGCGCGTACTGTTGGGTGTTTCCGTATGGAATGTCTTATCCCGTACTTCACTGTGAAAAAACTGTTTTGGATTTGGGACAAATCCCGTGCCATGAACCCTATCCTTGCGAGTTTGTGGTAATGAATACCGGAACAGCCCCTTTGAAAATATGTTCTGTTCGTGCTTCATGTGCAAGTTGTCTCACTGTTCATCGTTATCCAGCCGAACTAATCCCGCCGGGTGAAAGCGGAATGATTTCCCTTTCACTCACAACGGAAAATCTTTCAGGCAAAGTCCAAAAACAATTTCTCATCCAATCTAATGATCCCAAACATCCGAACATTTTGTGTTCAATCTATGCAGCAATTATTTCTGATGATTTAGCACCTTCGTCAGTGGATTAGAAAACTTCCCCTACGTTCCAGTCGCAGTGTGACCATGACCGAGGCATTCGAGGGTGTGGACGTGACCGCGTTTCTCAACAAAAGAACGGTCGATCACCATCCCGTTTTTGCAGGGTACGACGGAGGTCATTGAAGTTCATGATTTCGACGATCTTGAATTGACCCCGAATTCGTGCGAGGAGATGCCGCAGATCAAACCTTTGCTGTCATGGAATCCCGTGGAAGAGGCGAAAAAGTACCGTGTCTATCACGGTGACTTTGCGACGGGCGAAGAGTCAATGGTCAGCGAAGTCAACGCAAGACCGGGCATTGACCGCATGGAAATCAATTCGCCCGTTATACTTGACGGCAAAAACGGTCATTGGTACTGGTTCCGGGTCGAGTCGCTCGACAAATATAACAACGAGTCCGTCAACCCCGACACCCGATCCATTGGGGCGGGGTGAATTTCAATTCCGGCGCTATCGAAATCAAGACCGACATGGCCATCACCGGCCAATCAAACGGACAGGACCAATCAGCCCCGATTCGATTTGACCCAAATATCGTGTTGGAATCGTCAGATAATGATTGCCGAGCGTGTTGTAAACCTCGACTTCAATCGTGTTTTCTCCGGGTGTCAACAGTTTTTTCACATCGAACCGCCACGGCGATGCAACCCTGATGCCCGCCGACTTGCCATTGACAAACACCTCCGCTGACGAAACGACACGACCGAGATCCAACTCCACTTTCCCGTCGTCCTTTAATAATGTCATCGGATCAAGGATTACGGTCTTTTCATAACGGATTCCTCCGCTGTAGGTGCGGAGACTTTCCATTTTCGACCAATCTCCAAGCGAAATTTCGCCCTCACCGCATTGAAAGCAAATCGGCCTGTTCACGGCACTGCCGGCGTACTCGCCTCCATTCAAGGGGAGGCATACCGTCACGCGTTGCTCAACCGTCGGAATTGGAATCTCGAAAACCGTTTCCTGATCGCCAATTTCCTTCGCGAAGCATGGTTTCCCGTCAATGAAGGCCTCGGCTTTTGATGAAGGCACCGAAAACGATGTCGCTCCGGGTGGGGCATAAAACCGATAATACCCAAACATGGTTTTTCCTGCGAAAATGTCAAACGGCAAGATGTCCGGCCTAAGCGTGTTTGCTTGCACATCGAACCATCGCATGGCAAGCGGCCCCGTCGTTTCGTGTTTGATGCCGTTACCACCTGTCACGATGTCCATGACAGGCGGCCCCATCGTCGGGTGTGTTGCCCAAAGACTTCCGGCGAACAGACTCAAAATCGTCGGTTCTCTCCATCGGGAGTCATCGAATTCGAGTCGATTCCAACCTTGGGAAGCCGTTTCGGTGCAACGCCAGGTTTTGTCCGTCGAAATCACAGTCATTTTGTCATCCCGGCCAAGCATTCGCAATTCGGCGATCAATGCACGCGGTCCTCCTTCATTGACGGCTTGGACGGCAATCAAATTATTATGCCCCGTCAACAATTTTTGCGTCAATTCGTAGGACTGAATCTGATTCCATTGGTTGCCGCTTCCGATTTGCTCGCCATTGAGCCAAACGGTGTAGGCGTCGTCCGCCGTGATGCAAAGGATCGTCTGTTTTGGGCGAGTTTCCTCACCCACCTCGAACGTTTTTCGGAAATAAGCGGTTCCCGGTCCTTCCCCCGGTTGCGTCCAAATCCACGCGGAGGAATCGTGCATCATCGTTCCGGCGAGATCGGCCTGTGAGGCTTCTTTTGCCAAAGGCGAGTCGGGGGAAACGACGACAAAATAGCCGATACCGGGCTGATCATAACGCAGAAGGACGGCATTGGCTCCCTTTCGCAACGGCACGACGGATTGATTCAAATCCAGTGGTTTGCCGTTGACCCAAGCAGATACCGGTTTCATGCCATGAGTCAAAACGATTCCTTCACGGTCGGCGGAAGCGAGAACCAACGACCAGAGATAATACCGCGTCCCTTCCTGTTCCGGTTTGCGGACCGTCTGAAGATGACCGCTTGTTTCATATTTTCCCAGTCGGATAAACTCATCATACATGTTCGCCTTCAAGCCGTGATATCCCTGATGTCCCGGGTCTCCCTCGACCCCATAACGCCAGGAAAAATCGTAATCTTTCCAATGATACGCTTTATCGGCGATGTCAATGCTTCCGGACGGATACTCCGATACCGCGGTGAGTTTTGTTTCGAGATCACAGAGTTGATTTTCGTCGAGATTTCCGGGAAGAGGTCCAATCTGTCGAAATTTCGGCCCAAACGCCAGGGAAGCGATCGTCCATTTCGAATCGTCAAAGTCCGTTTTCGTCCATTCCGGTTGTTTCGTCGCCGAGGTTGCAAAACGAAATCGGCTTGTTTCAGGACCGATCATCTCACCTGCAACCGCCGGAATACGAAAATCGCCGAATGTGTTGTCCATCGTAGGAATGATTCGGCTTTTCCATACGCCGTCCAGCGAAATGATTTGTTCCGGCTTTGATTCCGGTGATTTATTGGATATGGGTGATTCATGGGATGCGATTGTCGCTTGACCGGGCGAAACAAGGATCAATTGCAGTTCCGACTTGGCATTATTCAAGCGGAAACGCGTTCCCGTTTGTTCGTTCTGCTCCAAAACGGCAAGCGGTTTGCGTTCCCCTGTCCAAACATCCAGGAGTTCCGTTTTGCCGGGACTGCGAACGGTGCATTCGGCGTTTTCCGGCAATTGATAGAGTGCGTAAAGATCACAATCTGCCAATTTTCGGTGGTTGTGATAATACGGTTGCACGGCATTTTTGACGACAACATCTTGCGGGAAGGCGTTACGAATCGCTTCCACCGCTCGGTTGACCTCGGCAAATCGGTATTCCACCGGCAGAAGTTCGGCAAGTCGCTTGACCTCAGGATCATCGGCGCCCATTCGGTCGGAGTATTCCGGCAGGGCACCAAGCGTGACGACCATTCCACCCGACCGGGCAAAGGCGACGGCTTTTTCGAGCGTCGCATGACGGAGTACCTTCGGATGCGGCAAGACCAATACGCGGTACGATTCACCGGCAATGTTCAGGCGACCATCCTGAATCACCGCTTGTTCAATGGACTGGAAATCAATGAAATCCACGTCAATTCCCGTGCGATACAAACGATCCACCATCGCGAAAGACTTGCCTGTCGATTCACCGGCATCAATTCCTGCCTCAACCGCATCGACGGGATAATAAACAGCCACGTCACAAACATGATGCCCCTGAACCATCAGATAACTCAATCGCTGCGTCGCGTCGAAAAACGGCTTGAAATGGTTCCAATACGGCATGCGCCAGTGATTGCATGGTGGTGCCCATTCCCACCAACCGCCATGTGTGGAATAGTAGAGACCGTGAAACGACAAGAGGTTATACCCCATAAGAAAATTGGAAAACGTCGCGTCAGTGACCTGCTCGGATGAGGTTCCCCAACCGCTGCCGTAATACCCTTCAAGCCAAACGCGAGGTCGCTCGTTCAGATGGGCGATAGACGAAGCGACCTTGGCTTTGATCACGTCCTTGCCCAGTTCGGGTTGATCACTCCCCGGCCCTTGATTCCAACGCTGGGTGCGAAAATAGTCACCGAATTCCGTCAAATCATACCCACGCCCACCATGATCGCAACCATAGGTCATCCCTCGCTCCTGATGCCAATCAAAGAGAGGTTTGAAGTAATGCTCTTCGGAAAGTGCCGTCAAGACGTCGTTGTAGTCCAAGCGAATTTTGACGGTGCGAGGTCCAATATCTGCAAAAAGAGCAGCCAGTTCGGGTCGCACGTCGTAGCCTTTGCATTTGAGAAACTCTTCGGCGAAAATATCATTCCACAAACGACCGCTGACACAAAAATTAAGTTCGTCGGAGAAAAAGAAATTCAAGCCTTGCCCGCCCTCATCGGGATTGTGGTCTTCAAAGGGCTGGAAAAACTTCTCAATCACGGCGGCTCCCGATTTCGGGTGCATCGGATCAATCGACGGGTCAATCCGTCGAACCCGAACGATGTGGAGCTTTGAATCGGCTTCCGGACTCCAAAAAGCGGATTGCTTTGCTTTTTCCGTAAGAATAATGAGTTTCGTCCCGTCATAAGCCGCGACCGAAAGGGCATCTTGAAATGGTTCCAACAATACCGTTGCACCCGCCGAAACATCCAGTGTCTCGCAATGCAACACGGAACCGATGATTTCGGGATAGCTTGCAACGGCTTCGTCCCATTTCCAACCCTGGCTGATTCCGAGCGTATAGTCGCTGAGGCTGACGGAAAGGCCATGTTTTTTGGCTTCCTGAATATACCATTCCACCAGTTTCCACCATTCGTCGCTGAAAAGGGCCGGTTTGCTGGGATAGGTCAGCCCATAAATCGAGCCTCCTTTGTCGCTATGGGCATAGTTGATCTGAACCCCGGTCATTCCGGTTCCCATTTGAGACAACTTATCCAGTTGCCAAGCGAGACGTTCTTTGGTCAACGGGTCACCCAACCACCAATAAAACGCAACGTTTCCAAATCCCGGCGGAGGTGTTTGAAAATCTTTTTGCAACGTCGCCGGATCGAGCTTTTCGTTTTTCCAACCAATCGGGGATATCTGTTGGGCATAAAGACAAGTCTCATGGACCGCGATGCAAAACAACAGACACAGGAACAGAAAAATTGAGTGTTTCATGGAACATTATTGTGCTTTATATAAAAATTGAGCTGTTCGATGAATCGCCTGTCTCTCCGACATGCAGAACAGCCGTTTTGCGGTTTTTTTTTCATGTCGGCGCAGGCAGCATTCGAAGCAGGGTTCATTTTTTCTCGCCATCACAATATTTTATCCGATTTGAATGTCTGTGTCGAGACACCCATACGTTCACATAACCCTCGTCCCAAGGATGTCAATGTCTGATTCAAGTGCCGGTTATTCTGCCGGGAAAAGTATCCTGTTTCGACCTTGAAAATCAGGTTGACGTGTAGTATAATGGAACAACGAAGCAACGATAAACCGTTTTGCAAAAACTTCAGACCAATTCCCAAACTGCCCCAAAATTCATGTTTTGTTTTCCAAATTAGTGATGGTGGCACTGTTGGCCAAGTCCATGAAAATCAAGTTCATCCTCCCGGCATTGGAAGAAGCCAAAAGTCCTTATTGGCGACCGATCAAGTATTCGCTTTTTCCACCGCTGGGGCTTGCAACGTTGGCCTCGTATTGCGACCCGGATGACGAACCTGAGATTGTCGATGAGCATGTCGAGGAACTCAACACCGATGATTCGCCCGACCTAGTGGTTCTCCAGGTTTATATCACCAACGCTCACCGTGCTTATGAAATCGCCGATTTGTATCGTTCACGCGGCGTCTTTGTTGCGATGGGCGGACTTCATGTGACGGCATTGCCCGAAGAAGCGAAGCAACATGCCGATGTCGTGTTTCTCGGCCCCGGCGAGGAGTGTTTTGCACGATTTCTCCGTGAATTCAAGGACAAATTCCATGCGGCGGTTTATCAATCAAACGACCGTTCCCTCGTCAATGGTTTATTGCCGCGTCGCGACCTGTTCAAGCGGGAACGTTATCTTGTGCCGAATTCTCTCGTGATTTCACGGGGTTGCGTCAATCGTTGCGATTTTTGTTATTCCAACTCGTTCTATCGCGGCGGCAGACATTTTTACACTTACCGGATCGACCACATTTTACGGGAAATCGAGAGCCTGCCCGGTCGGCATCTTTATTTTCTCGACGATCACCTTTTTGCCGACCGTGCATTGACGCGGGAATTGTTTCGCCAAATGCGCGGCATGAAACGACTGTTCCAGGGAGCCGCGACGGTGGATTCCATTTTGCGCGATGATTTGATCGAACTCGCAGCAGAGGCCGGTTTTCGCAGTGCATTCATCGGCTTTGAATCGCTCGAAATGAAAAATCTCACGCAAGTCGGCAAAACAAGCAACCTGGGTCGCTCCTATCGGGAAGTGATCAAACGCCTTGATTCGCTTGGCATCATGATCAACGGCAGTTTCATTTTCGGCATGGAGCACGACACCAGGGATGTTTTCAAGGACGTCACGCATTGGGCGTTGGACCACGGAATCGCCACCGCGACGTTCCATATCATGACGCCTTACCCCGACACGACACTTTACAAAACGCTGGAATCGGAAGGGCGAATCACTTGTCGCGACTGGAGAAAATACGACACGCGACATAGCGTGTTCCGCCATCCTGTGATGTCTGGCGGGGAAATCGAAGAAGGTTATCATCGGGCGTACCGGGAATTTTACAAATGGCGCAATATCTTTTCCTGCTCGCGACACCATGAAACGATGCGAATGCGATGGAAACACCTGATTTACGCCGGAAGCTGGAAAAAATTTGAACCGGTCTGGAATTTCATCATCAAAAACCGCCTGTTATGCTACGCCAGAAAAATGCTGGAACGTACATTGCAGTGATGATTTGTCTATTGTGACGGCGAGAAAAAATGAACCATGCTTCAAACGCTGCCTGCTTGCGCCGACATGAAAAAAACCGAAAAACGGGTAATACTCTGCATGTCGGCAAGACAGACGATTCACCGAACAGGCTTATTTGTTATTGCCAGCCCAATAATATCGCGGATTACAAAAAGTAATAAATCCAAGCGGAAAAAGGTATGGCTATTTGGACCACGACATGGTAAAATAAAGGACACCGTGAAGTACCCATCCTCTTCATGTTGAACTTTTCTCACGATTTCTTCATCAACGACGTTTTACACCTTTAGCACCAATGAAAACAAAATCAATTTTGCAGGCATTCACTCTGGTTTGTTCGATCCTCTTTGCCGGAGGTTCAATTTTTGCACAACAAGGTCAACCGCCTTTGGAATATTGGAACAACCCGGACGGCATGTTGCAAGACCAGGCCGCATTGCTCTTTGAACAGGCACATGCGATTCTTGCAAAGTATCCGCCGGCGGCGACGGCTTGCGAGGAACGCAAATTGGCCTTGTTTGCGATGGACGCACTTCTGCATGATGTGCGTTTGGACAACACGAAAGCTTTGACGGATTATGTCGAAAAAAGATTTCTCCGTGTTTTGGAAAAACTCAGCAATGAAAAACCGAGCGAACAAGAAATCCAAATCCACAAGCTGTTCAATCATGGTTTTGTGATCAAAACACCTTCCGTCACCATTGGATTTGATATTTTCCGAGGCGGTCGCCCCCGAAATCCTTTTGTGAGCGATGCCGTCATCCAAACCCTGGTCGGCCAGTGCGATATTTTGTTCATTTCGCACGAACATGGAGACCACGCCGACAGATCGGTCGTTCAATTATTTTGCGATCAAAACAAAACGGTGATTGCTCCTCCCGGACTTTGGGAAAAGGGAAGCATTTCCCCTCAAATCAAGTATTTACGCGGAGAGGAGGTGGTCATCACCGAGAAAATACGCATTCCGGCCAAAAATGCGGAGCTAGTCGTCAGAGTTTTTCCCGGCCATCAAGGTGACACCTTGAATAACGTTTATGCCGTCACAACGCCTGAAGGCTTCACGGTGATGCACACCGGAGACCAGGCAAACGATGCCGACATGAATTGGATCACACGTGTCAACGATGCCGTCAAAGTGGATGTTTTGCTGGTCCAAGGCTGGATACCGGAAATCGAAAAAGTTGTGGATGGTGTCAAGCCGGAATTGATCCTCACCGGACATGAAAACGAAATGGGCCATAGCATTGACCACCGGGAATCGTACTGGCTGACCTTCCGGCGATTTGCCAACATTCAGGTCCCGTGGATTGTGCCGGCCTGGGGCGAATCTTTTCTATTTTCACGTTAGGATACCGTATTACAACAAACTCAATCATTAACTTTACCCCGAAAGGAAACTGCAATGTCCGATCGTCGTCAATTTTTGAAGCAACTGGCCCTATTTGGAGCCGTGGCCGCCACTCCCCTATCGTTTGCTCTGGGGCAAACCGAATCACAAGTCCAATCCCCTGTTGATTCCGGCGGATTGTTTGCCGTTCAGCACCACGGGCAAATCCTGCGAAAAAAGTCCCCACGCAAGATCACCATTCCCGACGTGGGAGAATTTCAAGTCCTCAAGGGCGACTTTCATATCCACACTCTCTTTTCCGACGGTCAAGTCATGCCGAAAGATCGTGTGGACGAAGCCGTTGACAACGGACTTGATGTGATTGCCCTGACTGATCACATTGAATATCACCCCAATATCGGTGCCGGTGAGTTGAGGCTCGCGAAAAACAACGATGACCATAACCGGTCGTACAATTTTGCCGAAGCGGAAGCGGACAAGAACGATCTGATTCTCGTTCGAGGAGCTGAAATCACGAAAAGCGCGTGGCATTTCAACGCTTTGTTCGTCAAGGACGTGAATCCCATCGCGGCGGTGGTCGAGGATTGGCGAACGATGATCGCCGTGGCCGTGGAGCAAGGCGGGTTCGTTCACTGGAATCATCCCAATTGGACCGATACGACCCCTGATCAAGCTCCTTTTGGCCTCAAACGCGGCGAGCCGATGCGATTCTTCGACGAAATCGAAGAAGTCCACGCCAAGGGGCATCTGCACGGCATCGAGGTGTTCAATGGGACGACATATTACCCAATCGTTTCGCAGTGGTGTGAAGAGCGGAACCTTGCGATGAACTGCAACAGTGACATTCATGGAAGTGAATGGAACGTCTACGGTCACCAGAACCTGCTTCGTCCCATGACGCTGATTCTCGCAAAAGAACGCAACCACGATTCCGTTCGCGAAGCGTTTTTCGCCAAACGCATGGTTGCTTTTGCGGCAGGAATGATCATCGGACGGCGCGAGTGGCTTGAAAAACTGTTCGCGGCCTGCGTCACGATGACCATGAAACCGGGAATTTTGGAACTGACGAACAAAAGCGACATTCCGTGCCTCGTGCAAGCCGGCGGAAACATTCGCGAGCTGCCCGCACAGGGACAAGTCAGTATTCTTCGAAGCGACCGCTTGAAAAAACTCACCGTCAGCAACTGGATGGTCGGTATGAACCAACCGCTCGAAATCGCGTTGGGGTAATACGCAAATGCAGAGTGCAGAACGCAAAGACATTATCTTTTTGAAAAAGATTATTGTTTCAGTGCCTTTTGCGTCGTCTTGAGAAGCGAACCGACGGCCTTGTGATAGCTTTGGAGAGTCAAATTCCAATTTTCGAGGCATTGCCTGCCGTCGGTGGTGATTGTGAAGAGGCGTTTGGGGTGTCCTCCTGGAGAAACATCCCATTCCGAAGTCACCATGCCGCGACTTTCCAACGACTTGAGCATCCGATAAATGCCGGAAACGTCCGGTGCTTCGCCGAGAAGATGGGGGATTTCACCGATTTTTCGGGCCAGTTCATAGCCATGGAGCGACTCTTTGGCCAAAATGGCCAGCATCGCCGGTTGCACCAGCTTGTCAAGCGTGGCCCCGACACAGGGACACTGATGGAATGCTTCCTGATTCTTCTTTTTTGGCATGGGTTTCTCAATGAATGTGAAAACCAAATTTTTTGATTATTTTACACCAGTGCGGCATGTTTTGGTAGTCGGAGGAAACACAAAATCGCTCTTTTATGACACGTGATATTCCCGACAGCCATAAATCAAACATGCCGCGATGATCATTGCGGCTGTTTCCACTTTGAGAATTCGTGGACCGAGGTCAATCGGTCGAAAGCCGAGATCAATGGCCCGTTGCACTTCTTCCGCCGTGAGTCCGCCGACCGGACCGATCAGGATGAGAAATTTGTCTTTTTTCGACCCGGCATCAAGCAGACTCGACAACGGCTGTTGTCCGAAATCGCCGTCAACGACAGGGTGAGCGATATAACAATGGCAACCATCCTCCGCCCAAGCGGCGACCTGTTCCAGGGACATTTCCGGCAAAACCTCCATCAGCGTCGACCGTCTTGACTGTTTTGACGCCTCGACAACCTGACGTCTGAGCCGTTCACAAACTTTTTCATCACACGAGACGATCCCGCGCTCCGTTTTCAGCGGAATCACCCGTTTACAGCCGATTTCCGTCAGTTTTTCGAGCATCAGCTTTTGACGGTCTCCCTTCGGCAGGGAAACGGCAATCGTGATTTCCGTTTTCGGCTCGGTCTCGGGAAAAACGGAACTCAAAATTTCGAGCTGCACATGATCTTTTTGAACGGCTTCGATTCGGGCGACATACTCGGTTCCCGTCCCGTTGAACAACAAAATCTCGTCGCCGATTTTTGCCCGCATCACCTTGATCAGGTGCTTCGCCTCGTCTCCGGCAAGAAAGGCACGACCGTTTCGGACCGGTTCCGACAAATAAAATCGCTCACTCAACGTGTCCCTCCATTTTTCAGGCTTTAGGCTGTAGGTAGTAAACCTTAGCTATTGTTTCCCGGAAAAAACCTGAAACCCAAGGTCTACAGTCTACAGCCTATATCAACCGATGAAAAATTTTCTTCGAAAATTTGATATTTGAGATCAATTTATGGCCTATATTCTCATATTATTACAAAATTGGGAACCAACCTGTTGATTTTTTCAAGAAAATCTGACAGAATTTTACATAAATTCGCTGGATTCAGGATGGGAAGTGGTTTTTCCGTTCTTTTTTCATAATTTTCAGTCGTTTCATCCGGGACAAGGATCAGGTATGACGCCAAAAGTCATTGACATAAATAATGTTAAGGATATTGATGAAGTGATAAAGGAAGTTGTCGCGGCATTCAGAAACGGCGATCTCGTGGTTTTACCGACCGAAACCGTTTATGGAGTTGCCGCTCTGATGACGAATGAAGCGGCGGTGCAAAAACTGCTCAAACTCAAAGGACGTCAGGAAGGGCACGCTATTCCTTTGGCCATCGGGGGTTATGGCGTTCTTACAGATTATGTTCCGCTTCCGGGAAAACTCGGGCTTCGTCTTGCGAGACGTTGCTGGCCCGGTCCGGTCACGCTCGTGTTCCATGATTCGGCGACGCAGCCGCTCCTGAACACTCTTCCGGAACCGACACGTTTGGCCATTATGCCGGCAGGAACCATCGGTTTTCGTGTTCCGGACAATGCCGTCACGCGAGAAATTTTGTACGAAATTGGTGAGCCTGTTCTTTTGACCAGTGCCAATCTGACCGGTCATCCCCCGGCTCTCACGGCGGAAGAAGCAATGGCGAGTATCGGTCATGATGTGGCGTTAATTCTTGATGCCGGAGAGTCGGACCTCCAAAAACCATCCACCGTGGTTCAAATTGAAGGAAATCATTACGAAATTCTCCGGGAAGGAGCCTTGCCCCGTCAAACGATTGAGCGTCTCACGGCGAAAATCATTCTTTTTGTCTGTACGGGTAACACGTGTCGCAGTCCGATGGCGGAAGTGATTTGTGAACAGCTTTTGGCCAAACATTTGGGGTGTTCCCGACAGGAACTCGAAGATAAGGGGTATGTTGTGTTGTCCGCAGGCATCGCGGCTTCGGAAAATCGTCCGGCGACGTTTGAAGCCCAAGAGGTGGTAAAACGACGGGGACTTTCTCTTGCCGATCACCAGTCGCAACGTGTTTCCGAGACACTTGCCCGTTATGCCGACATGATTTTCGTGATGACTCGCGGTCACCGTGAGGCCCTTCTTTCTCAATGGCCAAACATCGACATGCGACTTCAAGTGCTTCGAACCGATGGCGGTGATATTTCCGATCCGATCGGGGGAAATGAAGACATCTACGATGCCTGTGCCGACCAAATTGAAAAAATGATTCTCGCACAACTCGACACCATCGCAATCAAGTGAATTATCAAGGCGTTTGGGAATATGGGTTTGGAGCTTTTCCGTTCCCGTTGGTCGCTACTTGGTTGGCTTATGCCTCCAAATCAATTCTGAATACGCTCTAGCCACGGAAGACACAGAAAAACACGGAAAGAGGAAATGGAAATAGGGATCCGTTTCCCCCTCAATTTTCCGACTCCCACTATCATAAATTTTCCGTGGCTATACCGGAACCGGTAGGGGCGGTTGTTTGGCCAATAGACGTTCCAACCGCTGTTATGTGCATTCATGGTTGGTCGATTTGGAAAGTTGTGAAACATTGCACCATAGGATGTTAAAAAATGTCTCCGACGGGCAACGTGCCGTTGCATCACCCCGCGTGCTGCTGGACCGCAATGTTCCCCACGAGTTTTATACCGGAGCTAGTTATTTCTACTGTATTAACTGACGTTGACATGCTTTAAGTTATTTGTTACAAACGTTTTCCGTAATGAAGAGGAGTGATTTTTCGGCATGGAGGGCGGTTATGGTTAAACG
>Ga0123353_10009317_pt1 | contig 13532 bp, 9 predicted proteins | sample TergutLab28metaG_3_FD_92763 | JGI IMG/M metagenome (GOLD analysis project Ga0123353, IMG submission 92763) | Labiotermes labralis P3 segment gut microbial communities from Petit-Saut dam, French Guiana - Lab288 P3 | ecosystem: Host-associated > Arthropoda: Insects > Digestive system > Gut ... | reverse complement strand
GCAATTCTTCTGGGTATTTCCCCGGCGTCTGGTTGTTGTTAAAAGCCGGGGAAATATCCAGAAGAATTGCTATCATCACTACAACACGGCGAAAGCTTGAAACGTTTATGTGTGTTGTTTTCAGCAGTACAGTGATAAGGATATCATAATTTAATGCAGTATGTTGTGCGCATGAGCATGTTGTGACGAAATATTAACAATATGGTTTGTTGCATTTGGTATATTATTCTAAATTAAATATGTAATTTGGCGAAAATATGTAAGTATATTACACATTTGTAAGTTACCGCTTACTTTGGCGTAATAACCATTTAATCTTTGGTCGTAAAAAGTTAAAAGAATTTCTTGAACATTCAAAAATTGACATGCACGCGGCAAGGAAATCTTTTTGCTGTAAAATTAGGATTAGCGATGTAAATTCGTTGTATCTTATACAGACATGTTCTTTAGTAATTTTCTTGCCGATCTATACCTTACTGAACTTAAAAATTAACTTTGTTTGGTTCTGAATTTGGAGAAACCACAATTTTCGCGAATTTCTGTATGCTGTTTACCAGACGACGAAGCATAAAATCCCACAATAATGGAAACTTCAGAAAGACCATTCTCTCACAAGAAAACTGTTACGTATGAAATTGTTACCCAGAATTAAATATATGTGACTTTGTTCTCTGTTTCCTGTTCTACAACACGGATACAATGGAGAACCACTGTAGGTATGACATTTACTGTACCCTACCGATATTTAAGGTAGCCATAGTTGTTCAACCGATATAAAAATCCTGCGAATTTTTTGATTGTAGTTAGAATTCTGATAACTAGTTATCATTAGGTTAATGACCTTTATTTTTTATTAATTTGGGCGTCCTTTTTCTTCGAGTATCAGCTGTAGTAATACGTTTTGATATGACAAGGAAAGCAATAATTTTCTGTGATCTGTCCTTACTTTCTGGACGAGCCTCATATTTCTGATTATACGAAATGTATTGTTTTCAGCATAATATTTTCGAATTCATGAATAACAGATTATGTAAAATACTAAAACCTGTTGTCTTTACTTTCATCCAAGTATGTTTGAGTGGGGCTCTATGATTTGAGTGAATAACTGAATGAAACATATCGGAAATGATGAGATGAAACGTAATTCAAGTTTCTGAATAAAGGCCGTGAAGGAACGTCTTAGTTTTTACACACTTCTTAGAATGAAGCTAAGCCGTAAAGTCATATATAATTGAATAATCCTGTCCGTCGAACTTTTCAGTACACGTCTATTGCTAATCGATTAATTTACGTGCACTCCTTGGTGATCATGGAGGTACGCGGTGGCCGGAAGTTCGCGGGTTCGATTCCCGATGGTGTCATTGGATTTTTTTCCATTAATATAATCATTCCGGTCGCACTATGGTCCTGGGATTGAATCAGCCACTAGAGTACCAGGAATAATTCCTGGGGGTAAAGGCGCCCGGTGCGTAGGTTTAACAACCTTGCCACCTACATGTACCGATTGTCTTGAAATCTGGAAGCCTGAACCTCCTGGAGCCCTTAGGACCTGTCCAGGCTTGTAATGGGATTGCGCTACCTTTACCTTCGTGATAATTAACGATAACTCAGATTTCCATCAATACTGCAAGTGTGGTGATGCTTTCTACTTTAAGTGACGTATGTTTAAACAAATTTGTATGAATAAATTAGCTTCACCTTTCATGGCTATATAATATCTTATCTACTCTTATTAGAGTACGTAAAGTTTGCTTTTATTCGCGACTGATACATACATACATACATACATACGTACAAAGATCTTCTGGGCGTGCCTGTCTATATAATCCAAGCCTTGCGAAATCCGTAGTGAATGAGAGCGTAATTATTGAGTATTTCATGCACGTGTGCCGTAATGTGGCCTTCTGATAACTTAAAGAAGCCTTCCTGCATCAGACTTGAAGATTTTAACTCTTAATACGAACAAATTATATGGATGAATATGAGTTGTTTTAAAGTTGTTCATTCCACGCACTTTTAAATCCATGTACTCAGTATATTGCACCAACTCAAGGCACAGTATTAATTATATATAAATATTAAAGACATATCTCCGAGATCTTTTGGTACAATTGTAACATCTTCAAGAAGCCCAAAATTCCAAGTTTAAGACCAATTGCCAATTACCATTGATTTACAAGGTTCTACACTCCGTAGTACCCCTGTTGTTGATGTTGGTTATGAATAAATGGTAAAACTTGTAAAGGTTTTTGAGAGCTTGTGGTTAAAATATTATTAAAAAAATTCTTACATAATTAAATAGCGTTAAACCAAAATCATGACGTGATTTTCAAGTACACAAAATTAGCTTCAAACTTATTAGGATTCCACAGAGTCCGTTGCAGTACATCTTTGTAAATGTAACTTAAGACATGAACTGTAGCACTTGAACTGACTGTTTAGGGGACAGTCTTTGAGACACTTAAAATGGATCAGCTGGTTAATGAGTCTTTTTTTTTCATTTTTGGAACCCATGAGCTTGTTATCTTGTTCATAATGAATGCACGCTGAACCCTATCCTGAGTTAGCGAATATATAACACACCCTCATAGTCTTCTTTCCCAAAGATGAATTTTGAAGCTGTCCTTACTTCTACGTCTACGCCACCTATGTTTTCTCTTTCTTTCCGGTTTTCAACTAAAACGTTTATCCCGTTTGATCTGATGGCGGTAATGGTGTACAGATTATGAAGTTTCCCATTAACAGTTTTCTGTGTCTTCCTCTCGTTCCACCTTTCTATTAGATACGGATAGCATCCTGTTCTTTGGAACAGCTTTAGTCTGTGACGCGAGACTGAATTTAGGTCCCAACAAATACACTTCTAGAGTTCTAATTGCTTCGTCTGTAGGATTTATAACTTAGATGGGAACAGACTGTGAACCGAGTGGCAGAAAGCATTGTTAGCCTTCCTTCGCTTTATTGCATGCAGGATATTCCTATCCTCCTGGGCTCTATGTGGCACTTCTTTAATTCACACGATCGGTCCAATTGTTCTTCTGCATCCCTCTACAAAACAACATTTCAAAACATTCCATTTAATTCTCATCTTTTTAAATGAAGTCATACCGTTGTATTATCTGAATATTTACTTTATTACAATATGTTTCCGTCAATACAACTAACATTTAAAGCATAACATTACTGCGACATGTTTCGACTTGTGACACTCATCATCAGGCTGATCTAAGAACCGTTTAACACTTTACAGGTTTTATTTTGTGCATTTGGGATCCCATATGCCTTACACCGTATAATATTGTTAGGTAACTTATGTACAATGCACCACGTGCTTTATATTGTAGATAAGTTACCTAATAATATTATACGGTGGAAGCATATTTGATCCCAAATGCACAAAATAAAACCTGTAAAGTGTTAAACGGTTCTTAGATCAGCCTGATGATGACTGTCACAAGTCGAAATATGTCGCAGCAATGTTATACTTTAAATGTTAGTTGTGTTGACGGAAACATATTGTAATAAAGTAATTTTCATCTGTTTTCCGATGTGTCCAGCTTTCGACACCATACAAAGCCATGCTCCAAATATTCATTGTTAGTTTCTTCCTTAAATTTAAGTCCAATTTGCTGGTGGAGAGAGCTTTCTTCTTTTTGAATGCTGCTGTTTCCATGGCAAACCAGGAGTTAGTTGCATGTGTAGGCTAACATCTTGACTCATTTGATATCATACTACCCAAATAGTCAAAATATTCCACATTCTCCAGGTTTTAGCTCTATCATAATCTGCATTGGGGACGTTTGCCTTGAGAATCTCATTACGTTACTTTTTTCCACATTCAGTAACCTTCTAACTTCATTCAGTCTATAAATCATGTCATGCAGTACATTTTCTTCCTTAACACAATAGCATAATGCCATCTGTGTGTGTCACTGTGAGAATTATTTGCCCCCCATTAAGAGCTCCGTTGTTACGTTACGCGCTCTATAACTTGAAGAGTATCGGAGACAAACCGCAGCCTTGTGTAACTTCTGTTCCTATCTTCACACTTCTTGTGTCTCCTTGGTTCATTCGTACTTTAAGATATGACAGATCATGGAGAACAATTTAGAAAATTACGAAACTTTATTGAATATTTTGGTTCCACTAACAGTGAGGAATTTTTGATCTGTTAATCGAATAAAAGTTACGGTCAATAAAGGTAGTTGTGATTTTTTATTAGAACGTGAATTTATTTATGAACTATAAAAATTGCTATTGCTGCTGTACAGCAATATTACCAAATATAAATTTGCTCGAAAACTTGACATTTTGTAATCTGTCGGTAAATATTGATCCCCAGTTACCGATTAATGCTACTTTTTCCTTGCCCTCTTTCGAAGCGAAAATTTGCCCTTTTGAGCGTGTAGCATCATCCATTGCGAGACGTACTGAGTACGTGACGACTTCTGTTGTTCATACTTTTTGAAGATATACGCGGCATGTGTTTCCCACGATATTTACAATTATGGTGACATTTGTATCTCCAAGTTTTGAAGATGTGATGACATACGGTGCCCTAGTTTTGAAGTTGGGATAACATCCTGTCTTTTCGAGAGTTGTGAAGTTGTGGCGAGATCGGTTGTCTAAAAATTCGTTACTGAAAGGCCTTTTCAGTATTTTTCTTAACATTATATTCGTGATATGAAGGCGCTTTGTGTAACGGACATGAAAAGTGGTACTGATGACTCTTTAGAATCACAGTGCACTTAACACTTTACGTTTTTGGAACTTTTCCCTTAAAAATTTGCGAAAATGTCTTACTCTACTGTATCTTTATCTCAGTATTTAACCAACTTGATGCACAAAATTGCATTACACAGCCTCTGGTATCATCACACCTATAGGTTTGATGATACCAGAGGCTGTGTAATACAGTTTTGACCTCCTGATAATGAGCACATGTGCTCGAAACATGTAGAGGCATGAAATAAAACTTATTGTAAAACAAATTTTGTGCATCAAGTTGGCTAAATAATAAGATAAATATACTGAGATGCACGGTCAACAAAACGTCAAAATTTACTGTATCTGTTTTGCCGCCAATTTTTGCGCATGTCGCATCCATGGATTAGCTGAACTCATTTTCGTAGAATTTGATTTTGGAGAATTTTAATTGATTTCGTCGACAAATTACACTATTTTTAAAACCCGACAAGAATGAAATATCATTCGGAACCTTACTTCCGTTTCTGTCAGCTTCTCCCGTTAAATTGCGCGTCGCTGGCCGAATATCTGTCGATGCAACACACGTGACGGACAGACGTTCTGGAGACAAGCAGAGGCGAATATTTTGTAGTGGGTATTTATTTTCAATTTTACGTTTTGTGGCGTTGCGACACAACGGGTGCCACGCGTCTCTCATGCTTGAGGTACCTATATAACAAGCAAGGACGCGCCACAGTCGGTAGGAATCCTCTAGACGAGTGATCAGCCCGTATTAAAACCTCTACCTGACAACACACAGCGCTCGCAAGAGAAAAACCTCCATGATATGGCGGATGTAGTACTTTATATACGGTATTCCACATTGTTGTCGAGATAAATAAAAGAGGCCTGACTCAACACAAGTACTAATTTGTGCTTGCATTTCTTACATTGTTAGTTAACTGATTAACCAGAGTAAAACATAACTGTGATTATTTATCTTAGACGCAAAACTACATGGGCTAGTCACGAATGTTCCTAGCTATTCAGTTCAAAACAAGCGACCTTTCCACGTGATAGAGGAATTTTTTTTTTCGTTTGAAGACGCTGTTTTAATTGCATGAAGTTATTTAAGGTAAAGTAATTTATATAAGTGGTGATAATTGTCTGTTGGAAAATACTGTGCCCATGTTCTTTTGGTAAAACCAAAAGTAAGCACAGAAGATAATTGCCAGAATAAGCTGTATTCAGGTAGAGCTTCGAATTAGGTATCTCCATACATAGGCTAAATGTAGCTTCTGTGGTTTTGGCAAATGAGTTCGGCGTCATTAAATAAGCGTGCCATATAAAATGTGACTTTCGAACAATGAGATCTTCTGTCTCACATCGGATCAGTTAGTAAATGGAGCATTGCTGTAATGTACTGTTTATATTCAAAGTAGTCTCCCATTAAGTTTCAGTTCCCAGAATTGTATGAATTTGGAAATAAGCTGTACAGATCAGCACTGATGCGTTTTTAATGTACAGGATGATTGTAAAATAAATACGTAAAGCTAAATAGAATGCTCTATTGCTGCAGATTTTGGATTCTTTTTGAACCCTTATAATACAATTTAGTCTTATATTTCTACGCATTCCCCATAATTTTGCATACAATTGTGCAGCGTAAAATACACAGACTGAAAACTTTTTCTTAAGGGCAATAGAGGCAGAAGTATCTCGACTTTCTTTTTCGAATTTTATATTCTATATTCGTGGTTCCGTGCATCGTAATTCTAGGTTGAAGAAATCCAACGAGATGCAACAATATGAGATATTTATTTACTGCTAATTTACTCTACATGTTTCGGGCGTCCATCGCGCCCATCATCAGGAGTACATAAAGCTGTAGTTGCAGACTCTGGTACATATCATACTATGCGGGAAGCAAGCTTCCTCAAACGTGACCTTAACCATTTACTGCTAAATTACTCTAAATGTTTCGGGCGTCCATCGCGCCCATCATCAGGAGTACATAAAACTGTAGTTACAGATCATACTATGCGGAAAGCCTGCTTCCTCAAACGTGACCTTTGGTCACGTTTGAGGAAGTACGATCTGTACCAGAGGCTGCAACTACAGTTATATGTACTCCTGTTGATGGCCGCGATGGACGCCCGAAACATGTAGAATCATTTAGCAGTAAATGAATAAGGTCACGTTTGAGGAAGCTTGCTTCCCGCATAGTCTTCAACTACAGCTGTATGTACTCCTGACGATGGGCGCGACGGACGCCCGAAACATGTAGAGTAATTTAGCAGCAAATAAATATCTGCATACTGTTGCATCTCGTTTGATTTCTTCAGCCTTTCTTTTTAGAGTTCAAAAAAATTCTCGATTTTGAGGAGCAACTCAAGAAAAGGAACTCAGACGGAGTAAAACTGGAACTTCCTGGAGGCCATGCTGTTGTTCCTTGACGCCATATCAACTGACCAGGAAAATGTATTTCATCCGTGATTTTAAAGTTAGCACATCATATTAAACGGGTGCTTTTCCGAATGTAATTTTCGCATTGTTCATTCCGTGCACTCTGATGTACGTGTATTACAAATCTGCTAACACCAATAAATGCACAATTCTACATATAGGAGCTAAGTAATAGAAAGAATGCCTAGATTGTAGAATAATGCGTTTCTTGGTCACCAGACTACTAAACCTAATATAATGTCTTGTTGCTAAGGCGTATTTAATATTTTAAAGTTTACACACTTCGTTTTCCGTGTTAAGTACCCCATGCATTTACTTTCCAGTCGCCTTGGCTATAGTTAACAAAAAGGCAATGTACGTAGAACGTAATATCGAGGCGCGTTCATGCAACTATTGTAGCAGTGGAAAAGCAATAAGTGTTACCTGTTGTTAGTGTGTGCGTGTGTGGTCTTAATTGTCCAGCATACAATGCGCATGCTCCATACTCTCATCAGTGGCCTCCCCTGCTCTACAATATTTTTCCACATCTCATAGACGGTATGATTTTCTTTCGATTTCCTCTTCAATTTTGTCTGAAATATTTCTCGTCCTGAGAAGAATTGATGGAGATATGATCAAACTTGTGTATTGATTTATTATCTAGACCAACAAATGCGCAACACACACACACACATACACACACACACACACACACATATATATATATATATTAATAATATTTTATACACCGTAAATACTCCTACATGTTTCAGTGCATCTGCATCATCTTCATTGAGTCTTAACCTTGTGCTTGTTAAAGTTACAAAATGATTCAAATCATTAAAATTACATCTCAATAGAAGCAGTAGATCACAATGTGATCGTTGTGGTATGATACAACCTATAAAATGTTAATAAAACATGGAAGTTGCTGTTTAGTGACTGTATATACAGTCTGGAGAGTACTGTGTTTGTGTTTCTTGTATGCTGGTAAGATATGAACTGAACTGGGAGTAGATAAACTGTACAAAATGCACGGTACGTACGTCAAAATGTATGTCGGTTTTCATGTGAAGCACCCGTTATTCTTGTCCGAAGTTAATTAAACTTGAGTTTTCTCGACAGATGGTGAAAAAATACTCAGATACTAAATTTCATAAAAATCCGTGTAGTGGGAGCAGAGTTGTTCCAAACGGAGTGAAGGACGAAAGGACAGACAGATATGACGAAGTTCATAGTCACTTTTCGCAATTTTGCGAACGCGCTTAAAATGCAACAGTTTCACAATGTGAAATTAGTAGTGCTGAAACTGTGGAGGGTTAAATCACATCAAATGTTATCCAACATTCTTTAAAGGCATCGGCCTTGAAACACGTTCTTATTCTCGTCAACCTCCTGTCTAATTCCACTAGGACTTATACAATCCCCAGGAATTAACCCGGCGCGTGCTGGGTTTCTTCTCAGTTCCTACTTGGGGCAGCAAGAAGCTGCCTTAATCTTCCGCCGCTCTATAAACTTCTGCGCAATGCCAACTGACACTACGAAGTTATTTATCTCAGTATTTAACCAACTTGATGCACAAAATTCGTTTTACAATAAGTTTATTTCATGCCTCTACATGTTTCGAGCACATGTGCTCATCATCAGGAGGTCAAAATTGCATTACACAGCCTCTGGTATCATCACACCTATAGGTGTCATGATACCAAATGATTGAAACATGTAGAGGCATGAAATAAAACTTATTGTGAAACGAATTTTGTGCATCAAGTTGGTTAAATACTGAGATAAATATACTGAGATGCACGGTCAACAAAACGTCAAAACTACGAAGTTACTCCACAGTTGCCTACAGTGCTAAAGTGTTCATGTCAAGACAACTTCATATATCACGGATCAACGTGCTGTCACTTACCATTTCCATATACCGTCCTTCCATTTTCTGAAGCTAATATTGAGCGGTTGATAATTTGCTGTTGAACACCACAATAACTTCTTGATTTCTGTGTTCTTAATTTTGTTAGTCCTTTGTTCATGAATAGGTATTTCTTATTGACGTCAGGATTTTGAGGGTCGCACGAAATGGGAAAGAGGGTAGCATGCGGCCTGCGGGCCGGAGTTTGCGTCTCCTGGTCAGGAGTATGAGAGTACAGCGGTGCTGATAAGTTCTTAGCCCGACCAGGAAGGAAACAAGCTAATATTTCTGTCAGAACGGCGTGAATTTCCTTCGGCGCCTTGCCTTACAGGAAAAACAACTTGATGTCAGCCCGCTTCTCGATGTTGTTGAAATCGCGCGTGTCTCTGACATGCTTCCGAGCTTGTTTCCTTCCTGGTCAGTCTAAGGACTTATCAGTACCGCGGTAGTTGTACCTAGGTTCCTTGATTATAAACGTTTCTTCATATTCTGTATACATGACGACGGAAATAGAAACTGTTTCAGAAGGTATGTAGTTTTTATATGAACACTCGGACGACGGACATGACAAACAGATTTTGTTATCTCGTTTCGCACGCTAAACTTACTTGACGACTCTTTATTCTGCTTCGCCATGTTTGCGAAAATCCCATGGCCTTTACCACAGGTGTTATGAACCTTACTGTTCTGCGTAGCATGAAGGTGATAAAGGGAAATAAGATAAGATGGGCGCGGTGTGTGCTGCAGAGTGGAACTGCAAAATGACTTGAGGAAAAAAAAAATTGTGAACTTGAGGTGCAGATGTAAGGATAAAGTTTAGTTCGATCCTTCAAGGATTAGGTCGTGCAATATGAACTTCATTAATCCGGCTGTGAAGAGGGCCCAATGGCGGGCGCCTGTAAATAACGGAAACGAAAGTTCGGCCACAATAAAACGCCGCGAATTTCTCACCCGAATGACCGATTGTTAGACTCTCAAAAACAGGCATTCTCTATGGCGTTAGTTGCGTTCCGCCATTGTAGGGATTCAAGTACTAAACATTTTCCATAGCGAACTCCATGAAACGGGATTCTTCTTGAGAAGCTAACAGTTTCTCAGCTAGTCAAGGAATTCTCCACATTTTACGAACCCGGGTGGTTCATTCCCACATGCACAATATCCTGCCATTTCTTCGTATCCTAATGCATATCAATATAGCTCATGCCCTCTTCACACTTCTTAAAGATCCATTTTAATATTATCCTTCTATCTACGCCTAGCTCTTCCAAGTGGTCTCTTTATCGCCGGTTTTCCTACCGAACCCTGTATGCACCTGTATTCTCCCCCATACGTGCCGCATGCCCCGCCCATCTCATTTTATATTTGATCACCCGAATAATACCTGTTGAGGACTACAGCTGATAAAGCTCGTCGTTATGTCGTCTTCACCCCTGTTACCTCGTCCTGCTTAGGCCCGGATATCTTTTCAGCATCCTGTTATCAAACGCCCTCAGCTTATGCTACTACGTCAGGGCGAGAGACCACGTGTGACAGAGAGTATTTTATTTCTGTATATTTTTAACTTTATAGTTCCGGATTGCAAATTGCAAGACAGAAGATGCTAAAACGATGATAGGAAGCATTAGGCGACTTCATTCTAACATTTTACGTAGACTGTTCCTAATTTCTATTTTAGTTAAACCCGAATGTCGTCCGCATTTAAAATTTGTTTTTCCCTGTTTAAATGAACAATGTCAACACATTGCGTTCTTTCTGTCTTTTCTGCAGAGTCTCCTTTGTCTTTCAGGATGTTACAGCGTGTGTTTTGAGTGTGGTGCGGGGTATACCGCAGAGTATGGAGCTTACATGTTCAGTGACGCTGGCAACAACAAGTGGTAACGACGTACGGCATTAGATTCAGAACTTAATCTCGGCTGCTTGCCAAGAATAGCGGCTCCCTGCTGAAACCCGTCCAACACAGACATTGAATCTTCCTTCCTTACAAGGAGAACTAGAGTTTTAGCTCGTTTTGAATGAAACACAGATGTTATAATGAAGTACAGCTCGTTTTAAATGTTAGTCACGATCCGTCAGACATGAATTCAGAAAGGCGTGTCTAAGGTAGGTCAGATGATTTGGAATCAGCCAGTAGAACTGCGTGGATTGAAAATGGATGTCTCTTTTAGCAGTAATTCATTGTTGTATGGTTAGAATTAATATTGATACCGTTACAAAGGAAATTATTGTTGCAAATGACGAGGTTTGATCACGTAACGCGGTATGGAAGTTTGAGTAATTTGAATAGAGGATACGATTCACACTTCAAGATATTGTGTTAGCACCGAACACGTAAACCCTTAAGAAACTACAGACACAGGTGATAAAATGTATGTTGTCATACTTTCTCTTCTGGAGCTGGATTCTGGACCCTGAGAGCAAGACAGCAAATAGTCGTGTAGTCGTGAAGTGTCAAAGGTTGGGCTTAATTCTTAACCCGTGAAGATGGAGGCGGCATGTTTCGCCGAAATATCGACGTCACAGTCCAGACGCAGTTGGGATAGTTAAGTTCGCATAGTGACCAGATTACTGACTGAGTGACAGAAGAAGTGCTTTTCGATTCCCAGCACGGGCAAAAGGTGTTTCTCTTCACCAGATCGCCCACACGTATTCTCTTTCCCCACGCATCCTCCTATTCATTGGGCAACGGGAGTTCTTTAACCGAGAATAAAGCGGCCAGGACGTGAAACTGGCCGCGAAGCGTGAGACAGGCGAAGGCTTGGTGATTATGGACATAATGCGGGTCTTGAAGTTTTAGCGGCGGTGTACTTGGTGACCCCTTTTTGTGGAATCTGATGCCGTGTAAGCGATTAATCGGTGCTCGACTTTTCGAAGGTATATAGTGCCGTAACCTTCAAGGGTCTGAAGTGCCAAAGGCCATTTTCGGATCTCTAAGCCCTTGAAGTTGATCGCAACACTTTTTTTCGAAAACTTTACCTGTTACCAGGAGATTTGGCATCATATCTCCGTGATAGTTCTCTTGAAAATATTGGTTTCAGTGGACGACGGATATTATCCCACTACAATAAGTATTTTAGTCTAATTTAATTACAGTAACAATAATTAATATTAATAGAGCCTGGGACTAGGTAGGCAAGCTTTATGAATTCCTCTCGTATATTATTGTCATAAAAACGCGATAGGTTTGTGAGTAGTTTTAAACGTCACAGTCCCTAACTGTGGATCTGTGATAGGAGAATTTCCACTCTTTAAACTTGAACACAAAGCTTCGGTGAATTTCAGGTCTATGAAAATGCTGCCTATTCAGGCTATGGTCATGGATATTTCCATTACTGTTGGATGTTTTAATGGTGCCCGGTTATTTGACAGTATTCCCATTGTTAGAAGGAGGCGTTTTCTTAAAATTAACTTTATTGATTATTTATTGTGACACTTTTACGAATACGCATCCCCAGTGGCCGATGTTCTCCAACTTTGCGCCGTGAAATTAAATCCGAAAATAATGGGTACAGCGGAAAATTAATAATATTAAAATCGCGAAAACTTACTGTTCTTTCAGGCGTTTCTGTTGAAGGAAATGTCGGCGTTATTGTTGTCATGTTGAGTGATAAATGGTCCCTACCACGCTAAAAACCTTTGGTGGATTTATTATCTAAGTTGCAGGTATGAGTGATAGAATAGCAATTGCAATGATCCTGTATAATGAAACGTTTAAGTTACTGTCTACGAACAAGAATGTGTATGTGTGTGTGTGTGTGTGGTGTGTGTGTGTGGTGTGTGTGTGTGTGTGTGTGCTGAGCGAGATAGAATGTTTTGTGATACAGTTCTGAAGGCTTATACTACTTTTTTGCCTTTTAGAAAATATACTGTGAGACAAAAAATGATAAATCCTCCCAAAACTTGACAAGTATTTGCGAAAAAAAAATGTAATACATCAAAATTACACTCACGTAAAAATCAGGACCAGGATAATCAGGAAGTAAAGATTACGGTCGGAATGCCTGAAGAAAAGATTTTACTGTAAGTCCTTGTCACATGTAAAGGATAATATTAAAATGGTTTTTAAAAGCCTAATATTCAATGGTGTGTGCTTCATTCATCTGGAGTCTGATAACCAAAGGTAAAGGTAAACGCCATGCCTCTGCAAGCCTGAACAGGCCCTTGGGGCACCAGACGGTTGAGGCTTCCACATTTTCTAGAAAATCGGCACGTGAAGGCGGTAAGGTTTTCAGCCCTACGCACCGACCCCCTTTACTCCGAGGGGGGTATCCCTAGTACTCATTCCTCTTAGAGGTTTAGTCGCTGTGTGGCGGTGAACTTTGTCACCGAAATTTTGGAGATATGCACTACCTCGGTGTTCACTGTCGAAGTAAATGGGGAGACGTCGGTACTAGAGCTCACAACTTGAAGGTGTAACAGCAGTATCAACAGGGTGACTGATTCACCGCCACGCTTCGTCATTACTTGGAATATTTCTGAGTAGGTTAAAATT
>Ga0123353_10009313_pt1 | contig 13534 bp, 7 predicted proteins | sample TergutLab28metaG_3_FD_92763 | JGI IMG/M metagenome (GOLD analysis project Ga0123353, IMG submission 92763) | Labiotermes labralis P3 segment gut microbial communities from Petit-Saut dam, French Guiana - Lab288 P3 | ecosystem: Host-associated > Arthropoda: Insects > Digestive system > Gut ... | reverse complement strand
GGCTTCAGTTTCTTTTTACGGGTCCGTCTCTCGCAAATGGCAAGGCAGTGTTACGGACTTTCGCCATGCAGCGCCCTCCTTTCCTCGCTCGTTCTCCGGACTCGCGTCCGGCGGTTAGGCGGCTGCTTCGCAGCCTGAATGGAGTATGGATAATGGAAAATGGAAAACCATTGGGCGCGTTTTCTTGCCTTGCGCTCCCAAGTTACCCCACAGGGGGCGCAATGTGTCCAACGATTATCCAGAATCACCGGAATATGCTTAATTTGACGTCCCGGCGCGTCCGACGCGCCGTTTCATCAACATGCTTCCTTCATAGATTATTATTATCAACTTTTTTTGGTGTTCGTCAAGTAAAATGTCGCATTTTATAAAAAGTTTACCATCTGAAACATGGTTATTGCTACTCTGTTTGTAACTTTGAATGTTACATGGCTAATAGTGGCATTATCCCGCGACGGATAATGGCTTTATTTGTCGGCAGCGGATTTGCGGCGCTGCGCGGGGTGGTAATGCAGGCGCATAGTTGGGAGCTGCCGCGTCGATTCTTGAGAATCGCGCGGCAGCTCCCGTTTGGTTGGTTGTGCGGTGTTTCGTGTGCTGGTCTCGGTTTTCTTTTTGCTGGTGTGCGGTTCTGATGCCCGGCTGTTGTATCGCGTCTGGGACGCCAGTCTGCTGTCATTGCCGGCAACAGCGGTTATCATTCACGTCCGCTACATTGTAGCTCTTCACTGGACGGGAGTGTTAGGGTTGCGGGTGTGGGTGTGGTTACGTTAATTGGTGCAAACCATCGTTGAACTTAGTATCTGTTTGTGTCACAGTGACTCCGGTGATTGCTAGAGTGTTGTTGTTGCCGGTTGTCGTCACATTGACTGTACCTGTAACGATGTAACACCCGATGCTATGGGTGTAAGGCTTCGTAGTTTTAGTTGCTGTAGCAATATCCTTAATGCTTTCAACTCTATTGACAGGTTCTCCTTCCGACAACGTGTATGTAAATGTCACTTCTGACGAGACTCTCTTGTTGCTTCCGCTTTGTTTGTTCTCCGTATTGGAGTATGTATAGGTCATACTCACAACAGAAATGTGGATATTTGTTGCTGGGATGGGTTGCTTATAGCTGCTATCGCACATATCGCAAGTGTAGGTCATCTCACCATCTACACAGCACGTTGCTGGAGTGGTGGTTCTGCCAACATACGCATGGTCGGACTTCTCTATTAGCTCCGTGTAGAGAATTGCTTCGCAGAAAGCGCAAGAGTACGTCATTTCGCCCTCGTCTTCGCACGTCGCATCTTTGGTGACCTCGCCATTATTCGCTTTGCAATCGAGTGCGGGTACTATGCTGTCTTCGTCAACGCACTCGTAGTCACATCTGGAGCACGTTTTGGTCGTGTAGCCGTCCTCCGTGCAAGTCGGGTCGGTGACTTCTGCTTCGTAAGCGTGGCCTTCTGCAGTAACTTTGTCGTCATCATAGCTGTCGCCGCAGGTGGAGCATGTGTATGTCGTGTAGCCTCCTACTTCGCAGGTCGGGGCCGTGACTACTCCTACGTAAGCGTGGCCGAGCGCGTCCCCTTTGTCTTCAATATACTCGTCGTCACATCTGGTGCAGGTGTACGTCGTGAAGCCTTCATCTTCGCAGGTCGGGGCTGTGACTACTCCTACGTAAGCGTGGCCGAGTGCTTCCACTTTGTCTTCAATGTACTCGTTTCCGCAGTCGCATGTGTAGGTCGTGAAGCCTTCATCTTCGCAGGTCGGGTCGGTGATTACATACGAGTAACTATGCTCATGGTCGATTGACGGTATTTCATCTATTTTGGTTTCATAGCATCGTTGGCAAGTGTAGGTCATTTCACCCGATGTTGTCTCTGTCGGTTCGAGCGTGATTTTTCCATCGCCCCAATCGTGGCCGAGCGCGCCCTTAAAATCTCCGGCTTTGCTATCTCCACAAACCGTGCACTTGTAAACCGTTGAGCCTTTTTCTTCGCAGGTAGGATTGGTGACTTTTCCTTTCTCCCAGGCGTGTTTGCCGGATGCCGGTAAGATTTCCACGTCTGTCTCGTCGCAACGGCTGCATTTGAATAGTATTAGGCCGTCCTCTTTGCACTTCGGATCTTTGCTGCTTATTGTCTTTGAGAAGTCGTGGCCGAGCGCGTTCTTATACTTGGCTTTGTAGCTACTCTTGCATCCGCAGGAACATGAGAAAACTGTATAGCCTTTTTTGGTGCAGGTTGGGCGGACAACTGCCTTTTTGCCATATTTGTGGCCTGGCGTTGGCAGATCGTCTCCTTCTCCTTCTCCTTCTCCTTCTCCTTCTCCTTCTCCTTCTCCTTTTCCTTCTTCTTCATCGTCGCCGCTGCCGCCGTTCTCGTCGTCGCCGCCGCCGTTCTCGCTGCCGCCGTTCTCGTCGTCTTCGCCGCCGTTCTCGGCGTCGCCGCCGCCGTTCTCGTCGTCGTCGTCTGCATCGTCATCAGCATCTTCTTCGTCTGCGTCGTCGTCCGCATCGTCGTTGTTGTTCGTGGTGTCGTCGTCGTCGCTGCCAGTGCCATTGTTGTCGTCCGGACTCTTGTCACCGTCATCCGAACCCTTGCCTGTGTCGCTCGTGTCGGTGTCGTCGTTGTCGTTCGCGTCATCTGCCTCTGCATCCGTGTTGTCGTCTGCGTCTGCATCCGTGTTGTCGTCTGCGTCTGCATCCGTGTTGTCGTCTGCGTCAGCCTCAGCCTCTGCGTCAGCCTCTGCCTCCACGTCCGCCTCCGCCTCTTCGTCCGCCTCTGCGTCTGCGTCTGCGTCCGTCGCCGGGGTCTTGTCTTTAACTGCCACCGGCTTGCGCAGTTGCTTCAATGTGTACTCCGCCATCGGGACATCATCTTCTACTATGTTGCGCGCCGCATCTACTCCATATAACAATGAGAGCAACTCAGCGAGAGAGACATAATCGCGAAGGCGCAGATCCTGGTCCGCATGGCCGCCCGTTTTCGCGTTCCCGGTGAAGAACGCGACGGCGTCCGCGAATGCGGGGTTGTTTTCCAATATGGCGGCAGCGTCCGCGTACAGCGCCGTCATGCCATCTTTCTGTACTTCCGGATTTCCCAGCACCCTGTGGACCATCAATGCGAAATGGAGCTTCGTCAGTTTTGCGTTCGGCATGAAGCTGCCGTCCTTGTGACCAACGATGTACCCATAGCCCGCCGCTGCCGAAACCGCATCATAGAACCAGTCCCCGGGGCCAACGTCCGTGAACGCTGCGCTGCCCGTTGCCGTAATATTGAAGAACCCGTTTATGATTGCGACAGCTTCCGCCCGCGTAAGGGGCGCGTCCGGATCGAGTGTCCCGTCGGGATAGCTACCGATGATGTTGTCCTGGTATGCGCTGAGAATCTCGGCTCTTGCCCAGTGGCCTGATATGTCCGGGAAAGCTTCAGGAAGCTCCGTGTCGGCTGCAAAGGCAGGCACGGCCAGGGTGAGTGCCAGCGCCACTGAGGCGATAATTGCTACAAGCTTCTTCATGATGAGTCTGTTGCCCCCATTAAAAAATAATATGCCTCTTTTCTTATGGGGTTGGGGTTCCCTTTTTTCAGCCGTGTTTTGGGAGTTCGGTTCTCCTTCTACTCGAACGCTTCCTCGGTGCGCTTGTTTTCTCTTTAGTCGTCCCTCCGTAGCCCGCTGTTGGCGCCTGGGAGTCTTTGGGCGGATCGCCCTTGTACTGTTTTTTGACCTCCTTTCGGTTTGTTCAGCGCCGCAATCGCGCGGGTCGCCGCTTGTTCACGCAAAGGAAGACCACTGCACCGGAATTATGGTTCCTCCCCCAGTCCCGCTGTGGCCTTATTCGCTAATGATAACCGCAAGTTGTCACAGCAGCGTCACAATATCAAAATTTCGAGAGGTTTTTGTGACGACGCAAAAGCGCAAAAGGCGCAAAAGGCGCAAAAGGCGCAAGGGGCGCACACAGCGCGCCCCTACGGTTCGTTGTTGAATTATCGCGTATGGTTGAAATATCGCGCAGGACAACCCCCGCCGTCTGCGAACGGCACCCCGTTCGTGCGCGAAGGGGGCATGTTGGGATTGTCACGCCCGGAGCCCCAGCCAATGGCACCTCCTTCGTGCGCGAAGGGGGCATGGCTGGAGACGTCCTGTACACGGCGCGGTTTATCATTTCTGGCTGGGGCAACAGTAACCATTAACGACCAATATACACCCTGTTGGGGAGTTTATTGGACAGGTTATGGTACATAATGGATTTAGCTGGATGTTAGCTGGATTTAGCTGGTTTAGCTGGTTTAGCTGGTTGGTTCCACAGCCTGCGTTAGCCGACTTGCCGATCGACCAAGCGGACCGGACGGAAAACGAGAGCAGCCCGTGCGCGGCATACACATGATTTAGCGTAGTCATTGAGAGTATTACGAAGCAAACCACTATCTATAGTGAGTTCTATTCTTTTCTTTCTTGCATTGTACGTCTGAACGTGCTAATATTATCTTATTATCTTGACTTAGTGCTGATAACGAGGTTTTTCAGTGGACATAGACTGGATGACCTCGGGGAAGCAGGTATCTAGTGAGAATCGAAGTGCGTCGCGTTTTTCGATTTTAGATTTGGGCTGCGAGGCAGTCCGCCAGTAAAGTGTCTATGCACAAGAGCGAGGGTTAATGATGGCAAGTATAAGGCTTCAGTTTGCGGAAGCGATCAGGGACTTACTCAAGGCAATCGGCTTCATGCCGATAGATGGACTGAATGACGCCTACGCAAAGCGATACTCACTGCACAAAGGCTATTCCATTAGTGTCGATGTTTCTGCTGAACGCATAGAGTATGCCGACCCTTCTTTTTGCATGGCGGACCAAATCAAGGTTTGGGATGGCGCGACCAGCAATTTTTCACAAACCGAAAACCTTGTGGTACTTGAATGCGTCAACCGACTGCTGGAAAAGGGCTACTCGCCTGATTGCATCGAACTTGAAAGAGTTTACCCGTCGGGGCACGGGCATTCGGGCCGCCTTGATGTGCTGGTGAATACGGATCGTGGGCAGGCATTCCTAATGGTCGAGTGCAAGACATGGGGCAAGGAATACGATAAAGAGCACCGGAAGATGCTTGCCAATGGTGGGCAGCTATTTACGTATTTTAAGCACGCGACGGCTGCCAGGCATTTGTGCCTATATGCTTCCCGATTGCTTGGCAAAGAAGTTGAGTACTTGAGTAGCATTGTTGACGTTCAGGATGAATGGGCAGCGCTGTCCGAGACCAAGGACATCTATGAGCACTGGCACAAGGTTTTCAAGAAGAATGGCATATTTGAGTGTTACGCCACGGCTTACAATATCGTCCACAAACGATTGGTCCATAGAGATCTGGAAAACCTGCGACAAGAGGACAGCGGGAAGATATTTCATCAGATTACGTCGATACTTCGGCACAATGGGGTCTCTGACAAACCTAACGCCTTCAACAAGCTGCTCAATCTCTTTGTGTGCAAGATAATTGATGAGGACAAGAACGAAGAAGATGAACTCATGTTTCAGTGCTGGGAAGGCATGTCCGACGAAGATCTGCAAATGATTCTGAATGATCTGTACAAAAGTGGAATGGAGCGCTTTCTGAACATCGACGTAATCGACCTCACTACAGAAGACATAAACAGCATTGTCAGCCGTTCCGCTGGCAGCGATAAAAATGCCGAACGTGAAAAACTCATTGATTACCGGCTGAAGAAAAGCCCGACTTTCGCCTTTCTAGAAGTTTTGGACAACAAGACTTTTGCGCTCAACGCGAAGATCGTTCGTGAAATCGTCGAACTGCTGCAAGGATACAAATTCCGATACGAGCGCAAGCATGAGTTCTTGGGAAACTTCTTTGAGCTTCTGTTGAATACGAGCATGAAGCAAGAAGCCGGACAGTTCTTTACTCCTGTTCCTATTACGAGATTCATAATCTCGTCTCTGCCGACCAACAAACTCGTACAAGGACGTATCGACTCAAAATCAAGTGACCCCCTCCCGTCAGCAATTGATTACGCTTGCGGAAGCGGTCACTTCCTCACCGAGTACATGTCCCATTTGCAGGAGATTATCGAAACTGTCGATATCTCCAAAGCATCGCCGAGTGTCAAGAACCTGTTTAGCTCATGGCGCGAGAGCGTGAAGTTCTCTTGGGCCGATGAGTACGTTTACGGAATTGATTTTGACAATAGGCTCGTGAAAACTACTAAGGTCAGCGCATTCTTCAACGGCGACGGCGAAGCCACTGTCATTTGGGGCAACGGTCTTGACAGTTTTGAAAAGTCACTCGAATATAGGGGCAAGCTAAAATGCACTTTGCCCAACAACAAAAAGGACAACGGGCAATTTGATATCCTTATATCAAATCCGCCCTACTCGGTCCAGTCGTTCAGACGTATGCTGAAGCACGGAGCAGAGTCGTTTGAACTCTTTAGCGGTTTGACTGACAATAGTTCTGAAATAGAGTGCTTGTTCATTGAACGCACAAAACAGTTGCTCAGAATTGGCGGCTGGGCGGGCATTGTGCTGCCCAGTTCGACATTGACTAACGGAGGGATTTACTCTCGGGCCAGGGATATCATTTTCAGGCACTTCCACATACGAGCAATTGTCGAGCTTGGTTCCGGGACATTCATGAAAACAGGGACAAACACCGTTGTGCTGTTTTTGGAGCGCCGCAAGGACAGCGAGTGCGAGAGCGTCATGCAGGCTATCGACTCATTTTTCGCAAACAGGCGCGATGTCACCGTTTTTGGGATCGAACATGCCTTTTCGGCATTCGTAGCCAATGCCTATGAGGGCCTGACGTTTGACGATTATGTTTCATTCATAAATGAAAACGCGAACGAGTCAATGAGGTCACACGATCTGTGGAAGGATTATGTCCTGGACTTCGGAGAAGAACCGTATAGGCGAGCGTTTGGCATAGAGAGAGAAAAAATGCTGTGCTTCATGATGACGTACAAACAGAACACAGTCATAGTGAAGCCCGGGCAAAGCAGGCAGGACGAAAAGGAGTTCCTGGGCTATGAGTTCAGCGAGCGTCGCGGGCAAGAAGGGATAAGGTATCTGCCTGGTGGTACTCTGCTTTATGATGAAAACGCAAATGCGCTTAACACGAAAAAGGTCAATGCCTATATCCACAATGCCTATCTGGATGGACCGGAGCTAGAGGTTGACGAATCATTGACGAAGTTCCTGACATATGGAAGGATGAGCGGGTTCATTGAGTACGGGACAAGCAAGTTTGAGAAGAGAGTGAACCTAAAGAAACGGGCAGGGATGGGCTCGCCGTTCCCGTTGGTTCGACTAGGAGAGCTAGTAGCTGTCGTCGGTGGACTCTGGATCGGAGACAAACCCCCATTGAGAAAGATACATGTCATACGCAACACGGATTTCACTCTTGACGGGCGGTTGCTGGTCGACGGTATCGCCGAAATAGATGTTGAGGAAAGCGCTTTTTCCTCTCGCAGGCTCGAATGCGGAGACATACTCCTTGAGAAATCCGGCGGTAGTTCAACGCAAGCTGTGGGACGGGTAGTTTTTTTCAATATCGCTGACGGAGAGTATTCGTTTTCGAACTTCACGTCGCGCCTTCGCGTAGTGGACAGCAGGGTCAACAGCAGTTACCTATACAGAGTTTTGCATTACTATTACGCCATAGGTGGGACATTTCCATTGCAAAAAGATGGAAAGAGCCAATTGAAGAATCTGGACATGGATGGTTACGCCAAGATTAGGATCCCTGTCCCGCCAATGCCCATACAGGAACAGATCGTCACGCTATGCGAGAAGTCCGCCAGGGCGATCGAGGGCGCAAGAGCAGAAATAGAGCTATTGCGCAATGGAATAACGAAAAGATTCAGTGAGGTATTTGGCGATCCGGTATCGAACCCAATGCGCTGGGAAACGAAAGCGCTCGGTGAAATGGGCGCGCTGAAGAATGGCTTGAACTATGGCCGGCGCGACACAGGGTATGCCATCAAGTGCCTAGGTGTGGGCGATTTCGGAAACCTGTACAAAATCGGCGATATGAGCGGCCTTTCGGAAATCGTTCTTTCGTCCGAGCCGTCTTCTGACTACCTTTTGAAAAATGGCGACATTTTGTTTGTTCGTTCCAACGGAAACAAAACGCTGATTGGCAGAAGCGTAGAAGTGTTCCCCCATGACCAGCGCATTACTTACAGCGGGTTTTGCATCCGCTTTAGAAATGAATGCCCCAAGGTACTGACTGCTTACCTGAATCATGCTTTGCATTATCCTACTCTCAGAAGAGCTTTGCTGAGTGACGGGCGAGGGGCGAACATAACTAACCTGAGCCAACAAGCAATAAAGGCCGTGCGAGTGCCAATACCGCCGTTCGAACTGCAAGCGGAGTTTGCCAAGTACATTGATGCTGTAGAAGAGTCGATTGTTGGTCTATCGCTTGAAATCAAAGCGTATGAGAGTGGATATATGGATATTTTCAGGAGCGTTTTTGGTTAGGCAGCGCGATCACTTTTCCGCCCATGGCGCCGCACTCGGACTCGTCGTGGGTTACGAACACGACCGTCTTGCCCCTGCTCATCTCCTTCGCGTAGAGCATGACCATCTCTTTCGTCCCGGCGTCGAGCCCCTTGAAGGGCTCGTCCATGAACAGGACGTCGTACTCGGCCGCGAGCGCGCGCAGCAGCGCCACGCGCCGCCTCTGACCGCCGCTCATGCTCCGCGCCGTCTGCGTGGCGCAGCCCGGGTCCAGCCCCACGGCCGACATCGACCCGGCGATCCAGTCCGCCTTGGGCGGCGCCTTGCATACGAGCCGTATGTTCGCTGCGGCGCTCAGGTTCTCGCAGAGCCTGTCCTCCTGGAAGACGGCGCTTTTCCGCACGTCCGACATGCCCACCACCTTCCCGCTGTCCGGCAGCTCCAGCCCCAGCATGATGCGGAGCAGCGTGGTCTTCCCCTGCCCGGACGACCCCATGATGCAGGTGACGGAGCCGGTCTCGATCTGGCAACTGAAGCGGTCTAGGACCACGTTCTGGCCGTATGCCTTCCTGACGTCAACAAGCTCAATAGCCATATTCCCATCCGCCTTTCAAAATACGACCTTCATCAACCTTCTGCGTCCTTCTGCATCCTTCTGCGTCCTTCTATTAGTCCGCTTAAGTTGGCATAACGCAAACAAAAAACAAGTTGTTTCGTTACCCTCGTCTACCAGCCACCAGCCACTAGCCACTGTGGGCTGCGCGCTGCGCGCTGCGAAGCAGACCTTTATCATCCTACAGCGTCTCGACCCTGCCTATCAGGCAGCGCACAAGGAACATGAACAGCTTTTCGAACAGCAGGCTGACGATAACGATCGTCGCCGTCCACGCAAACAGGTCCGGCGTGGCAAAGAACACCTTCGCCATGTACAGCTTCTCGCCCATGGAGCCCTTCGGTATCCCGATGACTTCCGCCGCGACCCCCGCCTTCCAGCACAGGCCGAGCCCCAAAAGGCAGGCCGACTGGAAGAACGGCAGGACCTGCGACACGTAGATGTACATGATCCTCCGGCGCCTGGGCACCCCGAAGACCTTCGCCATTTCCAGCAGCTTGGCGTCGGTGCTGCTGATGCCCTTGAGCACGTTCGTGTATATGATGGGCAGGACCATCAAGTAGGATATGACCACCGAAAGGTTACGGGAAGACACCCATATCAGCACGAGGATAGTGAACGAAGCCACGGGCGTCGTCTTGATGAACAGGATGGCCGGCGCGAGGAATTCCTCCACCCTGCGGAAAATCGCGGCAAACGCCGCGAAAAGCACCCCCGACACGGTCGCCAGCATGAATCCGGCGGTTATGCGCGAGAACGAGAACAGCACCGACTGCCAGAAGCTTATCTCCTTGACCAACTGCGCGAGCCTGAGGACGACCGCCACAGGGGATACCAGGAGTATCCCCTGCCCGATGTAGACGCTCAACCCTTGCCATGCCAGCAGCCACACGGCCACGGACCAGAGGCGCAAGGTCCGTTTCGGCTTATCTGATGTAATAGAACTCTTCACTCGGCAATGCGCCTCCCACAGATTGAGGGTTTTGCTCGAATAGGACTCTCAAGTAGCCGGAAAGTTTCTGTACCATTTCCTGCCCCGTAATGAACGTTATGTTGCAGTAGGGTATGGCCCTCCGCGCGACGGCCTCGGGAAAAATCTCGTATTTGCCGACCAGCGCGGCGGTCTCGTCCACGCTGCTGTTCGCAAAGTCCACGGAGACCGCGTAGCGGCTGAGGAAGTCCGACACTGCGCCCGGGTTCTGCTCGGCGAACTCCGTGCGCACCACGACCACCCCCGTGACCAGGGCGCTCGGGTCGTCCGACTTTTCCTGCAGCCTCTCCCACTCCTTGTTCAGGTCGAGGGCTATCCTGATGTTCTCGTTCGACATCTGCGCCGAAGTGACGAACGGCTGCGGCAGCACCGCTATGGCGCTGTCGTGCGAGGCGAGCGCCGCGACGCTTTCGGTGTGCTCGGACTTCCATTCGATGGAAAGGTCCCTCTCGGGGTCTATGCCGTTCGCGCCAAGGATGTAGTTCAGGTCGTACTCGGGCGACTTCCCCTTGAACGCCGAGTAGACCGTCCTGCCGCGCAGGTCCCCGATGGACGAGATCGTTTCGCCGTTCTCGACGATGTACATCATCCCCAGCGTGCTGACCGCGATGACCTGCACCGCGCCCTGCGTGTTGTTGTACAGGACCGAGGAGAGGTTGGCCGGGACGGCGGCAATGTCGATCTTGCCCTGGACGATCCTGGGCACTATCTCGTCGGCGGAGGCGACGATCTCGAAGGAGAAGTCGTTCGTGTCGATCGCGCCGCTGTCCGCTTCGTCCATCAGCTTGACCATGCCTATCGAGGACGGCCCCTTGATGGCGGCGACGTTGACGGCGGCCGGCCGGCCGGCCCCGTCGCCCGCGCAGGCGGAAAGCGCAGCCGCGCATAGGGCGGCGACGCATATGGCAATAAGCATTCTTTTCATGGTTCTGCGCTTGGCTACCGCTCGCTGGCGCCGGGTGACATGTCTGCGCCGGGTGGCCCGCAGGGCCGGGTGGCTTGTCTGCGCCGGGTGGTTGTGACCGGTAGCTGTTGCTACTCCTTTCCGTTTCAACATAAAATGTAGAGTATTGCATCTTTTTCTATATTGTACTATAATCCCCCATAGAAATCTGTCGCCATGGCAACACATCAGTAAATTCTTTTTGGAGAATTTGTAGAATTTGTAGAAAGGAATGATTATCGGCATGGAAAGGAAGCACCTAGCGGCCCTGCACAAGGCATACCTGTTCCGGGGGCTGGACGAACGGGACCGCGCCGCCCTGACGGACTGCTTTGCCCCGAAAGTCAAGCGCTTTTCGAAAAACGAGACCATACACTTCACGGGGGACTCGATCGCGCACATCGGCGTCATCCTCAGCGGCACGGCGCGCGCGTACCTGGAGCACGTCAACGGGAACCAGGTGGTCATGTCGACGCTGGCGCCCCTCAGCGTGTTCGGCGAGATACTGGCCAGCACGAGGACCCAGCAGAGCCCCGTGACGGTCTGCGCCACGTCGGACGTGACTGCCGCGTTCATCGAGTACGAGAAGGTCTGCTCGATGTGCACGGCGGCCTGCTCGGCCCACATGGTGTTCCTGCAGAACATGCTGAAGGTAATCGGCGACAAGTACTTCCAGTTGTTCGACAGGATCGGCATCCTGCGCGAGAAGACGCTCAGGGCAAAGATAACCGCGTACTTCTCCGAATTGAGCGGCAGCGGCGAGACCGCCGCCGTCACGATACCCTTCTCCAAGACGATGCTTGCCGACTACCTGCTGGTGAACAGGAGCGCGCTCTCGAAGGAGCTCAACAAGATGGAGCGCGACGGCCTCATCGCGGTCGACGGGCGGGACGTGGCGCTGTCGGCGGAGCTGCTGCGCGGGGGAAGCTGAAAATGGAAAATGGAAAATGGAAAATGGAGAATCATTGGACAATATCAACATGCGGGCGGCAGGTTGCCACTAGCTCCTAGCGGTCCGAAGGCCGCTTCAGCCTTTTCAGGATCCTCATCGCCTTTCTGTAGTTCTCCTTGCCCTTTTTGTACAGCAGCTTCTCGTCCGTCGGCTCGAACCCGCACGCCCTGTATATCCCGATCGCCTTGTAGCTCCACGTCTGCGTCTTCAGGAACAGCGGGACGTCCCCGTTGAGCTCTACCAGCAGCTCGGTGGCGCGCGCGATTATCGCCTTGCCGAGCCCAAGCCCCTGGCGCCGAGGCTCGACGCCGACCCACAGCAGCCACGCGCGGCGCTCTCCGCCGACGTCGGACCACCATGCCGTTGCGGTGGCGACCTTCGCGCCGCCGCTGTCCTCCACGAAAAGGCAGCGCCTGCGAAGCTCGGCGGCATGCGGCGCGAACTTTTCCTTGAAGAGGAGCAGCGCGGCGAACTCGCTGTCGAACTCGAGCACGGACGTTTCGATCCTCGCCCAGTCCGACTCGTCGCCGCTCCTGTAGAGAGAGAACCGGTAGCCTTTCGGCAGGGCGTACTGCGGCACGGGCGCCCCGGCCTCCCTGCGCATATACAGTCCCGCGTACGGCACTTTTTTGTCCAGCATAGACCCCGCCCTCCATTGGGTGATATTAGGCAGCGGACGCGCAATGCGCACCCCTACAAACTGGATACCGACCCTGCGGGCGAACACAGTTCGCCCCTACAGATTTACACCAGGACCCACCAAATAATTCTCCATTTTCCATTTTCCATTTTCCATTTCCCCCGCAAAGCGGGCCTTTAGCGTACCACTGCTGCCATTTTTTGTCAATTGCGTCAATTCCGCCGATTTCTGTCCTGATTGGATATTCTGTGAATATTTATCCTTGCCACTCCACTGCTACTGTGGTATCATGAGCCAGGAAAAATCGGAGGTGGTAGAATTGGGCACCGCGTATTTGATACTTGAAAACGGGACCGTTTTCAAGGGGCGGTCGTTCGGGCACGACGGGGAAGCCATCGGCGAACTAGTCTTTACGACCGGCGCGACAGGATACCTTGAGACTCTATCGGACCCAGCGTACTACGGGCAAATCGTCCTACAGACATTTCCCCTGATAGGCAATTACGGCGCTATCGCGGAAGACTTCGGGGACGGGTCCGTACACCCCAGTGCGTATATCGCGAGAGAATGGTGTCAAGAACCTTCAAACTTCAGGAGCGAAGGGAACCTTGACTCTTTTTTGCGCGAGCACAAGACGCCCGGCCTGTCCGGCATAGACACGCGCGCCCTCACGCGCATCATCCGCGAAGAGGGTACGATGAACGCGATGCTGTCGAAGACCCCGGAGCTTAGCGGAGAGCAATGGTCCGCGCTGCGGGGGTACAAAGTGACAGGGGCGGTGGCGGAAGTTATGAATAGAGAAACAGGGAGCGAGTCGTACCGCAACATTACAGGCGTTCCAGGGTGGTCTCAAAACGCCCGCTTCTTGCTCTGGGATTTCGGCGGCTCCCAGATGCTGTTCAGTTTGCTCACTGACAGCCGCTGCGTGTCCGCAGTAGC
>Ga0123353_10009312_pt1 | contig 13535 bp, 17 predicted proteins | sample TergutLab28metaG_3_FD_92763 | JGI IMG/M metagenome (GOLD analysis project Ga0123353, IMG submission 92763) | Labiotermes labralis P3 segment gut microbial communities from Petit-Saut dam, French Guiana - Lab288 P3 | ecosystem: Host-associated > Arthropoda: Insects > Digestive system > Gut ... | reverse complement strand
TGGATCCCAAGTCGAGAACAAGATGCGGGAGAAGTGGCTATGTTATCTTGACGAGAACGGTGAAGAAGCGCTGATCGAACAGCTCAAGGAGCGTGACGCGCTAAGCGCCGAGTTGATCGATCCGCATAACCATAAACGGGTCATTCGTGCGCTTGAGATGTGGGAAACGGGTGATTCGTATTACCAGCAGGCGCTGCATTTCAAAGAGCGGATACCGTACTACGATACGTGCTATATCGGCCTTACTCTTCCGCGAGAAGAACTCTACGACCGTATTAACACGCGGGTCGATAGGATGATCTCACATGGTCTGGTAGAGGAGGTGCGTCATCTCAAAGCGCGGGGCCTTGCAGGCACCTATACTGCGCAGCATGCCATAGGGTATAAGGAGCTCTTTTCTTACTTAGATAGCCAAGGTACTCTCGAGGATGCGATCGAGGAGATCAAGAAGCACTCTCGCCAGTATGCAAAACGGCAACTAACCTGGTTTAGAGGAGACGAACGTATACAATGGATTGAGAGTTCCGATGGCGATATTGCCGTGATGACTGATCGCGCGAATGAGATCATAGAGAGATTTGTACGAGGAGAGCGAAATGAATATCTCGTTTGACAAGATGCACGGATTGGGAAACGATTTCATCGTCATCGAGGATCTCATGAGTGAACTGGAATTGACCGCACAACAGATCCAAGAACTGTGCGACAGGAACTTCGGGATCGGCGCGGACGGCATAATCATACTGCGAAGATCTTCAGATGCGAACTCAGATTACACCTGGTTCTTCGCTAACGCAGATGGCACGATCCCAGAGATGTGTGGAAACGGTATCCGATGCGCCGCCCGCTTTCTCAATGATCGAGGTCACATTCCGGAAGATAAGCCCGGCATCGTCATCGACACCCTTGCCGGTCCGAAACATATCGAGGTAGTGCGTGATAAGAATGATAGCTTTGAACAGGCGATTGTCGATATGGGTCGTGCAGATTTCTCCTCTGAAGCGATAGGAGTAGATCTCGAACCGAATACTGCGCTCGATATCGAATTCACTACTGATGAAGACACGATCGAGACTCTCAGTCTTGAGGGAGTGATCGATCACTCGTTGGTCATCGACGAGACCGGTGAGGAAATTGTAATCACCTGCCTTTCGATGGGAAACCCGCATACCATCATCAATGTTGCGTCTCTCGGGTGTACGATCGAGGACGCACCGGTCCACGAGATCGGCCCGCTCATCGAAATGCACCCAGCTTTCTCTGATCGTACGAACGTGGAATTTATCGAAGTGATCGATGATAGAACGATCAACGTTCGTGTCTGGGAGCGTGGCTGTGGCGAGACACTTGCGTGCGGTACGGGTGCCTGCGCATCTGCGGTTTATGCTTATATCCAGGGAGCAGTCCACGATGAGGTCACCGTTCGCCTATTAGGCGGTGATCTTCTTATTACTACCGATCCGGCATCGCTCGAAGTACGGATGGCAGGTCCTGCCGAACTTGTGTATGCTGGAACAGTTGAAGTAAAAGAGTAAGAGAAACTAACTATTTGAGAAGGAAAGCAGGTACCCCATGAAGTTCGCGGCAAAGCGTCTAGAAAATCTTCCTCCGTATCTTTTTGCGGAGATCGATCGAAAGCGTGACCTCCTTCTTGCCGAAGGCCATGATGTGATCTCGCTCGGCATCGGTGATCCCGATATGCCGACCTTTGACAATATCGTCGAGAAGATGAAGGAAGCACTCGATAATCCCGCAAATCATAAATACCCTTCCTACGCAGGAGCGCCTCGATATCGTGCGGCATGCGCCGAGTTTATGAAGCGTCGTTTTGGTGTCGTGGTCGATCCTGATACCGAGGTATTGGCACTCATCGGATCCAAAGAGGGCATCGCGAACCTATTTCCGGCATTCGTTGATCCCGGTAGCTATACTTTGATCCCGGGGGTGGGCTATCCGGTCTATGACGGAGGCGCGATCATCAACGATTCACTTTCCTACTGGATGCCTATGAATGATGAGAACGAGTGGCTCGCTGATTTCGAGTCGGCCCCTCCCGAGGTGCTGGAAAAAGCGCAAATGATGATCATCAATTATCCGAACAATCCGACCTCAGCGATTGCGCCCGTCGAATATTTCGACAAAGCGATCGAATTCGCTCTAAAGAACGAGTTGCTCTTGATCCATGACAACGCATATGTCGATGTCACCTTCGATGGTTATGTGGCTCCCAGCATTCTTGAGCGCCCGCGAGCGCGCGAGTGTTGCATCGAACTGTTCTCGACCTCGAAGTCGTACAACATGACCGGGTGGCGCTGTGCATTTGCTGCAGGGAATGCGGATGCGATAAAGACGCTCGGCACCGTGAAGTCGAACATCGATAGTGGTATCTTCACCGCGATCCAGGACGCGGCGATAGAAGCCTTCCTCGGTCCGCAGGATGGAACTGATAAGATGAAGGACCTGTACCAGGAGCGTCGCGACGCGGTCCTTTCAACACTTGAGTCGATGGGGATCGACGCGCTACAGTCCAAAGGGACGATCTTCATCTGGGCCAAGGTACCTGATGGCTATACCAGTGCCGAATTCGCCGAAAAGGTGCTGCTTGATGCGCATGTCATCATAGCGCCCGGCAACGCATACGGGCCTTACGGAGAAGGATACTTTCGCATCTCGCTTGCAACACCCACTCCTCGTCTGATAGAGGCGCTCGGGCGCATGCAAAAGATCATGTAACCGCGCAGGCGTTTCCTAATAACAAGTTGCCCTATTCGGAGAGTAAGCTGTGCTTTGAGTGCATGCCCTATGTATTTCCTCAGGAGACGTTAATAGGACGGTACCATTGAGTCAGGTCAATTCTGCGTGGAGAGATTTTGAGGTGGAACTATGGTCGAGACCCATCATGTGACTGACAATATTGAAGATGTAGCGATTCTTGTTGGGGTCGACACCGGGACCAGCAAGGGATTGCTCGATACGCAAGACTCACTCGATGAGCTCGCTCGTTTGTGCGATACGCTCGGCGCATCGGTTGCTGGAATCATCATTCAGAAACGTGACCGCATCCATCCGAACACATATATTGGAAAAGGGAAGGTCGAAGAGCTTATCGATCTCGTCAAGAGCCTCAAGGCTAATGTGGTCATCTGTGATGATGAGATATCTCAACGTCAACAGGAAAATCTTGAAAAAGCACTCGGCGATGACATCGTGGTCATGGATCGGACCGCTCTTATCCTTGATATTTTTGCCCTACACGCGACGACGCGAGAAGGAAAGCTGCAAGTCGAGCTCGCAACACTTCAGTATGAGCTACCGCGATTACGAGGGAAGTGGACCCATCTGGAGAAGGAGAAGCTCGGCGGTGGCGTGGGTTTTCGATTCGGGATGGGCGAGTCTCAACTTGAAGCAGACCGTCGTCTCGCCCGAGATCGCATCAGCGAGTTGGGCAAACTCCTCAAAAAGATCGAAGCTGAACGAAAAGTTCAGCGTAGCAGGCGCGAGCAGAGTGGAGTGTATCGGGTAGCGCTCGCTGGTTACACCAATGCCGGAAAGTCCACGCTGCTGAACTCGCTGACCAATTCGGATGTACTGGTCTACGATAAACTATTTGCGACGCTCGATTCGACCACGCGTGAGATGGAACTCCCCTCAGGGCGCAAGGTAACGATCACCGATACGGTCGGGTTCATATCCAAGCTACCGCACGAATTGATACAAGCGTTCAAATCTACACTCGAGGAAGTCAATGAAGCGGATCTCTTATTGCATGTTTGTGATGGCTCTTCAATGCAGGTCGATGAGCAGATTGCGGCGGTAAATGCAGTTCTTGAAGAGATCAGCGTACATAATGGAGACCAACTATTGGTCATCAACAAGGCTGATCTTATTTCTGAGGAGCGAAAGGCTGAGCTCACCAATGATCATCCTGGCGCGGTCTTCATCTCAGCCCTTGTCGGGGATGGTCTTGAGGCTTTGCGGGAGAAGATCGAAGAGATATGCGTTGAGAGTCAACCGCCCGTCAAAGTTATGATTCCTTTCGATCGTGGAGATCTGGTCCAGCTTGCCTACGACGCAGCATCGGTCAGTGAGGAAAGCTACACCGACGAAGGAACCACACTGGTGGTGCAGGCGTCACAACCGGTCATCAGCCGGCTGCAGGAGTTTATCGTAAAGGATTAAACGACCTGACGGATAAGACCGACGACTTTGCCGGCAATACGTACCTCATCAGTGCAACGTATCGGCTCATATTGGCTGTTCTCAGGCTGAAGACGGATCGCGTCTGCTTCCCGATAGAATCGTTTCACAGTCGCCTCATCATCGATTATCGCGACGACGACATCTCCGTTATTTGCAGTCTCCTGTTGGCGCACAACGACGAGGTCGCCATCGAATATCCCTGCCTCGATCATCGAGTCTCCGTTCACTTTCAACATGAAGGACGTCCCGTTCACGAATGATGCAGGGTAGGGGAGCGTATCGACGATATTCTCCTCAGCAAGAATGGGGGCTCCTGCTGCTACTTGACCGATCACCGGGATAGCGATGATCTCTCCGACATCAGAGGCAGGGCCGAGATAATCAGACGTCTCGCGTGGGAACTCGATCGCGCGTGGCTTGTTCGCGTCACGAATGATGTATCCCTTATCCTGGAGAGTGCTGAGATGGGCATGAATGGTGCTCGTTGAGGTACGATTCAGGCCATTCATGATCTCACGCACCGTCGGAGGATATCCCTTTGCGCGTGTCTCGGATAAAAGGTAGCGGTAGACTTCCGCTTGCTTCTTGCTCAGATCATCGTATGACACGATGCACCCCTTTCTTGGCATCGGTAGTTCCTCATAGGGTAAGTATATAACAAAAAACAAACATAATCAAACAAATGTTCGTATTTCGCTTGACAAACATATGTTCGATTGCTTACTATGGAAGCGAACATATGTTCGCACTAAACTGTACTACGAACTTGTTACAGTGAGATATGTCAAAAGAAGGGAAGATGAAATGAAGAAATTGATAACAGACGCACCCGTACAGACTACGGCAGAGCTGGTCGCTATTGTCCTCATGGTGGCGGTACTCTTCATCAGATAGGCCCTCAATCTATACGAGCTTGATTCTGCCACATTGTGTTACGCTATATCTAGTGTTTTCAATTGTATTAATGTCCTAGATATAGAGGTGGAGATGCGGTGTCCTAATTGCGGTTTTGATGACTCAAAGGTCGTGGACACCCGGACCACCGAAGGAGAAGATGCAATACGGCGTCGACGCGAATGCCTCGAATGCCAAACACGGTTCACCACCTACGAACGACGAGAAGAACAACCGATCACCGTCATAAAGAAAGATCGAACAACAGAACCGTTCGATCGCACGAAACTCATGCGCGGTATCATGACCGCATGCACCAAGCGACCTATTACTTCAAATCAAATAGATGCTTTGATAACTGATATCGAAAGCACATTGCAAAATGCCTACCAGTACGAGATAGAATCGACCGTTCTGGGAGATATGGTGCTCGTGCGCCTGAGAGAACTTGATCCGGTCGCCTATGTCCGCTTTGCCAGCGTCTACAAAGCCTTCCAGGATCTCGAAGAGTTTAATCAGGAACTCCTGGGGCTCAGTTAGCGGATGATGACCGATCCCCAACACACATTGATAGTTACTCGACTGCGAGAAGATGCGCAGCTGCCTCACTACGCACATGACGGAGATGCAGGTCTTGATCTCTATAGTGTTCAAGAGGTGACACTTGAGCCGTTCGAACGTGCGTTGATACCTACCGGCATCGCACTAGCGATCCCACCAGGGTATGCAGGGTATGTCATGCCGCGCAGCGGATTGGCGGTCAAATATGGTCTGAGTCTTGTGAATACCCCCGGTCTGATCGATAGCGGATATCGCGGTGAGGTACAGATATGCGCCATCAACCTTGATGCGCATTTTGCGATCACCTTGGGAGCAGGTGAGAGGATTGCGCAGTTGGTCATAGCACCCTACTCCCATGTCACTATCAAAGAGGTCGACACGCTCGATGAAACGCAACGCAACACCGGAGGTTTCGGTTCGAGCGGCACACGATAACGTCAGAAGGACTATCTTATCTGGAGCGATGGCAGAATGGTAATGAAGTGTGGCTGGGTCATTTGGAAAGGGAGGAAGACGGAATGGACAAATTCTTCAAGATAACTGAGAGAGGTTCTACTCTTTCGACTGAGATACTTGCGGGGGTGACGACATTTCTTACGATGGCTTACATCATATTTGTGAATCCCGCGATCCTCTCACTCGATGGGGCGCCGATCGGAGTACCCTATGATGCTGCTTTCATGGCGACCTGTGTTGGTGCCGGCCTTATGTGCATCCTCATGGGCATTTGGGCGAATCGCCCTATTGCGCTTGCTTCGGGAATGGGGCTCAATGCTATCGTCGCGTTCACGATCATCGGAGGCTTAGGTTATGATTGGCGAGAGGCTATGGCGGTCATCTTCGTCGAGGGAGTCATCATTACGATCTGCGTCCTCGTCGGCTTGAGAGAAGCGGTGTTCGAAGCGATACCGGCAAATTTGCGAAGAGCGATCGGAGTCGGTATCGGTCTCTTCATCGCATTCATCGGGCTAAAGAACGGGGGATTGGTCGTCGCTGATGAAGCGACCTACCTCACGATGGGGGCGTTGACTTCCTGGCCGGTCGTTGTAGCGTTGGTCAGCATCATCGTGACCGCGATATGTATGGCGTTTCACATCAAAGGTGACATCTTGATCGGTATTATTGTGGCGACGATAGTCGCGTTCATGACCGGTGTTGCTTCGCTTCCAGAGGGCATCATGCTCTGGCCGAATTTCGAGACTGCATTCGTTTCATTTGGCGCGCCTTTTCAGACAGTCGATGGTACTATGGCGTTACTCAGAGTATTCTCAAGCGCCACCTTGCTTCTTTTCGTATTCTCAATTCTAATGACCGACTTCTTCGATACGATGGGGACCTTGGTCGCAGTCGGTGAGGAAGCTGGATTTGTCGACAATGAGGGAGATATGGATGATGCGCGTGAAATGCTGCTTGTCGACTCCATCGCCGCTGCGTTCGGCGGTCTGATAGGCGCCAGTTCGATCACAAGCTACATCGAATCAGGTTCGGGTGTCAGCGACGGAGGACGTACCGGTATTACGGTGATCGTGACCGGGCTCTTGTTCCTTGTCGCAATATTCTTCCTGCCTATAGTCGGGGTGGTCCCGGCGGAGGCGACCGCCGGGGCGCTCGTGATCGTCGGATTCCTTATGTGTGGATCGATGCGTCACATTGACTGGTCTGACTTCGAGATCTCGTTCCCAGCGTTTCTCACTATGCTGGTGATTCCGCTGACCTACAACATTACCAACGGTATCGGTATAGGTTTCATTGCATTCGTCATTATCAAAGCGATTCGCGGAAAATTCGATGAGATCAAACCATTCATGTGGGTTGTTGCGATTGCGTTCCTCGTTGTATTCCTCGAGCCGATATATTCATCTTGGTTCTAGGGAATACTTGAGATATCTCATTGGAATAAGGCTGCGCAAGTATGAAAGGTTCTCTTGCGCAGCCTTTTAATACGTAGACCTGCACTTACTGTAAATGTCTGATAATGTATCTTATGAGATTATTGCATACATGTACGAAAACGCAGAGAGTTAGACACTATTCCCTATAAGATCATGCCAGAAGACGAGTCCAACGAAGTGATGTCGATACCATACTTCTGAGCAGGATGAGCCAGGACCGCTCTTGCGCGAAAATAGTAGTTAGTTACTTTGCGCAGTCGTTTCTTCTTTATCACCTTGACGGTGATCCTTCCCACATCCTCCTGTTGGAGCGCGGCGTCTCTGACACCCTCGAACGTTTCTAAGAGTGCTTCTCGTTGCGGCGCGTCAGCGAGCAGACGGATCAACAGATAACAGACGTCACCCACCGCATCACGAGATGCTTGCATCTCATGACCGACCTTCAAAGCATTGATATCCTCGAGAATGAAAGAAAGCTCGGTAACAGCATTATCGGCCACGACCTGCTCTATAACTCTATCCTTGTTCCATACGTATTCAAGGTGTGCGGCGATGGTCATCATGTAATGGGTCAGTAATTCACATGCGCTGTTATTTCGCACTCTACTTAACAGCATAGAGATCGGCTCACTCTTTCATCACTTTGCTACATGAAGCAGAACGTGCAGCGGTATATCGGAATCGAGCTTTTCTTCTCCCTTGAGAAAGTCAAGTTGCATAACGAACGCATAGCCCGCATTGGTCGCTCCGCAGTCTCTCACAAGTTCTGCCGCCGCTGCCGCTGTACCGCCAGTCGCGAGAACATCATCAACGATCAAGACGATATCCTCAGGAGTGATCGCCTGGGTATGGATCTCGATATTGTCGGTGCCATACTCGAGAATGTATTCAGCAGAAATCACCGGTCGAGGAAGCTTACCTGGTTTTCGTGCCGGAACGAAACCGGCGCGTAATTTGTAACATATGGCGCTCGCAAAAATAAAACCGCGCGCTTCCATCGAGAGTACTTTGGTAATGCCAGAAGTCAAAAACGGTGCGGTCAGTTGATCGATGGTGTAGTGAAAGATAGCGGGGCTCTCCAGAAGAGGTGTAATGTCCTTGAAGACGATGCCCTTCTTCGGCCAGTCAACAACATCAAGAATGTATTCTTCTATGTTCGGCAGTTCCATGGTGTCCGTCCTTTCGGTCTATCAGGGCTTTTATCGAAAAGGCTCCGATTAGAGGAGCCCCTTGAGTCGTCCATAGAGTGCTTTTTGAGCAAGGCGTGACTTGAGCGATGTTGTCACCTTCCCTATTTCGCGCAGCGCCTCATCGAGACGCTTTGCTGAGACATCGGTACGGATCCGATATGCCGGAGAGAGTATCTGCTCGAAGAAGTCGGCCTCTTTCTGAGATAGATAGGCATACATCTTCAAATGGCGAGGATCGACGCCGAAAGACTTAAGCTCCCACGCATCGACCGCGATCTCAGCGTCCACCCCGTCGATATATTCACCGCTCTTTCCGGTCCGTATCGTTATGAGACCGGTCTTAGCCAGATCCTGAATAAAGGAATCGGTGACACCCAGCTCAGTGTGGATCTGTTTGAGAAGGATACGGTTCTGCAGCGATGCACGGAATTCTTCGTGAGGGTTCTCGGCAATCTTATCGACATCACTCCCCTCCCCTTCCTCGATCTGTTCGAGACGTTCCTTGATGACCGAAAGTGGGAGAAAATGTTCGCTTTGCCATTGCAGGATCGTCTGGATACGCGCAATATTCTCGTCGGAGTATTTGCGGTATCCTCCGGGTGTGCGCGCCGGAGATACGAGTCCTTCATCTTCGAGATAACGAAGCTTTGAGACCGACAAGTCAGGATACTCGGTGCCAAGCTGGGCAACGACTTCGCTTATCGTTAAGTATGAGTCGCTTGCCATGAGCTCACCGAGGGCCGAGGCGACCTAGTTCGGATGGTTGGAATTGAACATGAGATGGAAGGTTCCGATCTGAATGCGATCGCCGTTGTGCAATTCCGATTCATCGACGCAGACACCATTAACGTAGGTGCCGTTAAGTGAGCCGGCATCACGAATGATGACCGTGTCACCTCGATGGACGATCGTCGCATGCTCGCGCGATACGGTCATATCGTTGAGGAACACATCCGCGTGAATATCGCGCCCGATCATGATCTCCTCAGGCTCGATCGTAAATGTTCGTCCGACATTGGGACCTTTGACGATCGCAAGCGAGAAGTCGTCATCGACCTTTACGAATTCGGAGGTAATGGAGGAGTCGCCACTCCCCACCGGTGAGAAGCTTGTAGTGTTTTGAGAGCTATCGGCCATGCAACTTGCACAGACCGAGCTACCGTCAGTGACTTTTGCGCCGCAGATTTTGCAGTTTTTTGTATTCGAGGTATTCATCATAATCAGCAATAACTTCCGGTGCTTCATCTAATTTGGCTTGAGTATCTATATCGTTAAGAGTTGGGAATTCATCGGTGCTCGGAAGTCCGCGTAGCTCAGCCTCGAACGCAGCAAGGAGTGATTCATCTTTCAGTAGTGCGACACGACGTTTCTGAGGAACGCGATTACGAACATAGGGATCTTCCAGAATCTCAAAAAGCGGACGACCCCTCTTTAGTTCTCGGACCAGATAGGAAATTGCTCGCGTCAGCATAGGGTCATCAAGAAATGCCAAGGTGTTCTCCTTTCTTTATTCGTTGGTTCACACTTTTATTGTATCGCACAAAGACTGTAGTTGTACGCTAAGAATGACGCGATGAATGAGATGGGTGAGGATTTGGTAGCAAACAGGGGGCGCAGTTGGTCGTTATGGTAGGTGCTCAATTCTGATGGTAAGCGATCGCAACACAATTCTTTGATCTTCTCCGACTGCCCTCGGCATCGACCCGGTATTGATCGCTTCCCTCGCATGTATCACGGTGTGTGTGTATTAGCCGTCGTGTGCGTCACCGCGCCTCATGCCTGCGCCCCCGATTTGATCGGTGGGTAGTACTAGGTAGTGTTATTCAAGTCCACCAGCGAGGACCGGGGTTCCTTTGACAACACTCACCTTTTGGGCAGCTCTCGGCTTGACGAGACTTAGTACGAGCGCTCTCACACTGGCCAAAAAGAACATGGCCGGATGAACCAAGAACGCCAAGATAGCTCCAACGAGGATGACCATCTCTACCAGTCCGATTTCAAGAATACGGCTCGACATAATTCTCACTCCCTTCAACATCCTAACTTGCTTGCCGATACGTTGCGTACCGTTGACAGGGAGTGCGATCTCGGTCGGTCCGGCTTCATTTGCTGAACCTTTTGGATCGCGCCAGGTAATCCGCAACACAAGAGTAGCAGACATTATTTGTGTGTCGTCTGTTCGTCATCGAAAAGCATGGTGAGAGTGTTGATTTTCGGCGTGAGCGGAAAAGGCTGACCGTTCACGTCGTAAAGCATACCGTTTGCACACCATACAGTATTCAATGGTAAAGGGTATAGATAGTTGATACCATTAAATAACAGGGAGAGATGTCATCAGGACCCATCTCACTGGGGAGTGGTGCCACCTCTCACACAATCGTACATGAAGGTCTCGTTATGCTACGCGCGCTTGTGATAGATGATGAAGCACCCGCCAGGGCGGAAATGAAGTACTTGCTCAGTCAGGTCGAACAAGTCCAGGTCTGCGGCGAGGCGAGCAACGTCCATGAGGCGGTCACGCTCATCAAGGCGACCCCTTCAGACGTGATATTCCTCGATATCCATATGCCGGGCTTTAGCGGTCTGCAACTCGCTGAGGGTCTCAAGACCCATCCGAATCCTCCCGCCATCATATTCGTGACCGCGCACTCAAAACATGCACTTGCGGCGTTCGATGTGAACGCAGTCGACTATCTAATGAAGCCGGTCGATGTGGGACGGCTTGAGATCGCGATCAACAAGGTAATAGAAAAAGGTGGAGAAGCCGATGCGCGTGAAGCTGAGAAGGAGATGCGGATAACCGCCTCGAAAGGCAACAAGAAGTTCTTACTCGCCCCTGACGAGATCGCCTACTTCATGGCGAAGGATGACTACTGCTTCATCCATACCGCACACGATCACTTTCTGTCGACCACCTCTCTCACCTCATTTGAAAATCGACTTTCCGACCATCGCTTCTTCAGGACCCATCGCCGCTATTTGGTGAACATCGATTGGATCTCGGCGGTCGAATCGGATGTGGGCAGCTCGTTGATCCTTACGATGAAAGATGATGAGAAATCTAAGATACCGGTATCTCGACGCCGCATCGTCGAGTTTAAGCAACTGGTCGGCTACTGAGGTGATCTTTCGTGAGTAAACACGAGACCCAGCATACGACCGACACCTATCCGCATAGTATATATAAAGGTGAAGGCGATCCGATGATCACGACGTTCGTCGACCGGTTCGATGCGACGCTGGTCTTTGCGCTGATCATTTGCGTGATCATTGGGGTGATCGCATTCTTTACTTCGTGGTTCGAGACCGTAGGCGTTCTGATGATGCTCACTATCATCAGCATTATGCTGATCTCGATAATAGTACACATAAGAAGACGCCCCGAGCATCTCCGAGCCCCGCAATCGGATCGCATGGTCTCGATCGCGATAAAGACCACCTCCCTTCTACGTCAGGGACTGACTGAAGAGACGGCTATGGAAGCATGCTCAATTATCAAAGATGAACTACCCGATGTGAGTGCGGTGGCGATCACCAACGACAGACGCGTCATCGGGTATGCCGGGCTTGGTTGTATCCATCATCAACAGTGGCGCGTCATCAAATCCGCGTACACCAAAGAGAGTATCCGTGACATGACGAGTCAGGTGGTGACCAGTGTCGGGTGCATCGACACGTGCTGTCCTCTTAAAAGCGCGATCATTGTGCCTTTTATCTTGCGCGATCAAGCGGTCGGAACACTCAAGCTCTACTATGCCGACCCGCTAAATCTCACCGAGGATGAGTTGGCAATGGCCGAAAGCCTCGCAGGTCTGGTATCGGTACAGCTCGAGGTACATGAGCTCGAGGAGGAGGCGGCGTTCGTGCGCGAGATGGAGCTCAAGATGCTCCAAGCTCAGATCGATCCCCATTTCCTATTCAACACGCTCAACACCATCGCGTCATTGACTCGGACCAATCCGCAGACGGCCCGCGACCTGATCGCGAACCTCGCCCAGTTCTATCGCTATACGCTCGAAGAAGGTACGGAGGAGGAGACGCTCCAAGAGTCCATCGATATGGTGCTGCACTATTTCGATCTTGAGCAAGCACGGTTCGGTGAGAGGCTCGGTCTACATCTAGAGGTCGAGGATTCTCTTCTTGACCTCAAGATGCCGCGGTTCATGCTTCAGCCGCTCGTTGAGAATTCGATACGCCACGGTATGCGTCCCGATGGCTCGCGGTTGACTATTTGGATCCATGCCGAACATGATCAGACCGGACGCGACCCACACATCCGCATCAGCGTGGCCGATGATGGACAAGGGGTCTCGTCGCGGCGCGTCGAGACGATCCTTCTTGAGGAGAAATCCGAAAAGGGTCTCGGTCTGGCCCTTCGCAACGTTCGTGGACGGCTCAAGCATTTCTATGGACTTGAAGCTGAAATGGAGTTCCAAAGTCACGAGGGCGAGGGCGCCGAAGTCACGTATATCATCCCCTACCGTTCACCAGTCGAAACAGACCGTTAACGAGATATCGTTTTCTACCGCTCGCCTGACGATTCTGACCGTTGGCGAGACTGACCGCCACTGAACTGCTATTATCGACCGCCTACCTTCTCCACTGAGATTCCACATTACAGGTCTTTAAAATTGAATCGGTGAATAGTGCACAAGCTTCCCACAATGGGCTCGTGAGAAGCCGAGCAAGAGAAAGGAGTCATTGCTCGCCCAAGTAACGTTTCTTAATTCGAAAGAAAGAGGTGAGTAATGAGAGATGTTTCAAGAAGAGATTTTCTGAAAATCTCGGGTGCCGCTTT
>Ga0123353_10009311_pt1 | contig 13535 bp, 9 predicted proteins | sample TergutLab28metaG_3_FD_92763 | JGI IMG/M metagenome (GOLD analysis project Ga0123353, IMG submission 92763) | Labiotermes labralis P3 segment gut microbial communities from Petit-Saut dam, French Guiana - Lab288 P3 | ecosystem: Host-associated > Arthropoda: Insects > Digestive system > Gut ... | reverse complement strand
GGCATGTGCCATCACATCCGCTCAATCGGCTTCAAACGGCTCCAGGAGTTGTCTCTTGCATTTTATGACAAAACACCAGTGGGCTATATCATCGCTCGCATGACCAGTGATGCTCAACGTCTTGGAGATACAGTTGGTTGGGGACTCATTGATCTTTTATGGGGGCTCTTCTTCGTGATCATCACGACAAGCGTGATGATCAGCATGAATCTGCTGCTTTCTCTTGGGGTGCTTGTAGCGATACCAATAATCACGGTTGTAGCGTTTTATTTCCAGCAAAGAATCCTGAAGGCATATCGAGAGGTTCGAAAGATCAATTCACAAATAACTGGCGCATTTAACGAAGGGATCATGGGGGCAAAGACAACAAAGACCTTGGTGCGGGAAGCGGAAAACGCACGAGAGTTTCAGTTGCTCACTACGTCAATGAAAAGATCGTCGATCCGCTCTGCTACGCTAAGTGCACTTTTTTTGCCAATTGTCATGTCTTTAGGTTCATTTGCGGCGGCGTATGCTCTATGGCGCGGCGGGTACGATGTCTTTAACGGTACGATCTCCTTTGGAGTTTTAACTGTATTTATGACCTACTCTGTACAGTTGTTCGACCCAATCACTCAGATAGCGCGGACTTTTGCTGACCTGCAATCATCACAAGCGGCGGCGGAGCGCGTGGTTACACTCATCGAAACACAACCGGAGATTATGGATCAGGGCGAAGTTGTCGCGGTATATGGCGACAGTTTCGACCCAAGGCGTGAGAATTGGCCAGTGGTCGTTGGGAATATTTCTTTTGATAATGTTACGTTCAAATACACGAGTGGAGAAGAAGTTTTGAGAAACTTCAATCTCGATGTCAAGGCTGGGCAGACCGTCGCCCTTGTTGGGGAGACGGGTTCGGGAAAATCCACGATTGTGAATCTTGTCTGCCGCTTCTACGAACCAACGAGCGGGCGGGTTTTGATTGACAGCGTCGATTATAAGGAGCGATCCCAGCTTTGGTTGCAATCCAATCTTGGTTATGTACTTCAAGAGCCACATCTATTCTCCGGGACGATCCGAGAAAACATCCGATACGGTCGTCTAACTGCAACTGATGCGGAGGTGGAAGCTGCGGCGCGTCTTGTCGATGCTGAAGATTTTATCGCGAAATTTGACAAAGGCTACGAGACCGACGTTGGTGAAGGTGGCAATCGTCTCTCTACCGGCCAAAAGCAGCTACTGTCTTTTGCTCGAGCACTGCTGGCAAACCCGGCAATTTTTGTGCTGGACGAAGCTACGAGTTCCGTTGACACAGAAACAGAGCAAAAGATTCAAAAGGCGATTCACACAACACTCCAGGGACGCACAAGCTTCATCATTGCTCACAGACTTTCAACAATTCGTTCGGCAGATATTATTCTCGTGATACACGATGGTAGGATTATTGAACAAGGAACCCACAAGGAACTAGTCCGTCAGCGTGGCCATTATTACGAGCTGTACGTAAATCAATTCAAAGAGGAGCAAGAGCAAGCATTAGGCTTGCTTAGAGGACGCGATGGATGATGAAAAATTGTGGGGAGGATGGAGGAGGAAACAAGTGTTTAGGGAAAACCGATATGCAGGAAAGGGGTGTTCGGGATTTTACTTTGGGTATTCATCTTTCTGGCATGAAGTCAAACAAAATGATTGAAGGAGGATTATCCATATGATGCTTGAAGAAGCACGAGCAAGATGGAGGCAATTGAAACCTGAACTTGAGAGCGAATCTGCAAGAATTCAAAACCAGTCGAAGCATATTGAATCTCAACTTATCAGCATACACAACCGTGAGATGAGTAGGATGAATACTGATTTGTATGATGTTGGCGATTCAGAATCTCAAGAGGTAGATGATCGCATACATGAACTGAATCAACAGCGCGAACAATTAAGAAAGCGGCTATGGCCAATCAACAAAGAACTGGAGGATTCCTATGCTAAAGCTTATGCTGCTGCGGAGAATAATGATGAACGTGCACGCATAGATCGAGAGTTTCTTTATATATTTCCGGATTATGGCTCAAAACTCAAATCATGGCGATACTATCATAGATCGAGTTTCCGTCCGGATGTTCGTGCAAAACTTGAAAGAGATCTTGAGTTGGAATTTCAGGCAAATAGAGAGCGCGAGAGAAAAGAAAAGAAACGAGAAAAGCTCGGTGAGATATTCTCTCTGGCTGTGCTTGTGATCCTTGGAATTGCTGGCGTCGCAGTAGCCATATATGTGATATATTGGCTTTTCGGAGGTTTGCTCTGGTGAGAAGTATTTCGATTAATGAATAGTTCCCAGTGCATGTGATAAATCGCCATTTTTGCTTCTGCCGTCTTCCTCGTCTTCATTACTGTATTAATAGCTGTTTCCCTGACTTGCCGAACAACGTTAGATTGCATTACATGATCTGCTCTGCTACAATTATCTTACAACTTTAGCACAAAAAGAGGGGTGTTCTTAGTGAAAAAGACAATCCATTGTTTGATTGCAATTGGGTGTATGATTTGCCTTGTTACCAGTTTTTTCTGTGCGATCCCTCATGCTTGGGCACAGGAACACATTTCGGGAAGAGACCTTGAATTGACACTGCGTGGTACGAATCTCGATACCTTTTCTGCATCCCTCTTTTACAGCGACCAGTTCTTTGCTGATTCTTCTTATACGTATAATCACTATTTAGCAACCATGTCGCTAGGTTTGGCTGCTTCTGGTTTTTCAACACAGCGAAGCGAGATAACTGCCTGGGGTTTGGACGCCGATTGTGACCGACAGGAGCACATAGCTCAGGCTTTCTATCAAATCGGCGTGGATAACGAACGATTTTACAACTATGATATTTCCCTGAACAACCGAGATGGCAAGGTTGCTTTTTCTATCGCAAGTAAGACCATCAATGTAAATAGTGTGGATTATGACCTGATAGTGATAGTCCTGCGCGGAGGAGGCTACGGAGCTGAATGGGCTAATAATTTCGTGATCGGTGAAAGCGGTATATATCACAAGGGATTTAACGACGCATCCGAGAACGTATTGCAAGGCATCCGGCAATACTTGGATACGCTTTCCAGTGGTAACCCTCAAAAGCTGTGGATCACTGGTTATAGCCGCTCGGCGGCGGTGGCAAACTTGACAGCGGCTAAGCTAAATGATAGTGGTTGGATCGCGCCCGAAAACATTTATGCATATGGATTCGCTACACCGCAGTGCGTTATTGTAGGGGACGCAAATGCGAGAAATGAGCGGTATCACAACATTTTTAACATCATCAACCCAGGCGACGTGGTGCCTAAAGTGGCTTTTTCGAAGTGGGGTTTTGGCAGGTTTGGTATAGATATGTATCTTCCAAGGACACATTATGGGGATGGGAACTTAGATACCTCCGTCTCGATTGACCCTGTTATACCCATTTATGAAACGTTGACCCAAACCAGAAACGTCGATCGAACGCTGATCTACACCAATGAATATGAAACCGACTTGAATAATATTCTAGACCAAACCTTGGATATCATATTAGACAAACACACATATGAATCTGATTTCCAATACGCGATCGCTGACTTTGTGCACACCTTGTTATATCAGGTAAAAAATGGGGATGGCGAATGGGGCTCGCAAGGCCTAATGGAGACATTTGTCAAGATCTATGGAAATGATGGCCTGGTAGCACTGTATGAAGTATCCCTTCATCTGGATCTCATTGAAAAATTCGTTGATCTTTCTGCCTGGAATGAGGATGTATATTTTTCAGTTTGGATTTTCCTAGGGCTTTTGCATCTCAATCATGTGGATGTTGACAAGACCATCAGTACTTTGCTGGATCGTGTGGTCTCCCCGGCAACTCTGTTAGCCATCATCGATTTTTGGTTTGCTGGCATTATTGATAGAGTTTCTTCCATGGCATATACGATAGCACCAGGGCACTATCCAGAAAAATACTTGGCTTGGATGTTAGCCTATGATTCAGGCATCCTGTTTGGTGTTCCTACTACTTATGCACCAGAATACGACGAGCCCACACAGTCTGATCCACCCCAGGACATCTACCATGAAGTACGTGAAGTCCCACAAAACAACATGGATGCCATATTAGTCATTGACACTTCGGGGAGTATGGGCGATGTAAGTCTCCGCAGTGGAAAGAGGATATTGTCTTTTGCCACAGATGCAGCACAAGTGTTCATTGATCAGGCTTTTGCGTATAATGCCAACTATCGTGTTGGTTTAGCGGCTTTCAATAGCGGAGCGAGACAGCTGCATTCATTGGTTTTCAAAGACGAAACAGAAGGCCTTCGTGGTGCTTTGCTTGGAACGCAAGCAGACGGGCGAACCAACATTGCTGCTGGATTTGATACCGCATCGGAAATGCTCCAACGAGAAGGGCGTACGGATGCGCGACAAATTATTGTGCTTTTTTCAGACGGCATGCATAACGAGTCTGGTGATCCCATACGCTCTGGCGAAGCCGCGATGAGAGACTCACAGGGAATTGCTCGCGATATCTATACCGTTGGCTTGGTTGGTGCACTCACAGAGGAGGAGCGGAGGCAAATCCGCTTAAACCTAGATCAACCATATGCGGTTCGATATATTGAGATCGATGACGAACAGCAAATCGAAGGGGCTTTCTATTTGCTTGGCTTGGCGGCCTCCGGCGGCGATCCAGAGCAAAGAATCAATACTGTCCGTGTTCGCGGGGCTGCATCTGTTCAACTCATGGACGCAAGCACGGGAGAGCTTCTGTCATCAGCAAGCCCGAATAGAAGCTCATCTTTTGGATCGCTGCACATGACGTCAGACAATTACGAAGCAATTTACGATCTGAAGAAAGGCACTTACCGTTTGCAGATTAGCGGAGGCGATGTAAGGACAATTGGCATCATCATGGAAACCTTGGACGGACGCGCAGTGACAGTATCACAAGGAGCAAACCTGCGCTTCAACGGCAACGAAGGCACACGGATTTTAGCGGATCTTTCTTTCGACGATTCAAGCTTCACCTTACAATATCTCTCGTTTGATCCTTACACATACGTTGGCCCCGATCCGTTCACCGGGGAGCCCTTCGCGCCCGCATTTGAGCGAAAAGTCATGCCGGGTATTGCCAACTTGCCCAACGGTGGGCTTGTGAGCCAACGGGCAAACGGCTACTCGGCTTCTGTGCCAAACGAAGCTAATAGAGAAAAGCGGGTGAATGAGCAGCAACTGGAGATATTCAATCCCTTCTTTGAATCTGAGGGGTTTATCGTGGAAAGCCGTACTTCATATGGCATCCATCACGATGGCTATACTTATTTCCTTGGTGGCATTGACATGAAACTCTATCGCGTGCCTGCCGCTGGCGGAAAGAGAGAGACAATCGTTAACAAGAAGCTGGTTGCATACTGGGTGGACGAAACCGGAATCTATTATTCGGACGGCAACAGTATCGCTCGCCTCGAACATAGTGGAGGCAAAGCGACAACGCTGGTAAAACACAAGATTCCTAATGAGGGCAATCTTTCAAGAATGATCCGATATGGAGATTTCTTGTACTACATAAACAAAGGCGATGGGCGAACTATTTATGCAATCCCCTATGGTGGAGGACAAGCGCAAAAAATCACCAACGAGGCTGCCCGTTGCTTATCCATAGCCCAGGTAGGGAACAAGGTCGTCATCATCTACAATACGTATGATAGCAAAAAGAACTCGGAGTTTTTGCGCGCAGTAGATTTAGACGGAAATGAAGTCCCTGAACTTCAGGATCTGAGGACAATCAACACTCATTACTTCAACTACGCGAACGGGTATCTATACTATTGCATGAAAAACGAAGACTGCGCTCTGTATCGGATTAACCTGAACAATACGCACCAAAACGAGGTGATTGCTCGCATACACGCTACAAGAATTTTCCTTTTTGATGATTTCGTGGTGACTACCGACAACAGCAAGTATTTCTGCGTAATGCGACCGGATGGTTCCGAGTTTAAGACTATCTATGCGCCATATCCTTCGGGTATACGGTAAACATGATCATATAAAGAGCTACTCACAAAGGAGATCATGCTGCATTCGCACGGTTGTTGCTCAGTTCCAAACGCCCGTCCAGCAGTACAAGCACTGCTTGAGCAGCGGTTTTTTACACCTCGACGCAATCCTTTGGCGATTTATCATCTCTAAAACGCTTGAAGCACGGCTGCCGCATGCCTCCGCTGCTCGTGCGCTCCATATAGGCAACCACGCAAACCTGCGGCTCTCGAAACCATACGGCCTCTTGATCCATTCCGACAAACGAAGGCGCGTTTGTCACCGCAAACCGCCGCACCGACGCCCATGTGACGCCGAGGGAAACATGCCCCTTGTGGATCAGCGATTCGCCCCGGTATTGGCCGAGGACAAGGGTGATCGCGTTGCCTTTTCGGATATAGCCGCAGGCGATAAAATCCTCGTCGATGATGTGTTTCAGCTTGATCCAATCGGAGCTGCGCCGGTCAAAAAAGTATTGGCTGGTTTTGCGCTTGGCGACGATTCCCTCCAAGCCGCTTTCTTGGGTGAGCCGATAGAACGCGATGCCTTGCCCATCGATGAATTGGGATACTGCAAGCTCTGGCGTACTCTCGATGGTTTCAGCGAGGAGCTTCTTTCGTTCAAACAGCGGTCGCTGCACAAGCTCCGTGCCACTTAAGTACAGCAGATCAAAAGCCACAAAGCACGCCGGATGCTTCTGCGCAAAAAAACCTCGGCGCATAGGATTCGTCAGCATGGCCCGCCGCCTGACCGCTTCAAAATCCGGCTTGCCTTGATTCATGATGACGAGTTCACCATCCAGTATGCATTTGCTTTTTGCCGCTGCATTAATTGATAAAAGCTCCGGGAAGGCATCGAGCAGCGTAAAGTTCCGCTTGTTTCGCAGATCAATTCCGTTGCCGTCGATGTACGCGATGCACCGGATGCCGTCCAGCTTCAACTCAAAAAGAAACTCTGGCGAATCAAAAGGCTCTTTCTGTTCGCTGAGCAGCATGGGCTTGATGCCTTTGCGGTCGAATAAATCCATGCCGCTATTGCTGCCGCGCGAAGGCGGGCGGCGCTTGCGGTGGCGGCATCCACGTGCCCGGCTGTGGTTGATGCGCGAGGCTGCGCTGCAACGCGTCCATCAGATCGATCACATTGTTCGGCGGCTGAGCGGGGGCGACGATCTCTTGCCCCTGCACCTTGGCCATGATTGCTTCACGGAGGCGTTCTTCATAGTGATCTTGATAAAGCTCCGGCTGAAAGCTGCCCTGCATGCTTTGCACAAGCATGTTTGCCATTTCGATCTCCTGCTGCGACAGCCCGACCTGCGCGGTTGGCATCGGAACGGTTTTGATTTCCGACAGATAATAAAGCGATTTGGCGAGCATGCCCTGCTCGTTGGGCGACAGCATCAGCACCGCGTCCTTTGTGCCCAGCACGGAGGTTGCCACCGCGACGACGCCTTGCTGCAACATCGCCTGGCGCAGCAAGTGGAATGCCTTGTCGCTGCCATCCGGCGCGACGTGATACGACTTCTCATAAAAAACCGGATCAATGGAGCCGCGCTCCACAAACCGCGAGATTGTGATCGCGCGATCCTTGGGCGTTTTCATGAGCTCTATTTCATCGTCGGTCAATGTTACGTACTTGCCTTTTTCGTACTGATACCCGCGCACGATTTCTTCCGGCGCGACTTCCTCGCCGGTATCCTCGCGCACTTTTTTGTACCGGATGCGCGCCATGCTGCCCTTATGGAGTTGGTTGAAGGACACCCTGTTCTCGCCGATCGCGGAAAAAAACTGGACAGGGATATACACCAGGCCGAATGCGATAGCGCCTTTATGGGCTGCCACGGGCATGATAACCACCTCGCGGGTAGTTTGGCGTGCGGGGTGGGTTTCATTCGCCGTGGCTCAGGTTTCCACGATTACGTTTTACGTTTCCGCGATTACGTTTTGTGTGAATCTCTTGACCGTCATTGCCGATAGTGTTACGATGCTCACGAAAAGATTGGTTGTTGCTCATGGTTTTGTGAAAGTAGTGGTATGATGAAAAAATTCCTTGTCTTCCGTTCTTTCGGGAATCTCGAAAAAGATGTACGGAAGCATGAACTGGTAGTCGTCGAACACGGTGCAAACATCTACGCTGTGACCGATGCGCTAGTAAAAGCTGTGCGTGATGACGCCACAGGAATCGAAGAATACCAAAGTTACGAGGTTGAGGTCTACGCCCCGGAACCGGTACCCAGCGGTCGGCGTGTTAAGAGATATGCATACAGTATTATGGCCGTAGCATCTCCCGCCAACGGAAAGCTGGGTGATATTATTGAGTACGGCGTTATAGAGGAAGAGGTACGCGAAGCGCAATAAGCGATTTTGATTGCGTACTGCGGAGCCACGATTCCTGACAGTTTCAGTAGCGGCAAGCAGGGCATTGTGATAGCCACAATGCGTATCGCCTCCGGCGATTGCTTGTTGGTGGCTCCGCCCCCAATCCCCCGATCACACAATTCTATTGTGTGGCTGCGCATCCTCCGGACGCTTTTGCGAGGCAGGAATCCCATTGGGCACAACCGCCTACCGCTGCTGATTTCGATTTTGCTCGGCCTTCCGTGAAGAATCCTTTCCAAGAAGTTGATCGACGTTACGCTTTGCGACGAGCAGCGATTTCATTTCTGCGTCAATACTTCGGTAATCCGCGTACAGTTTCTTTTTCTCCGCCAGCAATTTCCCGTATTCACTATTCAAAGTCGCAACGGTTGGGAGCTTCTTCAATCCCATTTCATCAAACGCTTTTTTCGCCGCCTTGTGCAATAGGATGTCCGCTTCATGCGCGGCAAAATACTTTTTCGAGTATCCGTTTTTGCGATAGTCCACATATACGTCGCGAGTTTTGATGTAGTGAATGATGTGCGTCCGAAGAAATGCGATTTCGGACAGGCGCTTTTCCCTCTCCTTAATTTGTTGCAAAAGCGCATCGCGCTGTGCAACAATTTCCTCCGTATTTTGTTTGAGCGCATCATAATCCGTCAATGCGTGTTCTGTGAGATAATTCATCGTCTGCGCCATCTGCTTCAAATTGAAAACCTTGGCCCACCGTTCGTAGCCCGCGCCTTTTCCTGCGGACAGCGCAGCTTGAATGTCCACGAGCAGTTGAACGGGCTTTTCGATTTTCTCTTGGGTGGATTGTAAGCGCGGCACATGTTTGCTCTCGCCATCAAACACAGCTTGCAGATCGTCTGGCGTATAACCTTCGCCGAGCGTGTCCAGCCGAATGAAACGCTTTTGATCCTTCCCACGCAGCGCGGGGATTTTACCGTGCTTGATTTCGTAACCGGAAGCCTTCAGCGCATCAAGCAACACAAAAATGTCCTTCGGTTGTTGCTCCATCGCAACGTCAATCGCTGCTCGAATATGCTCTCGGTGAGAAGGCTTCTTGTTGTTGCCCAGCCACTTTCCATAGTGCATGCCTTTGCGTTTGGGATTCTCAACGATGGACAGTCCGTTTTCGACGCACAGCGTATCGCTTAGGCGGCGTACAGCTCTTCCGCTACCCAAGAAATCGCGGAACTTGCGCGTGCAGTCTAGCGATGTGGAGTTCCAAATGATGTGGTTGTGGATATGCTTTTTGTCTACATGCGTAGCGACGAGAAACGCATGACTGCCTTTCAGGAATCGCTCAGCAAACGCATAGCCAATTCGGTTTGCGCCTTCCGGCGATATTTCGCCCGGACGAAAGGACTGCCGCACCTGATAAGCGATCACGTCGTGTTGTTGTTTCCTGCCGGTGAGCATTTTGTATTCGCGTTTGGACATCAGAAATTGAGAATGCACGATGTGAGAATCACATTCGAATGTCGCCACCAAAGCGCCGCCATCCGTTTTGTCAGGGTTCGTAGCATAATCGGTACGCGCCTGGATGCATGCCTCGATGGTTTGTCCTTTGTTATAATGCATGGGGATGATGCGAGTTGTGGCCATACAAACCTCCGATCAAAATTGAATACGGCGGCTCCCGTTGGACAGTGGGAGCGGCAGGATTGGACGCCCGGAAAATGCGGGTTGCACACCAACTGAAGGGCCGGAGAAACCCCTACCATAAACTTGCCCAGCAGCCCAAACCCATGATAAAATAAATACACCTTACATTATCCTAAAAAAGAGATGTGCATAATGACTTACCACGAAGAAGAAACCAAGGAAGCCCAATTCCACAGAGTTCTGGCTGAAAGCATTGGAAAAATCGAATGCATTGTGTCCGGGGCGGGGGTGTCTTTTCTCTCCAAATGTCCCAGCGGGGACCAACTAAAGGGCTTTGTGTGGGATATGCTGACGGACTCCTTTCAGGATGAACCGGTCATCCGGCAGCGCCTGAAGGATGCTCGGAACAAAATTGTGGATTCCAGCTATTTCCGCATGGAGCAGCTGGTTCACCTGATGTACATGAACGACGAAAGCAACAAAAAACGCTATCACTATGCCTTTCACTATGCCTACCAAGTGCTCGCCTGCGGCTACCGGCCCAACCGGAACCATTGGTACATCACCCACGCCGAAAACGTTCAGGAACTGCTGACCCTTAACATGGACGACCTGATTGAAAAAGCCCAGGAGACCGGGGATGACAGGCGGGTTGTTCACCTGCATGGGGTGGCCACCGACCCGAAAAACATCAAAACCACACCGGATGAGTATTTTCAGGAACTTCCGGAGCGGGCCAGCTTTCAACAGGCGGTGGAAGGGAAGACGGTATTGGTGGTGGGCTATTCCGGCAGGGATGTGGACGTAATGCCCCTGTTTGAGGACTACCACCCTCGGAAGCTCATTTGGCTGAACCATGACCCCGGGGATCCCCCCTCCGTGGAGCTGCTCCGCCTCCATGACAGGCTGAAGGGCACGGTTGATTTTCCCATCATCTACGGGGATACGGAGTTGTTTCTAGCGGGGATTACGGGCAGAGCATGCCCGAAGAAGTTCCTGAACCCTGGGGGGCCGGGAGACCCCGTGGGGGATACGGAGCGCCGGGTTCAGGCAACCCAGGAAGCCCTGGCGAAAAAACTGTCCGCCAGCAACGGGGAATACCGGAAGCTGGTGGCCTGCATGGCGTTGGCGGAGCTGAACGAGAACGACAGCATCCGCGTTATTCTGGATTGCAAGTTTCGCGCCAGGGACTATGAGCGCCGCCGAAGAAAGCAGCTTTCCAGGGTGGAAAAGAATGAATGGAATTACAAGGCATCCCGGAAGCACCTACGGGCTGTGCCCTTTACCCGAAGGTGGATGGAGGGGGCAGTGGAACGGGGGGACACCTACCGGCTGGAAAACAGGCTGGCTCTGGCCACCATCCATTGCAGAGCGGCGTACCACTACGTCCGAGTCATCTGCCGCTTGCCGGTCATTGGCAAGCAGGATGATCTGCGCAAGACCTATGTAAAGCTGAACCACCAGCTAATCCGGGGCGCCACCCTGTCCGGGCGCATCAAAGGCAGCCTCAAGCTGCTGGAGCGAACCTGTCAGGCCGTTTTCGGCATAAGCTTGGAAGCCTATTTCAGGAACCTGCCGGATTGGAAAAAAGCTTGCAGCCAATATGGCGCTTACATCGTGTCCCTTTTTCACGAGCGGCTGTCCATGGTGTACCTGGCCTTGCAGAAGTATCCCACCGCCCTATTTTGCGCTGACCGATACCTGGAGATGGTGCAATACAGTCAGCCCTCCATGGTGCCCCTGGCCTGGCGGACGGTGCTTTCCGTGATGATGGAGGGGTGGCTGTTTACCCAGGAGAAAAATCCCGCTCTGGAAAAACGCTTCCTGGAATACCGTGACAAATGCCCCCCAGAGTATCTTTCCGGGCAAAACCAGGCATGGCTTACCATCATGGAGGCGGAATACGCCATGCTCACCGGGGATTTTTCTTGGGGGGAGTGGGCAGAAAAATTCAGCGGCGACATCAAAACAACCGAAAAATACAGCGCGTTGATTATCCGCATCATGCTAATATGCTGGGAATCCCTTCGGGATGGCCGGTGGGACGTGGCCGATCAGCTGAGCCTCTGCCTGCCCCGTTGTTTTGAAAACAGGGTTTTCGCCCAAAACTACCGGCACTGGCTTCACATGCTATCCGCCGCTTTTTTGCTGTACCATGGAAAGCCCGCCCAAAGCTACGCCAAGCGGCTGAAAAAAGCAGAGCGGTATTTTCGCGGAACCCGATCCCTATCCATGATGAGCAACGCCTCTTTTTTGCTGGAGAAGGCAAGCGGGGGGGAGCGCATTAGCGAGAAGGAGCTTCTACGGGTGATTTTTGTGATGCCGTAGGACACAGCCAATGCCACTCTCCTTTCCAAACCTCACGCGGCGCTTGGGTTGCCGGTAATTGCGCCCCCTACACCGCATAAAGAAATAGCAAAAAAAGTGTGGCTCACTCCCTTTATCCTGTCAATGTCCAATCCTGCCGCCGCTACTGTCTAACCTCGCCGCCCCGGGGTGTCTAATCCCGCCGACATAGTCACCATGGCATTGTTGTTGGTTTTTTGAAAAACAAAAAGACAACTTCATCATGAAGCTGCCATGCTCGACATCCACTGCGCCTGTCTTGTCTGCCAAGGGCCGGGTAGTATTTTTTCTGCCGCAGGCGCAGCACAGAAAAATTCTCCACCCTTAAACCCTGACAGACCAGACTTTTGCCGTGCCATTGCGCCGCCGACAACGAAGAACAGGATGAATCCTGTCTCCGCCGTCGCCCGCTGCATTATACGGCAAAACCGGCTCCGTTACCTTGACGCTTACCGTAGGTTCTTGCGGTGGCTCTGCCCTCGCACCCCCGGCCTCCTCCAAAGAACAGAATGAGCAAAACCTGAACGATGCTGGTTAATCACAAAGCTTCACCAGTCGTAGAAACTAACATCACTCAATTGCATTGCCGCATCCCAATCTTCCGGCGCCCTCGATTCCAATACCTCTACAAACCATTCCTGGAGAAAATCATCGTACCATAAGATACTTTCCTTGGTACGCTCAGTGTCATCGTTACACCAACTCACCATGCACGTAAAGCGGAATCCACGGCCACCAACCTTGCGGGATACGCCGCGTTCACATCCTAAAACAGTATCGACATGAATCTCATCATCGCCAAACATGAAAGACACGGGTTTCATGGGAGCAAGCATATGATTGCGCTCTTTCGCCGTCATAAATTGAGCTATTGGGAAAACCGGCACCTTGACATACTTCTCCATCGCGCTTCCCTCAATACCATCCTGACGGTGCAAACTGCTGGTTAGGTTTACTGCCCAGCCCTGACAGCCGTGGGTCAACCAGTTCTACGCATCTGCGGATGGCATGCCTCCACCTATCGTTGATCTCGTCCACGCAATCTGCCAGCCTGATAGCCTTGTCTCTTCGCATCGCATCATATTCGAACGATAATTGATACACCGATGTGTTAAACGTCAAATCTTTACCCACCAGCGTCAGGTTTCGGATTGGGTATTTCATGCCGAAGCGCCGATAGAATAGGTTTAGCGCTGTCG